>OLRR01002262.1_pt1 | contig 10634 bp, 9 predicted proteins | sample 1671941 | NCBI WGS metagenome assembly OLRR01 (sample SAMEA3136628, study PRJEB25190) | human gut metagenome
CAAAAAGGCAGGCTGGGTTTCCTACCGTTTTGAGATTACAGATACAGGCATCGGAATGAGTGAGGAGTACCTGCCTCACATTTTTGAAGAGTTTACCCGCGAACGAACCAGTACGGAGAGCAAGGTGACGGGAACCGGCCTGGGGCTTCCCATCGTGAAAGCCCTGACGGAGCTTATGGATGGTTCTATCGAGGTGGAAAGCCAGGTTGGAGCCGGCACGAAGATTATCATACGGCTTCCGTTTGCTCTGGCAGATGGACCGGATCCCGAGCGTGAGAAAGAGAATGGAAGGGCAGATCTTGCGGAAATGCTGAAGGGGAAACGGATTCTGATAGCTGAGGACAACGAGCTTAACGCGGAGATCGCAGTGACGCTTCTGGAGGAATGCGGCCTTCAGGCAGAGTGGACCAGAGACGGCGAGGAATGTGTGGAGACGCTGAAAAAGAAGCCGGAGGATTACTATGACGCAGTTCTCATGGATATCCAGATGCCGAAAATGAACGGCTACGAGGCGACAAAGGCGATCCGGAACCTGCTCGGAACCAGAGGAAAGATTCCCATCCTGGCCATGACGGCCAACGCTTTTGACGAGGACCGGAAGAAAGCTCTGGCAGCGGGAATGAACGGCCATATCGCCAAACCCTTCAAGGTGGAAACCATGCTGGAAGAGCTGGAATTGGCATTATTATAGAAAAGACCATGTTTTCAGATCAGAAGAGATCCGGGGACATGGTCTTTTTTAAAGGCAACATTTCGGACAGATGAAGAAACAAATACGCATGGAAAAACGGTTTTTTTCTGCTGATTCAATACCTTCTCCACCGGCAGAGCTTCCGTTTATTCAGACGATGAACTCTGAAATAACAGGTACAAAAATATATAAATCCAGCATATTCATGTATAGAAAAAAGCCCCGTAGGCCTGTTATAATAACAGAAAGAAAGGGGTAAAAAATCATGAGAAATGCGATTATTTTTCTGGACAGTGGAGATACGCTGGTGGATGAATCCACAGAGGTGAGAATAAAAGGTGACGTTGTAGATCACGCAGAATTTTTTCCGGGAATCAAAGAAGTCCTTTTTCAGCTGAAAAATGCGGGTTTCCGGGTGGCGCTGGTGGCGGACGGCCTGGTGGAATCCTTTGATAATATTTATCAGCAGCACGAGATGGAGACTTATTTCGAGGTGCGCGCAATCTCTGAGACTGTAGGTGTCTGCAAACCGGCCGGAGAAATGTTTAAGACGGCCATGGAGAAAATGAACCTTGAAGAGGCGGACAAAAAGTATATAATTATGATCGGAAATAACCTGGAGCGTGACATCGTCGGAGCCAACCGAATGGGAATTACTTCTGTGTTGGCAGGTTACAGTCCCCGGTACCGGATGAAGCCGGAAAATGAGGAGGAAACGCCGGATTATGTGGTCTGTGATCCCAGTGAGATCCCGGCACTCATCGAGATGCTGGATAAGCAGATGGAGAATAAGAAGCAGTTAGGCTGGTGATAACGGATGGAAGATTATTTAAGAAGGGCGGCAATCTGGCCCGGAGCACCGGTCATTGACGATCCCGAGGGCCTTCTCGGGGAAAAAGTCAACCGGCTGTATATGTTTTCCCATGAACCCATCAACCGTTACTGCAAAAGAGGAGATTTTTTCCAGGAAGGAAAAATGGAAGAACGGAAAAGAAAGTATGCCGCAGCTCTTCATTCTGTGGTACAATAGACCCATCCTGATGTATGGAGGGCAAGTAAATGAAGGATTATGATTTTTTCCCGGGAGAGGGTAAGTTTTACAAGGCAAATCTGCATTGCCATACTGTGATCTCCGATGGAAAACTGACCAAGGAACAGATCAAGGAAGAGTACCAGAAAAGAGGCTATTCCATCGTGGCGTTCACAGATCACCGGACCTATGGCTACCATCCGGAGCTGACGGATGAAAATTTCATCGCGCTGGCAGGTATTGAGGTGGATGTTTCCGAGAATCCGGAAAAATGCGGCGGCTGGCCTCATGCCAAATGCTATCATCTGAATTTCTACGACGAGCATCCGGAGGAGGGAAAAGAGTTCCCGCTGCCGACCTATGTCTACGAGGATATGGCCGGACAGAACGCTTACATAAAAGAGCGGACGGAGGCAGGTTTCCTGTGCTGCTACAATCATCCCTACTGGTCTTTGCAGAATTATGACGATTACAAGGATTTCGAGGGACTCTGGGCCATGGAGATCTACAACCATGGCTGCGAGCACGACGGTCTCTACGGTTTTAATCCCCAGAGCTACGACGAGATGCTCCGGAGCGGGCAGAAGCTTTTCACCGTGGCCACGGATGACAATCATAATGGTTTTCCGCTGACAGATCCCATGTGTGATTCTTTTGGGGGCTTTATTCAGATCAAAGCGCCGGAATTGACCTATGAGGCTGTGATCAAAGCCATGAAAGAGGGAAATTTCTATTTCTCCATGGCTCCAGAGATCCACGAGGCGAAGATTGAGGACGGTGTGCTGAAGGTAAAAACTTCTCCGGTGGAGAAAATTTTTGTGGTGACGGACAGCCGTGACTGCTACAAGAAACTGGCTCCGAAAGGGGAGACCATCACGGAAGCAGAGTTTCCGCTGAACGGAAAGGATGCCTGGGTGCGGATCCAGATCCGGGACGGAAAAGGAAAATTTGCGGGAACGAACGCTGTATATCTGAAATAAAAAACACAGGGACCTGAGCAGATGCGCCGGGTCCCTGAACTTATCTATGGAAGGAATGGATCATGAATCAGTTATTAAATGAGATCAGAAAAAAAGACGCGAAAGCCTTCACCCATGGGGGAAAATTTCACGCGGACGACGTGTTTTCCGCGGCCCTTCTCCTGTACCTGAACCCGGAGATTCAGATCAGCAGGGGAAATCAGGTGCCGGAAGATTTTGACGGCATTGTCTTTGACATCGGAAGAGGCGCTTACGACCATCACCAGAAGGACAGCCGGATTCGGGAAAACGGCGTGCCCTACGCGGCCTTCGGCCTTCTCTGGGAGGCGCTGGGGGCGGAGATTTTAGGCGAAGAACTGGCGCTTTCTTTTGACGAGACCTTCGTTCAGCCTCTGGACAATAATGACAACACCGGGGAGAAAAATGAGCTGGCGTCTCTCATTGGCAATTTCAATCCGGCCTGGGACGCGGAGGGAGGCACGGATGAGGCTTTTTTCCAGGCGGTGAGCGTGGCCGGGATGATCCTGGAAAACAAATTTGAGCGCTGCCGCGGAAATGAGCGGGCGGACCGTCGGGTGGAGGAGATCCTGGAGGAACAGGAGCGGGCTATCAAAGCTGGAGAAATCCCCGCGGAGAATCGACAGATTCTGATTCTGCCGGAATTTGTGCCTTGCCAGAAGCATCTCTCCGAGACGGAGATCGCTTTTGTGATCTTTCCCTCCAACCGGGGCGGCTACTGCATTCAGCCTCAGAAACGGGAATATTCCCTGAATTATAAGTGCAGTTTTCCTTCGGCATGGCTGGGCCTGGAAAATGAGGAGTTGGAGGCAGCTTCCGGCATTGCAGGGGCAGTGTTCTGTCACAAAGGCGGTTTTCTCATGACCACGGAGACGCTGGAGGAGGCGGTTCAGGCGGCAAAAATCAGCCTGGCGGAGTTTCACGAGGCTCCGGTTCTCGTAAACTTTGGGGGAGGAGAGGAAGCAGAGGCACTTCTTCAAAAGCTTCCGGGTCTGACGGGAGTGAAGATTGTCCGGATGGCGCTGCCGGAGCTTCCGGAACTTAATGAAGATGGGATTTTCACCGAAGTGGCTATGGAAAAGCAGGAATGGAAGAACTGGATTAAAGCCCAGGTGAAGGCGATTCTGAAAGAAAAGCCCGAGGCGGTCTATGTGGAAGGGGAGGTATTTTACACCTATCCGGTCGTCCATGCCCTGCGGAAAAAACATGTGCCGGTGCTGACGATGATTAAAAAAGAGGAAAGAAAATTACTCATAAAAATACCTTCTGGCTCATGAAAAATAAAATGACAGAATGTTCTTGCATTTTGTTTTTTGTGTGCTATACTACAAAGCAGAGCCGGTCTTTCCGGCGAAAGGAAAAAAGTGAATAGATCGAAGGGAAAAGGGAACGCAGTGTGAATCTGCGGCAGTCCTTGCTGCTGTAAGGGTGACGAATGGTCAATAGCCATTGGCGAAAGCTGAGAAGGAAGACTAGGAGGCTGACCCCGAGCCAGAAGACCTCCCCTTTGATTTTGAGATGTATCCGTTTCAATGGAAGACTGATGCATGTTCCAAAGAGGCGGATGAAGGTCGATCTGACGTCTCTTTTGGTTCTGTGTGTCTGGAAAATTCTTCCAGGCACTTTTTTGTGCTTATAGGGTCGAAAAGTCCTTGCACGCCTGTGCTTGCACAGAGGTGTGCAAGACCTTGAGACCCGCCCGACATGAGCATAAAAGCGGAGCGAAGCTTCGCGATATGCGAATGGCGGGGAGAGGATTGCGGGAGCTGCTTTGCAGCGGAGCAATCTGGTAAGCATTTTGTACCTACTACACCTAGCATTTAAGGAGGAAACAAATGAAAAAGAAGACCGTAAGTCTGCTGCTGAGTCTGGCTATGTGCCTGACCATGCTGCCGGGACAGAGCGTATTTGCAGCAGAGACATCCACAGAGACCGAGACCGAGGCAGCCAGCGAGAGCACTGGCAACCATGTAGAGAATCTGATCGTTGGAACCATCGCAGATCAGAACGTATTCAACTCCCTGACCCAGACCGACGCTTTCGGACGTATGAACTACAATGGCTTTACCCAGGGTGACTTCGTATACCGCGATGAGAACAACAATCTGCAGCCCTATTTCTGGAAATCCTTTGAGATCTCCGAGGATGGAAAACAGATCGATTTCACGATTCCGCTGGATGCCGTATGGCATGACGGCGAGCCGGTAACCATGGATGATGTGGTATTCACCTTTGAATATATGAGAGATGTGAGGAAAAACGGGAGCCTTCAGAATCTTACAGAAGTAAAAGTAACCGGTGATGACAGTGCATCTCTGATCTTCTCTGAACCGGATGCTTATTACTGGATCAATTCTTCCTGCAATAACAATGCCTGCGTGTATGCAAAGCATATCTGGGAGGGTATCGATGATCCGACCACTCTGGACGGACCGGAAGCAGCCATCGGCTGTGGTCCCTACAAACTGGTTTCCTATGATTCCGATGCACAGGTTTCTTATTATGAAGCGGTTCCGGAAAATGCATTTTTAGGAGAGATCACAGTAGATAAAGTAACGGTACAGAGCTATTCTGATGAGACAACGTTGATGATGGCTATGATGAATGGTGATATCGATGCTATGTACAATTATGCAAATCCCATTGATGCAGATGTTATCGATACGGTAAAAGGCACACCGGATATCGATCTTGGCGAAAGTGCTTTCTCCGGCTGCTACCAGATGGAGTACGGAAAAGACCGCGCTCCGGGAAATGACCAGGCATTCCGTGAGGCTGCTTCTTTCGCAATCGATTACAACCAGCTGGCAACCACCATCAATGGTGAGTATGGAAAGGTTCCCGGAAAAGGAGTGATTCCGCCTTCCTGCAAGGGCTACGATGAAAGTCTTGGCTCTCTGGAATTTGATGCCGATAAAGCAGCCGAGATGCTGGACGAGGCCGGTTATAAGGATGTAGACGGCGATGGTTATCGTGAACTTCCGGATGGAAGCCCGATGGATCTGAGCGTGATCCCGCAGTACAGCTCCAAATCCATGGATATGAGAAACCGTGTCGCAGAAGTAATCATGAACAGCCTGGATAAAGTAGGTATCAAAAATCATGTAGACAGCGACAGCATTTCTAACAGTGAGATTTGGGAAGATACGGTTACCAAAGGAAACTATGACATCTCCATCACGCTGACCACATCCGGAATGGCTTCCTACAGCACTGCTTTCCGTTATTTCATGGGTGAACTGAGAGAAGGCGAGAGTTCCTGGCTCTGGGGTACCATCCGTGATGACAGCTTCCGTGATAATTATTACGCAATGACACAGGCTGTCAATGACGAGCAGTATATCGAAAATAATCAGAAGCTTCAGAAGTATGTGGCGGATACCATGGCAGCAGAGGCTCTGTGCTGGGAGACTGCTTTCTTCCCCTATCGTACCGACAAATATACCGGATGGGAAAATTATCCCTCCTGGGGTGCTGTTCATGCGACAACCTGGTATCGTCTGACAGCAAAATAATCACAAACGAATGTTTTCCGCCGGGATCCTTTCGGGTTCCGGCGGTTTTTCTGTATGGGTGGGAAAAAGCGAAAGCACAGAACGCCCTGATTCATGTGAAAGGAGAAATCGTTTATGACCCGTCATATCGCACAGAAAATCGCGACGGCCTTTGTGACGATCTATGTTATCATCACCATCAGCTTTTTTCTGGTACATATCATGCCGGGAGATCCGGTGATCCATCTGGTAGGCCAGGAAGAATACTATTATCTGCTGGACAACGATCCGGAGACCCTGAACAAACTCATTGCCAGGTACGGCCTGGATGACAGCCTTCCGGTGCAGTACGGAAAATACCTGAAAAACATTGTGACCATGGATTTCGGTCCTTCTTATACGAACCAGAAACCGGTCGTCTCCAATGTTCTCAAAGCCTGCAAATGGACGCTTTTTCTGTCGATTCCCACCTGGATCATCGGCGGACTTTTAGGAGCCCTTCTGGGAGTTATTGCGGGCTGGAAGCCGGGAAAACTCTTTGATAAGATTATGACGCCTATTCTTTTGATCGTGAATACGGTCCCCTCAAACTGTTTCTGTCTGATCCTGCTGATCTTTTTTGCCTACCGGATGAAGCTTTTTCCCATCAACGGAATGGTCTCCCCGGGCGTCGAAGGAATGGCGAGGGTGCAGAGCATCCTCCAGCATATGTTCCTGCCGCTGATTATCATGATTCTTTACCGGACTTCCGGTGATTTCATGCTGATGAAGAGCGCAGTTTCCCAGGTGCGGAGCGAGGAGTACATCATGACGGCGGAGTCCAAAGGTCTTCCCTCCAGAAAAGTCCTTTTCCGTCATGTGATGAAAAATGCGATGGTTCCTTATGCGACTTCCTTCTGTATGCAGTTCGGCGGTATTCTTTCCGGCTCCATGATCATTGAGGTCGTTTTTGGCTGGAAGGGAATGGGAACGATCCTGTATAATGCCGTGTCCAACCGGGATTTCCCCACAGCCCAGTTCTGTTTCCTTCTGTCTGCGGCCCTGGTGGTTTTTGCAAACCTGATCAGCGATATTGTCAACGCGGCCATCGATCCGAGAATCAGAGAGGAGGGAATTCAGGATGCATAAGAAAATTCGTCTGAATGCGGCGGCTACGGCAGGCCTTCTGATCATTCTTTTTTTTCTGATCATCGCTGTTTTCGCTCCGGTGATTGCCCCTTATGACCCGAAAGAGATGATCGCGTCCTATCTGCCGCCCAGCAAAGAGCACATTCTGGGAACCAACGATGTGGGCCAGGACATTTTCTCGGAGATGGTTTACGGCACAAGAGTTTCCCTCTATATCGGCATTTTTGCCGCTTTCATCGTGACCGGTGTGGGAACGGTGCTGGCGCTGGTATCCGGTTATTTCGGTGGAGTGGCAGACAAGATTATCACGGCCATCACAAATATTGCCATGGCGGTGCCGAGTCTTCCTCTGACAGTTCTTCTGATTGCCTACCTGAATCCCGGCAAATGGAGCCTGATCATCGCGATCAGCATCACGGCCTGGACCGGTACGGCGCGAATCTTAAGAGCCCGGGTCATGCAGCTGAAAGAACTGCCTTTCATCAAGATCGAAAAGACGATGGGCGTTCACCCGGCGGTGATCCTTTTCAAACACATTCTGCCGAATATTAAGGACATCATTCTGACCAGAGGAGCCATGGCTATTTCCGGCGCCATGATGACGGAGGCGGGCTTGAGCTTCCTGGGACTGGGAGAATTCGGAGAGAAGAGCTGGGGAAGCGTTCTTCACTATGCCTTTTTCCGTAACAGCATCATGAAAAAACAGTACTGGTGGTATGTGCCGCCCATCGTCTGCATCTGCGTCTGCGTGCTGGGCTTTATGCTCATCGGCTACTATGGAAAGATTAAGAAGGGAGGAGAGTAAGATGCTTCTTGACGTAAAAAATGTGTCCGTGCGTTTTGCCTCCGGCCATGGGGTCCAGGCAGTGGAAAATGTGAGCCTGACGGTGAATAAAAAAGAAAAAGTCTGCATCGTCGGTGAAACAGGAAGTGGAAAAAGCATTCTTCTTCTGGCAATCCTTCATCTTTTGCCGGAAAATGCCATTGTGACCGGGGAGGCTTTTTTTGAAGGGGAAGACCTGATCCGGATGAAACGCCGTCAGCTGGACAAGATCCGCGGAGCCAGAATTTCCTATGTGCCCCAGGGAAGCGGAAACGGCCTGAATCCTCTTCTGACCGTTGGTTTTCAGGTGGCGGAACCCATGATCGAGCATCAGAAGATTGGAAAAAAAGAAGCCATCGCCGAGGCGGTAAAGCTGATGAAGCGTTTTCACATCGGTGACGAGGAACAGGTGGCCGCTCAGTATCCCTTCACCTACAGCGGCGGCATGAAGCAGCGTGCCATGATCGCCATGGGCATCATCGCGGGAGCCGATATGATCCTGGCGGATGAGCCCACCAAGGGACTGGATGAGGAGCGCATCGAGATGGTGGTGGATGCTTTCCACAGCCTGAAAGACCAGGCTGTGCTCTGTGTGACCCATGACCTGAATTTTGCCCGGGAGATCAGCGACAGCATCTCCGTCATGTACGCTTCCAACCAGGTGGAGTACGCCTCTGCGAAGGAACTTCTGGAGCATCCGCTGCACCCTTACACACAGGATATGATCGCGGCGATGCCGGAAAACGGCCTTCATTTTTCCGAGGGCTTTGCCATGGCCCACGAGGACTACGCCGAGGGCGGCTGCAAATATGCGCCCCGCTGCCGGTTCTGCAAGGAAAAATGCAAGGAGACGCCTCCGATGCTGGAGGTGGAGGGCCATCAGGTACGCTGCTGGCTTTATACGGGAAAGGAGGGAGAGTGTCATGCTTCTGACAACGGAAAAGCTCTCTAAGGCTTATAAGAGCCGGAAAAAAGGCGAGCCTGTTTTCTGGGCGGCCAAAGAGGTGTGCGTGGAAATTCCGGAGGGAAAGACCGTAGGCCTTCTGGGGCCCAGCGGCAGCGGAAAATCCACCTTGGCGGACGCGCTGGCGAACCGGCTGGGCGACCGCTGTCTGGTCATCCAGCAGGATTGCTACTACCGCGACCATCCGGATTTGTCCTTTACCGAGCGCGCAAAGCTCAATTACGACGAACCCGGCATTTTTGACCACGATTTGCTGCTGCACGACATGAACACGCTCATCAGCGGTCAGCCCATCACCCGCAAGGCGTATGACTACACGCAGCACCGCCGTGCGGACACCGATGAGCTGATTTACCCGCACGATGTGGTGATTCTGGAGGGCATCCACTGCTTCTTTGACCCGCGGCTGATGAAGCTGATGTTCCTGAAGCTGTACATGAAGGTGGACGCGGATATTTGCCTGCTCCGCCGCATCGAGCGCGACATTCTGGAACGCGGGCGCAGCATCGACAGCATCTCCAACCAGTACCGCGCGACGGTTCGCCCCATGTTCAGCCAGTATATTGCCAATTATGTGGAATTTGCGGATATCATCGTCGCGGGCGGCGGCAAGAACGCCCGCATCGTGGATATTCTTGCCGGGTACGTCTCCGACGAACTCAGCAAGCGCGCCTACGAGGCGTAACATCCACATAAATAGGTAAAAGGAGAAACGTTTTATGCCATCGAAGGTTTATTTTACGCGCAATATCACCCCTGAAAGTGTGCTGAAGCTCTACGCAGCCTGTGGTCTGGAACTGTCGGGGAACGTCGCCGTGAAGCTGCATTCCGGCGAAAAGGGCAACCAGAACTTCCTGCCCCCTGAATTTTGGCGGCCGATGATCGAGCATGTGCACGGCACGGTCGTCGAGTGCAACACGGCGTATCCGGGCAGCCGCAACACCACCGCCGCCCACTGGCAGACCATGCGCGACCATGGCTGGTCGGATGCCTTCACCGTGGACATCATGGACGAAGAAGGGCCTGATTTGCAGCTGCTCATCCCCAATGGCAAGGTCATCCAGAAGAACTACGTCGGCAAGCACCTGACGCGCTATGACTCCCTGCTCGTGCTGAGCCACTTCAAGGGGCACCCGATGGGCGGCTTCGGCGGCGCGCTCAAGCAGCTGTCCATCGGCGTGGCATCCTCCCACGGCAAGGCGTACATCCACGGTGCGGGCGACGCGAAAGTCGGCTTCGGCGCGGATCACGACAGCTTCCTTGCGTCAATGGCGGATGCGGCCTCTTCCGTCGCCAAGCGCTTCGCTGGCAAGGCTGTTTACATCAACGTGATGAAGAACCTGTCTGTGGACTGCGACTGCTGCGCAGTGGCGGAAAACCCCTGCATGGCGGACATTGGCGTGCTGGCTTCCACCGATCCTATTGCGCTGGATCAGGCCTGCATTGATCTGGTCTACGCCTCGAAGGATCCCGGCCGCGACCATCTGGTAGAGCGCATGAACCAGA
>OLRR01002265.1_pt1 | contig 10629 bp, 9 predicted proteins | sample 1671941 | NCBI WGS metagenome assembly OLRR01 (sample SAMEA3136628, study PRJEB25190) | human gut metagenome
TGCAGGTGCAGGTGCAGGTGCAGGTGCAGGTGCAGGTGCAGGTGCAGGTGCAGGTTTAGCTTCCGTTGTCCCCGCTGCCGGTTGTGCCAGCAGGTTACGCACGCGAGTCTGCATCAGTTTTTCCAGCATCGCCTGGCTTTGCAGGGTTTCCGGAAGATCCATCGAGATATTTTGCTGGCTTAACTGGTCCACCTCGTCGAGGAACGCTTTGGTGGTGGCATCATCAGTATCGTAGTAAGCACGTACCCAGGTGGAGACGTTCTCCAGCGCCTGGCGATAAGTCTCTTGCTGGTGACGCGGTACAGCTTGTGCTGCGACCAGCAGGCGAGAGCGAATATTTTCGCGCAGATAGATATCCTGATTTGGCGCTAACAGCGGTACGGCGGTGTCATCACGACGGCGAATCGTAATGAAGTTGTCCATAAAGTTCTGCCAGCTTTTTTGCAGATTGATACGCCATTCGCTGATAGAACTGGAAAGCTCTTCACCGTCGGAATCCATCGGCGAACCATCGCTGTCATTATCGGCCAGACGCAGGTTATCTACCTGATTTGAAAGCTGATTGAGCTTAAGGATGATGCCGTCATAATCCACCTGCGATACCGCAGAAAGGCTGGCGATATCATCGGTAATTGCCCGGCGAACGGTAATCAGACTCGGGTCATTCATATCCGCCAGGCTGGCGTCTGCACTTTTCAGCAACGCTGCAGCGGTCGTGACGTCCTGATCGCTCCACAGCTTCCGTCCGGCGAGTTTCACCAGAAAATCGGCCTGAGCCAGCAGCCAGGTTTTAGCATCGCTGCCGGAAATGGTGGCGACCTTTTGTTGGACTTCATCCAACTGTTTTGCCAGCGTTTCTTGCTGACGATTCGCCTGCTTAAGCTGTGCAGCTTGTTGCTTAATAATGCCTTCCAGCTCGGCTTTTTGGCTCTCCTGGGCTTTTTGCAATGCCGTCAGTTGGTTAGCCAGGGCATCGCTGGTGGCGGTCTGATTGACGGCCTGTTGTTTACCCCAGCCATACAAACCGACGCCCGCCGCCAGAGCAATAGCGATAGCCACCGCGCTGAGAATCAATGCGGTATTGTTCTTACTCTTTTTTTCTGTTGCGACAGGTTGTGACGTGGTGTCCACGGCCTCCCTGGTCTCTTCAACCACGGCGGAGGTTTTTTCTTGTTCCGTCATTATGGCTTCCTGTTATGAGAGTTATTGTAATGCCCGTAAAAGCGCATCGTTGTCAGCGTAATCGGCGACCTTAATGTCTTGCCAGCCCAGTTCCCGGGCGAGTTTCGCCAAACGCTCACTGACGACCAATAGTCGACAGTGTAGTAACCAGTGCTCACGATACCATTGTGGGATCAGCGACCAGAGTTGCTGCAACATTTCACCGCTGGTAACAACGACCGTCGTCACCTCGCGGGATTGCCAGCGCATCGCTTCTTCTGCACCATCGTAATGGATTGCGCATCGTTGATAACATTCACAAAAAGTGACCTCAGCACCGCGCGCCGTCAGGGTATCCCCAATTAGCTCACGACCGCCATTGCCACGTAATATCAGCGCACGTTTGCCCGCAATATTTTGTAATTCAGGTAATTGTAGCAAGACTTCGCTGATTTCCCGATCCTGTGGGTAGAGAATCTTCTGTCCGCTTACGGTATGTAGCGCCAGTGCGGTGGTGCGTCCAATGGCGAAATAAGTAGGTAGTCGGGGCCATTTACGATCTTGCTGATGCAGCTGTGATTGGGCAAAAGCAACCGCGTGTTGCGAGAGGGCAAACAACAGATCGCTCTCCCCCAGCGCTGCCAGTTGATCAGCAAGTTGCGGTAATTGTCGACCCGGAGAAAACTCAATCAGCGGAAAATGCCAGGCCACCTGCCCCAGTGTGCGCAGACGGCTCACTAACTCTTCTCCAGCGGGAGACGGGCGGGTGACCAGGATACTCATGCCGGGGCGTCTCCGTTATAGACTTCAGCGAGGATCTCGCGCGCGCCGTTATTCAGTAGCTCTTCTGCCAGCGAAATCCCCATTTGTTCGGCATCTTGCGGCGCACCGCGGCGTTCACCGCGAATAATCTGCGAACCGTCCGGCGCGCCGACCAGCGCACGCAGCCAGATTTCGCCATCAATAAGCTCGGCGTAGCTACCAATTGGCACCTGACATCCGCCTTCGAGACGGGTATTCATGGCGCGTTCGGCGGTAACGCGCAGTGCAGTTTCGTGGTGATTCAGCGCGGCAAGCAGCTCGCGAGTGTGTGCATCATCAAGGCGGCATTCAATGCCCACCGCACCTTGCCCTACCGCCGGAAGAGAAATCTCGGGTGGCAACGCGGCGCGAATACGTGACTCCAGACCTAAACGTTTTAGTCCGGCTACGGCAAGAATGATGGCATCGTATTCGCCGTTATCCAGTTTGCTCAGGCGAGTGCCGACGTTGCCGCGCAGGGAGCGGATAATCAGATCCGGGCGGCGTTCAGCCAGTTGGCACTGGCGACGTAAACTGGACGTCCCGACGATACTGCCTGCCGGTAACGCATCCAGACTGTCATAGTTATTGGACACAAAGGCATCGCGAGGATCTTCACGCTCACAAATAGTGACCAGTCCCAGACCTTGCGGGAATTCAACCGGCACATCTTTCATTGAATGTACGGCGATATCGGCGCGATTTTCGAGGAGCGCGACTTCCAGCTCTTTTACAAATAAGCCTTTTCCGCCTACTTTCGCCAGCGGCGTATCAAGAATCACATCGCCGCGCGTCACCATCGGTACCAGTTCAACGACCAGGCCCGGATGGCACGCCATCAACTTGTCTTTGACATAGTGTGCCTGCCAGAGTGCAAGTGGGCTTTGGCGTGTGGCAATTCTTAAAACATTGTCTAACATGCTTGTTACCGTCATTATCATCCGTGGTCCATCCTAACATCCTTGCCAGAGTGATGTCAGTGTTGTGGTGAAACGTAGACGCCTGCGCAAACCGTAAAATGAGGTCTGGCAGTGGATCCTGACAGGCGTTTCACGCCGTCGTAATAAGGAATTTACAGAGAATAAACGGTGCTACACTTGTATGTAGCGCATCTTTCTTTACGGTCAATCAGCAAGGTGTTAAATTGATCACGTTTTAGACCATTTTTTCGTCGTGAAACTAAAAAAACCAGGCGCGAAAAGTGGTAACGGTTACCTTTGACATACGAAATATCCCGAATGCCGCGTGTTACCGTTGATGTTGGCGGAATCACAGTCATGACGGGTAGCAAATCAGGCGATACGTCTTGTACCTCTATATTGAGACTCTGAAACAGAGACTGGATGCCATAAATCAATTGCGTGTGGATCGCGCGCTTGCTGCTATGGGGCCTGCATTCCAACAGGTCTACAGTCTACTGCCGACATTGTTGCACTATCACCATCCGCTAATGCCGGGTTACCTTGATGGTAACGTTCCCAAAGGCATTTGCCTTTACACGCCTGATGAAACTCAACGCCACTACCTGAACGAGCTTGAACTGTATCGTGGAATGTCAGTACAGGACCCGCCGAAAGGTGAGCTTCCAATTACTGGTGTATACACCATGGGCAGCACCTCGTCCGTAGGGCAAAGTTGTTCCTCTGACCTGGATATCTGGGTCTGTCATCAATCCTGGCTCGATAGCGAAGAGCGCCAGTTGCTACAACGTAAATGCAGCCTGCTGGAAAGCTGGGCCGCCTCGCTGGGCGTGGAAGTTAGCTTCTTCCTGATTGATGAAAACCGCTTCCGTCATAATGAAAGCGGCAGCCTGGGGGGCGAAGATTGTGGCTCCACCCAGCATATACTGCTGCTTGACGAATTTTATCGTACCGCCGTGCGTCTCGCCGGTAAGCGTATTCTGTGGAATATGGTGCCGTGCGACGAAGAAGAGCATTACGACGACTATGTGATGACGCTTTACGCGCAGGGCGTGTTGACGCCAAATGAATGGCTGGATCTTGGTGGCTTAAGCTCGCTTTCTGCTGAAGAGTACTTTGGTGCCAGCCTTTGGCAGCTCTACAAGAGTATCGATTCCCCATACAAAGCGGTGCTGAAAACACTGCTGCTGGAAGCCTATTCCTGGGAATACCCGAACCCACGTCTGCTGGCGAAAGATATCAAACAGCGTTTGCACGACGGCGAGATTGTATCGTTTGGCCTCGATCCGTACTGCATGATGCTGGAGCGCGTTACTGAATACCTGACGGCGATTGAAGATTTCACCCGTCTGGATTTAGTACGTCGCTGCTTCTATTTAAAAGTGTGCGAAAAGCTCAGCCGTGAACGCGCCTGCGTAGGCTGGCGTCGCGCAGTGTTGAGCCAGTTAGTGAGCGAGTGGGGTTGGGACGAAGCTCGTCTGGCAATGCTCGATAACCGCGCTAACTGGAAGATTGATCAGGTGCGTGAGGCGCACAACGAGTTGCTCGACGCGATGATGCAGAGCTACCGTAATCTGATCCGCTTTGCGCGTCGCAATAACCTTAGCGTCTCCGCCAGTCCGCAGGATATCGGCGTGCTGACGCGTAAGCTGTATGCCGCGTTTGAAGCATTACCAGGTAAAGTGACGCTGGTAAACCCGCAGATTTCACCCGATCTCTCGGAACCGAATCTGACCTTTATTTATGTGCCGCCGGGCCGGGCTAACCGTTCAGGTTGGTATCTGTATAACCGCGCGCCAAATATTGAGTCGATCATCAGCCATCAGCCGCTGGAATATAACCGTTACCTGAATAAACTGGTGGCGTGGGCATGGTTTAACGGCCTGCTGACCTCGCGCACCCGTTTGTATATTAAAGGTAACGGCATTGTCGATTTGCCTAAGTTGCAGGAGATGGTCGCCGACGTGTCGCACCATTTCCCGCTGCGCTTACCTGCACCGACACCGAAGGCGCTCTACAGCCCGTGTGAGATCCGCCATCTGGCGATTATCGTTAACCTGGAATATGACCCGACAGCGGCGTTCCGCAATCAGGTGGTGCATTTCGATTTCCGTAAGCTGGATGTCTTCAGCTTTGGCGAGAATCAAAATTGCCTGGTAGGTAGCGTTGACCTGCTGTACCGCAACTCGTGGAACGAAGTGCGTACGCTGCACTTCAACGGCGAGCAATCGATGATCGAAGCCCTGAAAACTATTCTCGGCAAAATGCATCAGGACGCCGCACCGCCAGATAGCGTGGAAGTCTTCTGTTATAGCCAGCATCTGCGCGGCTTAATTCGTACTCGCGTGCAGCAACTGGTTTCTGAGTGTATTGAATTGCGTCTTTCCAGCACCCGCCAGGAAACCGGGCGTTTCAAGGCGCTGCGCGTTTCTGGTCAAACCTGGGGGTTGTTCTTCGAACGCCTGAATGTATCGGTACAGAAACTGGAAAACGCCATCGAGTTTTATGGCGCGATTTCGCATAACAAACTGCACGGCCTGTCAGTGCAGGTTGAAACCAATCACGTCAAATTACCGGCGGTGGTGGACGGCTTTGCCAGCGAAGGGATCATCCAGTTCTTCTTCGAAGAAACGCAAGACGAGAATGGCTTTAATATCTACATTCTCGACGAAAGCAACCGGGTTGAGGTGTATCACCACTGCGAAGGCAGCAAAGAGGAGCTGGTACGTGACGTCAGTCGCTTCTACTCGTCATCGCACGATCGCTTCACCTACGGCTCAAGCTTTATCAACTTCAACCTGCCGCAGTTCTATCAGATTGTGAAGGTTGATGGTCGTGAACAGGTGATTCCGTTCCGCACAAAATCTATCGGTAACATGCCGCCCGCCAATCAGGACAACGATACGCCGCTATTACAGCAGTATTTTTCGTGATGAGCGTGCCGGAAAGCGAGGCTTATCCGGCATGCAATCTTAGCGGAAACTGACTGTTTCACCCGCTTGCTGTGTCGCCGCCTGTTCCAGCAAATCCCAGAAGGTTTCGCCGCTGCGATCGCAAATCCACTCATCGCCTTTCAGATCAAAATGGTAGCCGCCTTGTTTGGTTGCCAGCCATACCTGGTGCAGCGGTTCCTGGCGGTTGATAATGATTTTGCTGCCATTTTCAAAGGTAATGGTCAGTACGCCGCCGTTGATTTCGCAGTCGATATCGCTGTCGCCATCCCAGTAGTCCAGGCGTTCTTCAATGGTCAGCCAGAGTTGATCAGCCAGGCGATGAAATTCACTGTCGTTCATTGTTGTATCCTGTTTTTAAGTGATGGCGGCAGTATAGCGGTATGGGGTCAGGGCTTCAAAGTTTGCACCTCTGCTGCTGCGTTCCGGCACGATTCATCCGTCACCGGAATAATGATGTCTCTGTGTAGCGAAAGATTTGTCTCTTCATTAGGGCGCAGTTACACCACGTCTTTCCCTGTTTCTGGTAAACATTATGATCAGGTTTACCGAGCGAGCATCCTCACGCTGACGGAACTAAAAAAGACAACAAACAAACCACATTGCGATAGTGCATAAAGCCATCCTGGCGCGAGGTGCCGATCACGAAACTACCAGCAAAACATAAATCCCCACGAGTAAGCGTTATACTCGCAGCATTTCCTCACTTTTCAGACTTCATAAAGAGTCGCTAAACGCTTGCTTTTACGTCTTCTCCTGCGATGATAGAAAGCAGAAAGCGATGAACTTTACAGGCAATCCATAATGAAAAACGTGTTTAAGGCACTCACTGTATTACTTACTCTCTTCAGCCTGACGGGCTGCGGTCTGAAAGGTCCGCTCTATTTCCCGCCTGCAGATAAAAACGCACCGCCGCCGACCAAACCGGTAGAGACGCAAACGCAATCCACGGTGCCGGATAAAAACGATCGCGCCACTGGCGATGGTCCATCCCAGGTGAATTACTAAAAGTCAGTTTCTGTACCCGCGTGATTGGAGTAAATGATGCAGTTCTCGAAAATGCATGGCCTTGGCAACGATTTTATGGTCGTCGACGCGGTAACGCAGAATGTCTTTTTTTCACCGGAGCTGATTCGTCGCCTGGCTGATCGGCACCTGGGGGTAGGGTTTGACCAACTGCTGGTGGTTGAGCCGCCGTATGATCCTGAACTGGATTTTCACTATCGCATTTTCAATGCTGATGGCAGTGAAGTGGCGCAGTGCGGCAACGGTGCGCGCTGCTTTGCCCGTTTTGTGCGTCTGAAAGGACTGACCAATAAGCGTGATATCCGCGTCAGCACCGCCAACGGGCGGATGGTTCTTACCGTCACCGATGATGATCTGGTCCGCGTAAATATGGGCGAACCCAACTTCGAACCTTCCGCGGTGCCATTTCGCGCTAACAAAGCGGAAAAGACCTATATTATGCGCGCCGCCGAGCAGACAATCTTATGCGGCGTAGTGTCGATGGGAAATCCACATTGCGTGATTCAGGTCGATGATGTCGATACCGCGGCGGTAGAAACGCTTGGTCCTGTTCTGGAAAGCCACGAGCGTTTTCCGGAGCGCGCCAATATCGGTTTTATGCAAGTGGTTAAGCGCGAGCATATTCGTTTACGCGTTTATGAGCGTGGGGCAGGAGAAACCCAGGCCTGCGGCAGCGGCGCGTGTGCGGCGGTTGCAGTAGGGATTCAGCAAGGTTTGCTGGCCGAAGAAGTACGCGTGGAACTCCCCGGCGGTCGTCTTGATATCGCCTGGAAAGGTCCGGGTCACCCGTTATATATGACTGGCCCGGCGGTACATGTCTACGACGGATTTATTCATCTATGAAGCAACCAGGGGAAGAACTGCAGGAAACACTCACGGAGCTTGATGACCGGGCGGTTGTCGATTATCTGATTAAAAATCCTGAGTTTTTTATCCGTAATGCGCGCGCAGTAGAAGCGATACGTGTGCCGCATCCGGTACGCGGCACCGTTTCGTTGGTCGAGTGGCACATGGCCCGCGCACGTAATCATATTCATGTTCTGGAAGAGAACATGGCGCTGTTGATGGAACAGGCTATCGCCAACGAAGGCCTGTTTTATCGCCTACTCTACCTGCAGCGCAGTCTCACCGCCGCCAGCAGTCTCGACGATATGCTGATGCGCTTTCACCGCTGGGCGCGCGATCTCGGCCTGGCAGGTGCGAGTCTGCGCCTGTTTCCGGATCGCTGGCGCTTAGGTGCGCCGTCGAACCACACTCATCTGGCATTAAGCCGTCAGTCTTTCGAACCGCTGCGTATTCAGCGTTTGGGGCAGGAACAGCACTATCTTGGGCCGCTTAACGGACCAGAGCTGCTGGTGGTGCTACCGGAAGCGAAAGCGGTGGGATCGGTGGCGATGTCGATGCTGGGAAGCGATGCTGATTTGGGTGTCGTGCTGTTTACCAGTCGCGATGCCAGTCACTATCAACAAGGGCAAGGAACGCAGTTACTTCATGAAATTGCGCTGATGTTGCCGGAGCTTCTGGAGCGTTGGATTGAACGCGTATGACCGATTTACACACCGATGTAGAACGCTACCTACGTTATCTGAGCGTGGAGCGCCAGCTTAGCCCGATAACCCTGCTTAACTACCAGCGTCAGCTTGAGGCGATCATCAATTTTGCCAGCGAAAACGGCCTGCAAAGCTGGCAGCAATGTGATGTGACGATGGTGCGCAATTTTGCTGTACGCAGTCGCCGTAAAGGGCTGGGAGCAGCAAGTCTGGCGTTACGGCTTTCTGCGCTACGTAGCTTTTTTGACTGGCTGGTCAGCCAGAACGAACTCAAAGCTAACCCGGCGAAAGGTGTTTCGGCACCGAAAGCGCCGCGTCATCTGCCGAAAAACATCGACGTCGACGATATGAATCGGCTGCTGGATATTGATATCAATGATCCCCTCGCTGTACGCGACCGTGCAATGCTGGAAGTGATGTACGGCGCGGGTCTGCGTCTTTCTGAGCTGGTGGGGCTGGATATTAAACACCTCGACCTGGAGTCTGGTGAAGTGTGGGTTATGGGGAAAGGCAGCAAAGAGCGCCGCCTGCCGATTGGTCGCAACGCTGTGGCGTGGATTGAGCACTGGCTTGATTTGCGCGACCTGTTTGGTAGCGAAGACGACGCGCTTTTTCTGTCGAAACTGGGCAAGCGTATCTCCGCGCGTAATGTGCAGAAACGCTTTGCCGAATGGGGCATAAAACAAGGGCTGAATAATCACGTTCACCCACATAAATTACGTCACTCGTTCGCTACGCATATGCTGGAGTCGAGCGGCGATCTTCGTGGTGTGCAGGAGCTACTGGGTCATGCCAACCTCTCCACCACGCAAATCTATACTCATCTTGATTTTCAACACCTTGCCTCGGTGTACGATGCGGCGCATCCACGCGCCAAACGGGGGAAATAATGCGTTTTTACCGGCCTTTGGGGCGCATCTCGGCGCTCACCTTTGACCTGGATGATACCCTTTACGATAACCGTCCGGTGATTTTGCGCACCGAGCGAGAGGCGCTTACCTTTGTGCAAAATTATCATCCGGCGCTGCGCAGCTTCCAGAATGAAGATCTGCAACGCCTGCGCCAGGCGGTACGGGAAGCGGAACCCGAGATTTATCACGACGTGACGCGCTGGCGTTTTCGTTCGATTGAACAAGCGATGCTCGACGCCGGGCTGAGTGCCGAAGAAGCCAGTGCCGGCGCACACGCAGCAATGATCAACTTTGCCAAATGGCGCAGCCGGATCGACGTCCCGCAGCAAACCCACGACACCTTAAAACAGCTGGCGAAGAAATGGCCGCTGGTGGCGATCACCAACGGTAACGCCCAGCCGGAGCTGTTTGGTTTGGGGGATTATTTTGAGTTTGTGCTGCGCGCTGGTCCGCACGGGCGCTCAAAACCGTTCAGCGATATGTACTTTCTGGCGGCGGAAAAACTCAACGTGCCGATCGGCGAGATCTTACATGTTGGGGACGATCTCACCACTGACGTGGGTGGGGCAATTCGCAGCGGAATGCAGGCTTGTTGGATCAGACCGGAAAATGGCGATCTGATGCAAACCTGGGACAGCCGTTTACTGCCACATCTGGAAATTTCCCGGTTGGCATCTCTGACCTCGCTGATATAATCAGCAAATCTGTATATATACCCAGCTTTTTGGCGGAGGGCGTTGCGCTTCTCCGCCCAACCTATTTTTACGCGGCGGTGCCAATGGACGTTTCTTACCTGCTCGACAGCCTTAATGACAAACAGCGCGAAGCGGTGGCCGCGCCACGCAGCAACCTTCTGGTGCTGGCGGGCGCGGGCAGTGGTAAGACGCGCGTACTGGTGCATCGTATCGCCTGGCTGATGAGCGTGGAAAACTGCTCGCCATACTCGATTATGGCGGTGACGTTTACCAACAAAGCGGCGGCGGAGATGCGTCATCGTATCGGGCAACTGATGGGCACCAGCCAGGGCGGTATGTGGGTCGGCACCTTCCACGGGCTGGCGCACCGCCTGCTGCGTGCGCACCATATGGACGCCAATCTGCCGCAGGATTTCCAGATCCTCGACAGTGAAGACCAGCTACGCCTGCTTAAGCGTTTGATCAAGGCGATGAACCTCGACGAGAAGCAGTGGCCGCCGCGCCAGGCAATGTGGTACATCAACAGCCAGAAAGATGAAGGCCTGCGTCCGCATCATATTCAAAGCTACGGTAATCCGGTGGAGCAGACCTGGCAGAAGGTGTATCAGGCGTAT
>OLRR01002266.1_pt1 | contig 10626 bp, 8 predicted proteins | sample 1671941 | NCBI WGS metagenome assembly OLRR01 (sample SAMEA3136628, study PRJEB25190) | human gut metagenome
TGATTAAACTTTCTTCAGAAAGTTTATGGGGTCTCGGGGCAAGGCCCTGAGGTGTCGTCCGCAGACGACGAAATCTTTTTGCCTAATAAAAAACTAGGAAAGTAGGTTCAACAGTCCGGTGGACTGTTGAACCGCAGAAAACCCAGTTGCATGGGTTTTCTGATGACTTGCAGGGCAAGTCATTTAAAAATACTGGTAACTACAAAAAGAAGCACAGAAAGGAGGAAAGCGCGTGTTCAAAAAAGGTATCGCAAGACGCTGGCTGTTTAACAGCCTCGGTGTGATGATTTTATTATTTACAGCCTGTATTGCAGCGCTTTCTTTCGTTGTGCAGAGCTATGCCTATAACGGCATACAAATGACGCTCATCGGTCGCAGCGACGAGCTGCCCACCGTGCTTTCCGGCAGCATGAAAACCGTAAGCGAGTTTAACGCTGCAGCCAGAAGCTACACCGAAAATTTCCCGGATAAAGACCTCATGGAGGTCATGGCGGTCTCGCGTTCGGGCAGCATTTTGTCTACCTCCTCCGGCTTTGCGCCGGACCAAAACCAGAGCAAGCCCGATTTTGAAAGCGCCTTGCACAGCGAAAACGGGTACGGCTATTGGATCGGCAAGCTCGCGAGCGGCGAGAAGGTCATGGCCGTCTCGCGCGTGGCGCGCGGCGCAAACGGCGCGGTGCTCGGCGCGGTGCGGTACATCGTCTCTATGGAGCGCGCAGACCGGCAGATTACGTATGTCGTGCTGGTTTTGATCGGCATCGGCGTGCTCATTTTGGTGCTCGTCACGCTTTCGGGCATCTATTTTGTGCGGTCTATTATCACGCCCATTCGGGAACTCAATGCTACGGCGGAAAAAATCGCAAAGGGCGATTTTGACGTGCGCGTCAAGAAAGAGAAGGACGACGAGCTCGGCGCACTGTGCGACTCCATCAACGACATGGCGGCAGAGCTTGGCACAGCGGAAAAAATGAAAAACGACTTCATTTCCTCTGTTTCGCACGAGCTGCGCACGCCGCTGACGGCTATTAAGGGTTGGGCGGAAACGCTGCAAACAGGCGGCATCGGCCGCGAAACGTATGATAAGGGCATGAACGTCATCGTGCGCGAGGCAGAACGTCTTTCCGGCATGGTGGAGGAGCTTCTGGATTTTTCCCGCATGCAAAGCGGCAGAATGCGGCTGATCCTCAAGAAGATTGATCTTTTGGCGGAGCTCGATGAAGCCGTGTACATGTTCACCGACCGCGCGCGAACGGAGCATAAAAACCTCATTTACGATGAGGAAGACACGATGCTTTCGCCGATTTTGGGCGATGTGAATCGCCTGCGCCAGGTGTTCATCAACGTCATCGACAACGCTTTAAAATACACGAATCCCGGTGGTACGGTGCGCGTTTCCGCGTATGAGGACGACGGGTTTATCCGCGTCATCATCAAGGACAGTGGCTGCGGTATCCCGGCGGAGCATCTGCCAAACGTCAAAAAGAAGTTCTACAAAGCAAACCAAAATGTGCGCGGCAACGGCATTGGCCTCGCCGTCGCAAATGAGATCATGGAGCTGCACTCCGGCTCGCTTGATATTGACAGCGAAGAAGGCATGGGCACCACGGTCATCATCACGATACCGACCATGAAAAAGCTTGAGATGAATCCCGAGCTTTCCAATACAACGCAGATTCCCACCGCCACCGCGCAGGTGCAGGTCGTGGAGAGAAAACAGGATTAAATATTGTTTATAAGCAAAAGGAGAAAGAATGGCAAAACGCGTAACATCTATCGGCGGGCAGGCCTTGCTTGAGGGCATTTTGATGGTTGGCCCGAAGAAAAACGTAGCGGCTTTTTGTGACGAAGCCGGAAATATTACAACGGAGGAGGTTTCCACGCCGTCGCTGCGCGAAAAATACCCCATTTTGAAAAAGCCGTTTATACGCGGCGTGTTCTCTATGGTGGATACCCTGCGCCTCGGTATGAAGGCGCTGACGCTTTCGGCGGATAAAGTGGGCGGCGAGGAAGAGGAAGAGCCCTCGAAATTTGAAAAGTGGCTCGAAAAGAAATTCGGAGACAAGGTGATGAATGCGGTCGTCGCCGTGGGCAGTGTGCTGGGCGTGGCGCTTGCGGTGCTACTGTTCTTCTTTTTGCCGGCGGTGCTCTTTAACGGGCTGATGATGCTCACGGGCGACGGCATCAGTGGTTGGCGTTCGGTGTTTGAGGGCCTTTTACGTATCGTCATTTTTGTACTGTACATTGTTGTCATCTCTAAAATGCCGGAGATTGACCGCACATTCCGCTACCACGGCGCGGAGCACAAGACGATTTTCTGCTATGAAAACGACCTGCCGCTCACCGTGGGAAATGTGCGTAAGCAAAAGCGCTTCCACCCGCGCTGCGGCTCCAGCTTTATGATCTTAATGCTTTTGCTCGGCATCATCATCGGTTTTTTCATTCCGTTTTCCAATCCGTTCCTGCGCACATTCTGTAAGCTCTTGTGCCTGCCGATCGTTGTCAGTATCGGTTATGAGCTCATCAAGCTTTGCGGCAAGTACGATAACGTGCTGACGCGCATCATTGCGGCGCCGGGCCTGTGGTTTCAGCGTTTGACCGTAAAAGAGCCGACCGACAAGATGATGGAAGCCGCTATTGCGGCGATGAAAGCGGTTATCCCGGAAAACGGCGAGGATATTATCCGATGACGCTGAACGAGCTGTACCGCGCAGCGAAAACGGCGCTTGAACCCGTCACGGAAGACCCGACGTTTGAAGCCGCGTGCCTTTTGGAGCATTTCTGCGGCGCGAACCGCACAGAGTTATTGTTGCACGGCGATAAGCCGGCGGAGCCTGAAGCGGAGCAAGCGGTGCTTTCCGCGCTCGAAAAGCGCAAAACGGGCGAGCCGCTGCAATATCTGCTTGGCGAGTGGGACTTTATGAGCCTGACGCTTTCCTGCGGAGAGGGCGTGCTGATTCCGCGCGAGGACACCGCTGTTTTGGTGGAAGCAGTGTGCAAGCGTTTGTCGAAAATCGAGAATTTGCCGAAGGGGCTTGACCTTTGCGCCGGCACGGGTGCGGTGGGGCTTTCCATCGCGAAAGAAGCACACGCCGAAGTGACGGAAGTGGAGCTGTACGACGGCGCATTCAACTATTTAAACGAGAATTTGGCGCGTTACCCGGAGCTGTCGGTGACGGCGGTAAAGGGCGACATGTTAGATAAAGCTTTTGCGGAGACGCTGCCGGATGGGTTCGATTTCATCGCGTCGAACCCGCCGTATATTGAGACAAGCGAGCTGCCGCTTTTGCAGCGCGAAGTGCAGAAAGAGCCGAAAACGGCGCTGGACGGCGGCGCGGACGGCCTCATCTTCTACCGCGCGATCTGCGATATTTGGGCGAATAAATTGCACCCGAACGGCGTGCTTGCCGTGGAAATCGGTGAGACGCAGGGGCAGGCGGTAAAGGTGCTGTTTGAAGCCGCCGGCCTGCGCGATGTGCGGATTCACAAGGACTTGGGCGCACTCGACAGGGCGGTTTCGGGGGTTAGATAGAATAAGTCGATTTTTTAAAGGCGGCTTTGGCCGCCTTTCGGGGAAGACTGGGTTCGATTTTTATGAACTTGTGTTACAAGTTCATAGGGAAACCCCTTAGTAGGGTTTCCCTCGGACGAAACGTCCACCGAAAGTTTCGTCCTCCCTTCCTGACTTTGCGAACGCAAAAAGATTTCGCTTTCTGCGGAAAGCGATGTAGGGCGCTGCCCTAAGAACCTGCAAGCTTTTGAAAAAGCTTGAGCAAAACTTTTAACCATGGTTTTCTTCAGCTATGCAATAATTTTATCCGAAAGGAAGTTTTTCAAATGGTAAAGCATGTTTTAATGATCAAGCTCAAGGACAATTCCAAGGAGCAGTGCGAAAAGCTGCGCGATCTTTTTATGACGATGAAGGGCCGCGTGCCGCAGGCACTTGACGTGGAAGCCGGTGCGGATTTTCTCCACTCCGAGCGCTCCTTTGACGTCTGCCTGACCGTTACGCTCGAGAGCCCCGAGGCGCTCGAAGAATACCAGAAAGATCCGTACCACTGCAACACGGTGAAGACCTATGTTGCGACAGTTCGCGAAAAGGCGGTTGCGGTCGATTACATCGTTTGATTGAACAAAATTCACGCGGCGCTGTGCGGCTTTTGCATGGCGCTGCTTTTTTACACGGCTTGTTGCTGAAGCCGAAATAGCGCCAAATTAGCCAAAAAAGAATAGGAAAATTCGGCGTTTACACCCCTCGAAAACGACATACAGGCATTGAATTGCAGCATTTTATCTGATATAATGGTAATCAAAGTGTCTTTTGAAGGGAGCAATTTTGTGGTTCGCAATATGACGAAGGGCAGCCCGGTAAAGCTTTTGTTGGCATTTGCACTGCCTTTGCTTGTTGCCAATGTGTTTCAGCAGTTATACTCCGTGGCGGATGCTATGGTGCTCGGCCGCGGTGTAGGCGTCAACGCGCTTGCGGCGGCGGGTTCCACGGGTTCGGTACATTTCTTTATTTTTGGTTTCATCAACGGTTTGACGCACGGGTATTCCATTTTGATTTCGCAACGCTTCGGCGCAGGCGACGAAAGCGACATGCGCCGCACGGTGATGAACGCGGGCTACCTCGGCTTTATGAGCGCTGCGGTCATCACGGCGTTAAGTCTCATTTTCTCGCGCCCGCTCATGACACTGATGGGTACGCCGACCGATATTTTTGACGACGCACTTTTGTACATCCGCATTATTTTCATCGGTATTTTCACGACGGTGTTTTACAATACGCTTTCGAGTATTCTTCGAGCGCTCGGCGACAGCATGTCGCCGCTCATTATCATTCTCATCAGCTCGGCAGTGAACATCGGGCTGGACATTCTGTTTGTCATGGCCTTTAAATGGGGTGTGGCCGGCGCTGCGTGGGCGACCGTTTTGGCACAGCTGCTTTCCGGCCTGATGTGTCTTTTCGTGTTGCGCCGTATGCCGGTTTTGCGGTTTAAAGCCGGCGAAAAGCGCATGGATAAGCCTATTATTTTTGGCTTATTGAAGCTTGGTTTGCCGGTCGGAATTATGAATTCCATTACGGCGATCGGCGGTATGATCTTGCAGGGTATTGTGAATGGTTTAGGCTCTACGATTGTGGCAGCATATACGGCGGGCTCGAAAATCTTCGGTCTTGCGGAACAGCCGTGCAACATCATCGGGTTATCCCTTGGCACGTATGTCGGGCAGAACCTCGGCGCGGGACGCGTTGACCGCATTAGAGTCGGCGTGCGCCGCGGCATTTTGATGGTGCTCATCGTCGATTTCTTCATCGGCGGCACAATGATTCTGTTCGGCCGCCAGCTGACGGCGGTGTTCGTCTCCGGCGTGGAGCAGGCGGTCATCGAAGCTTCGTATCCGTATTTGCTGTGTTGCGGTGCGATGATGTGGGTGCTGGGTTTGCTGTTCGTCTACCGCTTTTCCCTGCAAAGTCTCGGCGACACGGTGGTGCCGATGCTCTCCGGCGCGCTGGAGCTAATTCTGCGCATTTCCGTTGTGCTCGTGCTCTCTAAAGTGTTCAATCTGGGCTTTCTTTCCATCTGCATTGCAGAGGTCTCCGCGTGGTTCGGCGCGGCGGCACTGCTGTGCGTGACATATTACATTCGTATTCACAAATTGCCGGAAAAACTTTCGGCGAAATCATGAGGGGTTTATGGCAAAAACAGAACGTATTCAAAATATGACAAAAGGCAGCCCTGCGAAGCTGATTTTCACCTTTGCGATACCGCTGATGCTGGGCAACGTGTTTCAGCAGTTCTACACGGTGGTGGATACCGCCATTGTGGGGCAGGCGCTCGGCGTAAACGCGCTGGCGGCGCTCGGTGCGGCGGACTGGCTGAACTGGCTCGTGCTGGGGCTTATCCAAGGCTTTGCGCAGGGCTTTTCCATTTACATGGCGCAGCGTTTCGGCGCGGAAGACCACGAGGGCCTCAATCGCGCCATCGGCGCGACGATCTCGCTTTCGGCGGTCATTTCAATCTTGACCGTCATTCTGAGCCAAGTCGCCATGGCACCCGTGCTGCGCGCCATGAACACGCCGGAGGAGATCATCGGCGGCGCGTTCACATACCTGCGCATCATGTTTGCGGGTATACCCATCATCATGGCGTATAACGTGCTTGCAAGCATCCTGCGTGCGCTCGGCGACAGCAAAACGCCGCTGTATGCCATGGTCATTGCATCTATTCTGAATGTCGGGCTTGATCTGCTGTTTGTTATGGTGTTCCACTGGGGCATTGCGGGTGCGGTCGTCGCAACGGTCATCGCACAGCTTTTTGCAGCGCTTTACTGTTTGCGCGCTGTGCTGCACGTGAAGGTCATCCACCTGAAAAAAGAGTATTTCCGGCTCAATCCGGAAATAGCAAAGCGCCTTTTGGGGCTCGGTACGCCGGTCGCCGCACAGAATGTTATCATCGCCGTGGGCGGCATGGTGGTGCAGTCGGTCGTCAACCGCTACGGCACGCTGTTCGTGGCGGGCTTTACGGCAACGAATAAGCTGTACGGTATTTTGGAGATTGCCGCCGTTTCGTTCGGCTACGCCGTGACGACGTATGTCGGGCAGAATCTCGGCGCGGGGCTTTTAGACCGCGTGAAAAAGGGTATGCACTCCGCAACGTGGATCGCTTTGCTGACCTCGGTCGTCATTACGGTTTTTGTGCTGATTTTCGGAAAATACGGCATCGCACTGTTTATTTCCGGCACGGCGGAGGAAGTGTCGATCTCGTCGCAGGTGGCAATACACTATCTTAATATCATGAGTATTTGTCTGTCTATCCTCTATATGCTGCACATTTACCGCTCCGCGCTGATGGGGCTTGGCGATACCATCATGCCGATGGCTTCGGGCATCATGGAATTTTTGATGCGTATTGGCGTGGCGTTGTTTCTGCCGCTTATTATCGGGCAGGAGGGTATTTTCTATGCGGAGGTCACTGCTTGGACCGGTGCGGCTATTTTGCTTGTCACGACGTATTTTTTGAGAATGCATAAACTGACGAGAGAACTTGACACAAGCCAAAGTAAAGCGGGCGAATAAAAGAAGCCTTTCAGAAAAATATGAAGCTAAAAAGCGTACAGAAAACAAAATCTGTGCGCTTTTCTTTATTACATGCGCATAAGAACGCGGCAAAGACTAAAGAATGAAGAATGTGAAACTCACTCTTGAAGTTTGTCCGTACAACCTGTATACTGGGTGTAGATTACGCGCGGGAAGTCGCGCTGACGGAGGTATTTTATTATGAGACCCCTTACACCGAAATTTCCGAAGCTGCTGCATGGCGGCGATTATAATCCCGAACAGTGGCTGCGCTATCCCGAGATTCTCAAGCAGGATGTGGAGCTGATGAAGAAAGCGGATATCAACTGCGTGTCGGTCGGTATTTTCTCCTGGGCGCATCTGGAGCCGAATGAGGGAGAATACGACTTCGACTGGCTGGAGAAGATCATCGATAATCTCTACAAAAACGGCATTTATACCGTGTTGGCCACACCGTCCGGTGCAAAGCCGCTTTGGATGAGCGAAAAGTATGAGGAGATTCGCCGTGTGCAGAATAACGGTGTGCGCGACCTTTCCGGCGCGCGTCACAACCACTGCTATACGTCCCCCGTGTACAGAGAGAAGACCCGCGAGATGGATAAGCGCCTTGCAAAGCGCTTTGCAAACCACCCGGGCGTCATTTTGTGGCACCTTTCTAATGAGTACGGCGGCGAGTGCTACTGCCCGCTGTGCCAACAGGCGTTCCGCGATTGGCTGAAAAAGAAGTATAAGACGCTCGACGACCTGAACCACGCGTGGTGGACGGACTTCTGGAGCCACACGTATACGAGCTGGGACCAGATTCACGCGCCGCAGCCGAACGGCGAAATGAACGTGCACGGTCTGATGCTCGATTGGAAGCGCTTTGTCACGTACCAGACCGTCGATTTCATGAAAATGGAGCGCGACGCCGTAAAGGAAGTAAACCCGGATATCCCGGTGACGGCGAACCTGATGGGCTTCTACGACGGCCTCGATTACTTCAAGTTCGGCCCGGAGCTCGATGTTGTTTCCTGGGACAACTACCCGCAGTGGCATACGACCGACAACGTAGAGATTGCGGTCTCTTCCGCGATGACGCACGACGTGATGCGTTCGATCAAGCACGAAAACTTCCTTTTGATGGAAAGCACGCCGAGCATGACGAACTGGACGCCCATCAGTATGCTGAAGCGCCCGGGCATGCACCTGCTTTCCTCCATGCAGGCGGTTGCACACGGCTCAAATTCCGTGCAGTATTTCCAGTTCAGAAAAAGCCGCGGCTCCTGTGAAAAGTTCCACGGCGCGGTTGTCGACCATGTCAGCCATGGCGGCGTGTTCGACTCCGTTACGAACGAGAACACCCGTGTGTTTAAGGATGTGCAGTCCGTCGGCGCTGAGCTGAAGATCATGAATGAGCGTAACGACGTATACGGTACCGAAGTCAAGCCGCAGGTCGCCATCGTGTACGACGTGGAAAACCGCTGGGCGCTGGATGCTGCCGCGGGCCCGCGCAACAAGGATAAAGACGAAAAATACGTGGAGACGCTCTTGACGCACTACCGTCCGTTTTGGGATAAGGGCGTGCAGGTGGACATCGTCGATATGGACGGCGACATCTCGAAATATAAGCTTGTCATTGCGCCGATGCTCTATATGTACCGCGCAGGCTTTGAAAAGAAGATGCGCAAGTTCGTCGAAAACGGCGGCACGCTCGTCACAACGTACTGGAGCGGCATTGTGGACGATACCGACCTGTGCAAAATGGGCGGTCTTCCCGGCGACATGATGGACGTGTTCGGCGTGTGGAACGAAGAAATCGACAGCCTGCCGGACGGCATGAAAAACGGCATTGTGTTTAACGGCAGCCGTTACGATGCTATGGAGCTTTGTGCACGTATCCACCCGCTGACGGCGGAGGTGCTCGGCACATATGAAAAAGATTTCTACGCAGGCGAAGCGGCGCTGACGAAAAACAAGTTCGGCAAGGGCGAGGCGTATTACATTGCGGCCCGTACCGGCAGCGATATGCTTTCTGTACTGTACGGCGAAATGATTGAGACGCTGCACATTGAAAAAGCGCTCGATTGCGCCCTGCCGCACGGCGTAACGGCACACATCCGCCACGGCGAAAAGGAGAATATCATTTTTGTAGAAAACTACACGGAAAGCGGAAAAACCGTGGAATTGCCGCGCGACTACAAGTTGTACGGTACAGATCAAACGGTAAATTCAATCAAACTCGCTCCGTTTGGCATTGCCCTCTTATCGGATTTAACAAAAGTTTAATATTTTGCGTATTTGCTGTGGAAATTCTCGCTATTTTGTGCTATATTGAAATAGACAAGAGCCGACATTGTTCGTGTAAAACGGACAGGCAAATAACGGAATATGCAGTTTGAAGGAGTAATCAAATGGCAATGGAATCACAGACGTTTTTCAGTGCAGAGAATCGCGTAGCACCGCTTGGCATCGTACCGCTTGCCGGTGCGCGTGAGCTTTCCGAAAAGGTTGAGGCCCATCTGGTGCGTTGGGCAAAGCGTGCCGGTATGGATGTGGACACGTTCATCATCGAAAACAGCTGCCCGCGTTTCTCTTCCGGCGACAGCAAGGGTCTTATCAAGTCGACCGTGCGCGGCTATGACCTGTTCTTTGTTGTAGACGTAGGCAATTACAGCCTGACCTACAACTACTTCGGCAACCAGAACCACATGTCCCCGGATGACCATTATCAGGATTTGAAGCGTCTCATTCAGGCGGCAAGTGGTAAGGCACACCGCGTTAACGTTGTGATGCCGCTGCTTTACGGCGGCCGTCAGCACCGCCGCAGCTACCGCGAGTCTTTGGACTGCGCATACATGCTGCAGGAGCTTCAGCAGATGGGCGTTTCCAACGTTTTGACTTTCGACGCACATGACCCGCGCGTGCAGAACGCTGTGCCGGTTATGGGCTTCGATAACCTGATGCCGACTTACCAGGTTTTAAAGAAGCTCTTCAAGGACTTCCCGGATCTTTCCACCGATAAGAAAGACTTCATGATCGTCAGCCCGGACGAAGGTGCGTTGAACCGCAACATGTACTATGCTTCCGTGCTCGGTGTGGACATGGGCATGTTCTACAAGCGCCGCGATTATTCCCGCATTGTAGACGGTCGCAACCCGATCGTTGCACATGAGTACCTCGGTACCCCGGTTGAGGGCAAGGACGTGTTCGTTGCCGATGACATCATCTCCTCCGGCGAGTCCGTGCTCGACATCGCAGAGAACGTCAAGGCCCGCAAGGCACGCCGCTTCTTCGCTTACGGCACGTATGCCATCTTCACGAACGGCCTCGCAAAGTTCGATAAAGCGTATGAAGAGGGCCTCATCGACGGCATCTTCGGCAGCAACCTGACGTACCTTAACCCGGAACTGAAGAACCGCCCGTGGTTCCATGAAGTCGACGTTTCGAAGTACATCGCTTACTTCATCTCCGCTTTGAACCACGACGCTTCCATCAGCGGTCTTCTGGATCCCAGTGATCGTATCCAGAAGCGCCTGAACCAGTACCGCAACGGTACCATGGATTTCTAA
>OLRR01002270.1_pt1 | contig 10615 bp, 8 predicted proteins | sample 1671941 | NCBI WGS metagenome assembly OLRR01 (sample SAMEA3136628, study PRJEB25190) | human gut metagenome
CGACGTCGATTGTGGAATCAACGAGTACGTCTGCCTCCACTTCAGCAGTGGTTTCAGGCTCAATCAGTACTTCAGTTTCCGAGTCAGCATCGTCTTCAACGTCGGCGGCCAACTCAACAAGTGAATCTGAGGCGGCTTCAACGAGTAGCTCGACATCAATCAGTGCATCTGGCTCAACCAGTAGTTCAATTTCGACCAGCACGTCGTTAAGTGAGAGCGAAAAGTCTGCTTCAATCAGCAGCTCAAACTCTGCCTCGACGTCAATTGTGGAATCAACGAGTACGTCGGCATCTACATCAGCAGTAGTTTCTGGATCAACCAGCACTTCAGCTTCTGAGTCAGCCTCGACATCAACCGTGACGGCTGCTAACTCAGCAAGTCAGTCAACATCTGCTAGCGTTTCTGCCAATGCAGTTGCAACAACGACCAGTACCACGGCCCGGAATCGAGTTATGGCACGGTTGGCTGCTGTATCGACGGCAACTTCGTCAACTTCAGCTGACGTCAACAATACGTCCGGCTCAATTCAGAATTCACAAAGCGCGTCAACGGCGGCTTCGCTAAGCATGATGCAGTCGGCTTCACGGAGTCAGGCAATCTATGAAAGTCTGCTTGCTTCACGTTCAAACAGTTCGTCCAACGTAATCAGCAACTCAACCTCGCTTAACAGCCAGCTTTCAGCATCCAAGAGCAATTTTGAATCGTTGAGTGCTTCAAATTCAATGAGCTTGGAGGTTTCGGCTACTGAAAGTCAGACGCTTTATGAAAGCATGTTTGCCTCACGTTCAAACAGCTCATCAAATGCAATCAGTAATTCGACTTCACTTAACAGTCTGCTTTCGGCATCTAAGAGCAACCTGGACGCAGGCAGCAATTCAATTGATGGTACGACTCAGCAGAGCACCGTGGATACACTGGCAGTTGCCGATTCAATGAGTGATACGCAGGCTCAGCAGCTTTCCGATACAACGAACTCGCTTTCCGTCAGTGCAGCATCAAGTCAAACTCAGCAGCGTAATTCTGGACTTTTAAACACTTTAAAGACGATGCTAGGTTTTGGTAAACGTCAATAATTAGGCTAGAAAGTGCAGGAAAGAGATTTGCAAAGAAAAAAATTAAATGTTTCGACAAAAGAGTTCCTAAAAAAAGCGCTTTTTACGGTGATGGCAATTATTGTCTATTCATTGGGCAATCAGATACCGATGCCATTGGTTAAGATGACAGTTGAATATCAAACTATGATTCGTCATTACCATATGAGTATGCTCAGTATCTTGACTGGTGCTAATCTGCCGGATTTATCGCTGTTTTCGCTAGGATTCAGTCCTTATATGGCCGCGATGATGATTATTCAACTGCTGGTAATGATGAAATGGTCGATTGTCGAGGAAATATCACAGCGTCAATTGATGTATCTGCAAAACCTTTTGTCGCTGCTTTTTGCCTTGATTGAAGCAGCCATTATTGCCAATGGTTTTAGTCTGGCAGCCGGCAGTGATCATTTATTGAAGGTTTTGATGATTATCGTAACCTTGACGGCCGGCGCAATGTTTGTTCAATGGCTAGGCAACGTGATTACGATTTACGGTATTGGCGGTATGGTGGTTCTGATCGTCGGCAATATGCTGCATTCCAATATGAATCGCTTGGTTCTGCCTTGTCGTCAGCTGTTGAAAATGAAAAATGGCATCTGGCTGTTGGCAGCGCTGATCATTGGCAGCCTGTTGATTGCCTGGCTGACGATCATTTTCCATGCGGCTCATTATGAAACCAAACAGATCCAAATCTCATTACCAAGTCAGATTGAGCCGGCTGTGTTTCCAATTGGCTTTAATTTAGGAACGATGATGACTTTTATGCTGGGGATGTCTTTTCTGGTTATTCCTTCACTGGTGGCATCGTTGTTTATAATGCCGGCCTTTTGGAACAGTCCTAAATTTCAGATTGGCTTTGCAATCGTAATGACGTTTTTAATTGACTATTTTTTTGCATTTGTCATGCTTAGTCCACGTCAAATCGCAAAGGGTATGCGCCATAGCGGCAATTACCTGCTTGGTGTGGAAATTGGCAAGCCAACACGACGTTTCATTAGACGACGCTTGAGTCTGTTTAACTTTTTCAGTGCTTTGGTTTTGGGATTATTGGTTGGGCTGCAGGTCGCGGGCAGCCTATTAGCTCCTAAGATCTGGCAGCCACTGTATGCATTGCCAATTTCAATCGTAATGATGGTACTGTTTATGGAATCTCTGGTTGAAATACTTAATGAGTTGACGATTCCTAAACGCTATCAGAAGCTTAAAGAAGGGATCTTAAAAAGCGTATGAAGTATTTTGTTCCGTCTTGGCATCTTGATATTAGTGACTGGGCCTCCACTCAGCAAATTATTACCTTTGATGATGCAATTGGCAATATGCGCATCATGAATCACGCTGATGAAGATTACGGCTTGATCATTGGGGACTATAAACCGCAATTGATTACGCAGCTAAACGCGGAAGGTGTTGCACCCACTGATACGCTGGCGGCCTTCGATTGGATCCAGGATACTGCTTTGCAAGACAACAGCCGAATCGTGGATATCCAGGACTTTAACTGGCCTAAGGGAACTTATTTTGAGTATGGACCGTTCAGTGTAGATGCCATTTGCAATGATGAACATATCGCGCGTCTTTTATTCAATAATATTGGCCAGATTCTGCGGATTGAGCGGTGGCAAAACGGCTATCATCAAGAAGATATTATTATGGATACGCGTGGCTTTGTCTCAAGCATCCAAACGTTTGATAAGCAGGGCCAACTGCAAAAAACGATCTTCTTTAATCTGCATGGTGATTGGCGCGTAATTGAGGATGCCAAAACCGGTCGCTGTCATATTAATTCACGGTATCAAGGCGATTTTACCCAGTCAGATTATGCCAGCCGTCACGATTTGATCAATGAAGCAATTGCAAATTTAATCCAAAAACGACTTGATAAGGATAGCGACCAGATCGTCTTAACAGCTGATGATCGGCAAATAATCGACTTAAAACAGTTTAATGGCTTTAAAACGATTATTCAGGCGAGTCAATGGCATGCTAATGATCGCTTTTGGAAGCCGATGAATGGACGGACTGATTTAACGATCGTCACGGATTCAGAGGCTGCGGATCGCCATGTACATAAAATCATGGGCGATCAAATTGAGACCAATCTGCTGCCAACGTTTGCCTCACAGTTTAGTCTTGGTCATAGCGATGAATACACAACCCAGACGATTCTGCTGTTTGTCAGTGAGCAGACGGCGATGTTGAATTTGAGAAAAGGCTTAGCTCAGCTTATGGAAATGGTTGATCAAAATCAAAACAGCGAGCGGCTGCAGATTGCGGCCTACGATGGGCGGCTGTTGAATCAGGCTCGCCAAATCGCTCAAGAAATTGCTCAGGACCATCCCCGGCTTTTGATCGATCCAGAAAAAGAGCAGATGATGTCCAATCCTGATTTGGTTGATAAAGATATTGACCCCCGGATGGAAAAACATCAGCATTGGCAACAGATCCCGATCTACACCAAAAGAATCATGCAGACGACCGACTTGCTGCAGCTGCTGGACCAAGTTCGAGTAGTCGTGGATTTGGGCAACAACCCGGATTCATACGTTCAGATGGCTTCAATCAGTGTTGGTCTGCCGCAGATCAATCTGATTGAAACCGACTTGGTAAGAGATCATGAAAATGGCTTGCTGCTTGCCAACGTTGCTGATCTAACCGCAGCTCTGCAGTTTTATTTAGGCAGCATGGAGAACTGGAATCGAGCGCGGGTTGACGCGGTTCAGCAGATCAACAACTATTCAGGGAAACGGATTTTGCATAATTGGCAATTGCTTTGGAAGAGGTGTGTGCGTTTTGAAGCTTAACGTTTTACAGCTTGGAAAAAATAATTGGCAGACGGCCTATCAGATTCCAGCTGCTTTAAACTGGCATTTTAACGATCTAAGTTGTTTAAAAGATCCTAAAGCCCGGCTGCAGCTGATAGTCATTTCAGAATCTGTCACCTTGGCACCGACCGACTGGCAACTTTTACAGCAGCGTACTGATCCATATAACGTCATCCAGACTGCGGATTTGGCGATTGAAGACGATCATCTAGCGTCCTTTCTGCAAAAAATGGCGGCGCGGCAGCTGACTATGCCGATTCAAGAGTTTATCAACAATATTGAGCATTACTATTTTGTTGGTCAGCAGGGGATCGGTCTGACACCAGCGGCATTGATGTTTGAGAGTATGTTTCGCGATGTGATCCATTATGAGGATTCATCTTGCGTGGAGGTTCAGATTCATACGTCTGATTGGCAGCCACTGGCCAGTTTACGTAAGAATATCTACGTTGATCCGGGTCGTCAATTGGAGGTTTGGCCCCAGTTTCAAAAAGATGCCGATGTGGAGCTGAAATATCGATTTGCCGTTGTTTATGGTGAGGAAAGACGCGTTTTTGAATTTACCGAAGAACAACTCAAGAGTCCGCAGATCGTTAACACCAAGATTTCCAATGGTCATCAATACATCACGATGGCCGTCTATGTCCGCGGCTATGGTCAATTAAGTCTGGGCAACGTAGAGTATCGGTGGACGCGCTATGGCTTGGGGACCTATCTGAATGGGGGACAGAGCTTAGTCGATCCCAAGACGAGAGAAGAATTGGCCTATTACTTTAATCCTGGCGATCTTAAACCGCCGCTATGCGTATACTTTGCCGGCTATCACTCCAAAAAAAGCTTCGAAGGATATTTCATGATGCGTCGCTTAAATGCGCCATATCTGCTGATTACCGATTCCCGGCTGGAAGGTGGTCAGTTTTATACAGGCGAGTATTTTAATCAGGCCATCCCTAAAGTAATCGATCAGTATCTGCAGAAACTGGGCTTTACGCGTCAGCAGCTGATTCTATCGGGAATCTCAATGGGAACGTATGGTGCGCTTAAGTTTGGCGCTTTGATGGGCGTGCATGAGGTGATTGCGGCTAAGCCATTGGTGCATCTGGATTCAATTGCTACACGCAGTCGTCTGGACCGTCCCGATGAATTTGAGACGGCATTTGATATTAAGCGCGCCATTGAGGCAGATGGTCAAATTGTTGATGATGAGATGCTTTTGCGGCTGATGGATCAGCAGGACCTGGCCAAAACGAATTTCAGCATTGCCTATATGGAAAACGATGATTATGATCCCACGGCTTTTGCTGATCTAAGCCGCCATTTGCTGACTCGGGCCAATCGCTTAAACAGCTATAGTCTGCCTGGACGCCACAATGATGACAGCGCGGGAATGCTGCAATGGTTTTTGATGCGCTATCGTCAGATTCTGCAGCATGATTTTGGGAGGTGAGCCGATGCGAGTTATCAACTATATCTACTGGTTGCCGCAAAATGACACTACCTATCGTTATGGTTCGCGGATCGATGCTTATGACAACCAGGTGATCCATTTTGAAAACGAGTGGATGGCACCAGGACGAGCAATGATTTCTTGGTATTCAGCGGTTAACTATCAAGCCAGCCGTTTTGTGCCTCAGCTGCCGATTTTGCGTGGTGGGGTCGAGTATCGTATCAAGGCAAAGTACATTGCCAGGCCGGCTAATTCAGTAATGCTGCGAATCATTTTTTATGATATTCAAGGCGAGATCATCGACCAGAAAATCGCGCATGGCTCTCAGCTCAACTTTACTTATCCGTATGCGGCAACCCGCTATGAGGTGCAGCTGATCAATGGCGGGTGTCGTTCAATTACTTTTTGGCGGCTGGAACTGACGCATGCCTTTACTGAACAGACTGGCAATCTGACGTTTTATACGCCTAAAAAAATCGATGCAAAACAGCCAATCAACATTATGCTGCTGCGGTCACTTAGGACAGCAATGATTCCCAGCGAAGAAGTCGATAAAAGTCATGACGTACCGAACCTTTCACTGATGATGGTTGCCTGGCAAGAGATTGATCAGGTTGACAGTGAGCTGCTCACTTATTTTGAAAATCTGAAAGAACGCCGCATAAACTTTATTAGTACAGCTCACCGATTAAATCCGGTCGTGCGCAAATTGGTTAAGAAAAGTCCTTATTGGCGAGGATGGCTGATTGACGCGGATGTCATGCTGACTGACTATCGGCTAAGCAATTATGAAATGACCGGCAGTGAGGGCCATTTCTTTAAGCACTTGGAATTAGTACCAATTCAAGAGACGCTGGATCAGATTAAAGATGAATTAAAGAGGTGAGAACGACGGCATTTTCATTTGAACTGCAGCGCGCCAGGCACATCCTGACCAAAGTGAATGCCTTGGCGCCAATGATGCGGGAAATGAGCGATCAAGAACTGCAGGCTCAGACTCCGCGCATGCGTAAAATGCTCCAGGGCGGCCAATCCTTAAACAGTCTGCTGCCAATGGCGTTTGCAACGGCGCGTGAGGCAGCCAGGCGCGTCTTAGGGATGTATCCTTATGACGTACAGGTGATCGGGGCCATCGTTCTTCATCATGGCTGGATTGCCGAGATGAAGACCGGGGAAGGCAAGACGCTGACCGCGGCCCTGCCTCTTTATCTGAATGGTTTGACCGGCAAAGGAGCGATTTTGGTGACGCCCAGTCGCTATCTGGCTCAGCGTGACCAAGAAGAATTAAGCGCCCTGTATGAATGGCTGGGATTGACCTGCAGCCTGGGGTTTGATCCTGACGATGAGTCGGGCAATCGGGCAACTGTTGCCGACAAGCGAAAATGGTATCAAGCCGATATTCTGTACACGACCGGCAGTACGCTGGCGTTTGACTATCTGTTCAATAATCTGGCTTCACGGCCCGAAGATCAATATCTGCGGCCTTATAACTATGCAATCGTTGATGAGGTTGATGCGGTGTTTTTGGATGGGGCCAATTCGCCAATGGTGGTTGCTAGCAAGCCGGAACTGCAGTCAAATCTTTATCGCTTGACTGACGAGTTTGTGCGCAGTCTGGAGCCCGGAACCGATTATCGCCGCAGCCGGAACCATAAATCGGCCTGGCTGACTCATCAAGGTGTTTTAAAGGCGGAGCAGTGGTTTAGAATTAATGGTCTTTTTGATGAGCGGCACCGTGAATTGTATCGGCACATCAGCTTGGCTCTGCAGGCGCATTTCGTTCAGCAGCGTGGGCACGACTATATGGTTGAGGATGGTGAGGTGATCTTGCTGGATGAGGCGAATGGTCGCTTAATGCGCGGAATGAAGGTCAACACCGGGATTCAGCAGGCCGTTGAGCAAAAAGAGGGCGTCAAGATTTCTGAAAATCGGCAGGCCGTTGCTTCAATTACCTATCAAGGCCTGTTTCGGCTGTTTAATAACGTTGCTGGAATGACGGGGACTGCCCGCATTGCTGCCAATGAGTTTATTGATGTCTATAAGATGAAAGTCGTCCAGATTCCGCGACACCGCAAAAACATTCGTAAAGATCATCAACCGCGCGTCTATCTGACGACTAGCGAAAAGCTGATTGAAGCGATCAAGCTGGCCGAAAAGCTGCATCAAAAAGGGCGGCCGATTTTGCTGATTGCCGGTTCGGTTGAAAACTCGGAAATCGTTTCTGAGATTCTGCTCAACCGTGGGATTCCGCATAACCTGCTGAATGCCCGTAACGAAGCCAACGAAGCCACGATTATTAAAAACGCGGGACAAAAAAATGCCGTAACCGTGTCAACCAACATGGCGGGGCGCGGTACCGACATTAAGCTTGGTCCAGGCGTTGCCAAATTAGGCGGTCTGGCCGTAATTGGTACTGAAATGCTTGATCCGCGCGTTGCTGAGCAGCTGCAGGGGCGAGCCGGCCGCCAAGGAGATCCTGGCGACAGCTGGTTTTTCATTTCGCTGGAAGACAATTTTGTTTCGCAAAACAGCAGTCCCGTGATTCGCAAATACTATCGCCGTCACATCAAACATTTCAACCACCAGGCCAAGCCTCACCGTCTGCACAATCCGCGTATTTTGCTGTCGTTGCTGCTATTACGTGATAAGGTCATGGTCAGTCAGCGTCAGACCCGCGCGCGAATGTACAGTTATGAGAACAGCATGCGCTTGGAGCGAATGGCCTTTTATGAGTCGCGGGATGCCATCATGAACGCTGATGACTATCGCAAGACCGCTCTTAACTGGATAGAACACGGTTTTGATGTGATTTTAAGCAAGCGTTCAAGCTGGGATTATGGTCATCTAAAGGCAATGGTTAATCATTGGATAACTTATGATGATGCCCAGATTCCTGCTGATTTGAACTATCAGGATCTGGCAGCAGTCAAAAGCTATCTAATATGCCGGACCAATGAGATTTTAGATCAGATTGAAGACTCAATTGCTGATTCCAAGCAGATTGATCAGTTTTATCGTTCGGCACTGCTTAAGGCAATGGATGACTGCTGGGTTGACCAGGTGGCCTATCTTGGCTACTTAAAAACGCTGGTCCAGCCGTGGACGCTGCTGCAGCGCAATCCAATGGCGGTTTATCATGAAAAAGCATATGGTCGTTTCAAACAAATGATTGATGCGGTTACTCAAGAAGCGATTTGCAACCTGTTGTTAAGTACGGTAGCCTTGAACGAAGATGGTGAGGTCGTTGTATATTTCGTTTAGACTATCATTTGAAAATCAAAATGATTAGGGAGCTGATTTTAGATGGCAACACACAGAATCAATCACCATGGGTCCGACGATTCACTTGACAATGTCGTCGAGCAGCATGCCAGCAAGCGACTCAAAAAAATTCAAGAAGAACAGGCAAAGGCTTATGAAAGAGGTCATCACCATTCGGGCCTGCCGCGCTTCTTTATGAATCTGGTCGTGATCATTGCCGTTGTGCTGGTGATTATGATGATGTTTTGGAAGTAGCTGCTTGACTGATCAGCTTGGCGATTTTAATCAAAATCATTAAAAAATTAAAAAACTACTTGCAAAAAACTAAGAATGGATTAAAATAAAAAACAATCAAACAGTTTTGAAAAACCATGAGAAAGACGAGTAGCTGTTTTCATTCGTAAAGTGAGCCGAGGATAATGGGAACTTGGCCGACCCTGATACAGCGAAAAACACTTCCCCGCGTTGCTGACCCAAATGGATTCGTCCAAAGTAGGCTCAGACGTTTTCGACACGTTACAGTCGATGGAGCATGTTTGTGCTCTGATCAAAGCGGTCTGGATATCTCTGGACAACTTGGGTGGCACCGCGGAATAAAGCCTTTCGTCCCATGAAACTACGGGGACAAAAGGCTTTTTATTTTGCCCTCAAGTCTAAGTTTCAAGGAGATTTTTTATTATGAGTCTGATTATTCCAGAACACTACGATCCAAAGCTGTCAGTCCGCGAGACCGAAGCCGCTATTCGCTACATTCGTGAAACCTTCCAAGATGAGATTGGACGCGAATTGAACCTGCAGCGGATGAGTGCGCCAATGTTCGTCGAAAAGAAAACTGGTTTGAACGATAACCTGAACGGAGTAGAGCAGCCAGTTTCATTCACGATGAAAGAACTGCCGGGCGAAACGATTGAAGTCGTTCATTCACTGGCCAAGTGGAAACGCTATGCCTTAAAGAAATACGGCTTTGGGATGCATGAAGGCCTCTACACCAACATGAACGCCATCCGCAAAGACGAAGATCTGGACAACTTCCACTCCATTTACGTTGACCAATGGGACTGGGAAAAGGTGATCGCTAAAGAAGAACGGACTGAAGAAACTTTAAAGGCCACGGTTAAAAAAATCTTTAAGGTTATCAAGCACATGGAACATGAAGTCTGGTACAAGTTCCCGCAAGCCGTTCACCATCTGCCAGACGAGATCCACTTCGTTACGACGCAGGAATTGGAGGATCGCTGGCCAGATCTGACGCCAATGGAACGTGAAGATCGCATTGCCAAGGAACTCGGCTGTGTCTTTGTCATGAAAATCGGTGACAAACTGCGTCGTTCCGGCAAGCCACATGATGGCCGCGCCCCTGATTATGATGACTGGTCTTTGAACGGCGACATTATCTTCTGGTATGAACCGCTTGACTGCAAGTTGGAAGTATCCAGCATGGGGATTCGGGTTGATGAAGATGCAATGCGCTACCAGCTTAAAGAAGCCGGCGAAGAAGCTCGTGCCGAACTGCCATTCCACAAGATGCTGTTGAACCATGAACTGCCATACACGATTGGTGGCGGGATTGGTCAGTCGCGGCTGTGCATGCTGCTGTTAGGTAAGACACACGTTGGCGAGGTTCAGGCAAGCATCTGGCCAGAAGATATGCGGGAAAAGTGCGAAAAAGCTGGCATTCAACTGCTGTAATTAAGCGGTGTCGTGCTGAATCTAGTTTTTCAACTGCTATCAATAAGCGGTTTGGCATTGTGGGCAGCAGATTGGTGATTGCGACATTTGCATTCTGATTGGATCAGTCTTATTTGCGGACGAACTTCCTAACCTCAGTATCACTTTCTCAGAGTCAGCAGAACAGGACTGAGCTAATTTGAAATGTAAAATGCCAATGATCAATGTGTGAAATGGCGAAACCGTAAAACCGAGATACAGAAGGGATGATCCTGACTGTATCTCGGTTTTTGTTTGGCGTTAGAATTATTTGATTGCTCAAC
>OLRR01002278.1_pt1 | contig 10583 bp, 17 predicted proteins | sample 1671941 | NCBI WGS metagenome assembly OLRR01 (sample SAMEA3136628, study PRJEB25190) | human gut metagenome
TCAAAAAGAAATTTGGAAAAAACGCTGTACTGAAGGGGATGAATCTTCAGGAAGGCGCAACCGCTAAGGATAGAAATGAACAAATTGGCGGACATAAGGCGTAAAGGAGTTGGAAGAGGATGAAAAATAATTCTTATGACGATATCATCAATTTACCTCATCCGGTATCTAAGAATCATCCGCAAATGCCACTTCAGGACAGGGCAGCGCAATTTGCTCCTTTTGCAGCCCTGACTGGACATGAAGCTGCGATAAAAGAAACGGCAAGATTAACCAATGAACGATTGGAACTGAGTGAGGAAGTGATTGCTCAGCTGAACGAAAAAATTAATATAATCAGAAATAATATTGGCATAGAACAGAAAGTATCAATAACTTATTTTATTCCTGATGAAAAAAAAGCCGGCGGATCCTATGTTACGTACTCTGGTAATGTAAAAAAGCTAGACGAATACGAGCATACCATCATCATGACAGATCAAACGGTCATTCCAATCGAACAGATAAGTGATATTAAATGTGAAGAGTGGTAAATCTGAGAAATGAAATAAAGAAGATAGGTAACTATTCAGAAAGTGGAGGTGGCAAGCCATGGCTTCATTTGATCAGAAACTTCGTACATTATACTTGATGGAAATCCTGCTGGAACGTACCGATGATGAACACATGTTAAATGCATCGGAGTTATGTACGATTCTGGATCAGGAATATGGGATTAGTACGGATCGAAGAACGATATATACAGAGATGGAGGTCCTTGATAAATTTGGACTGGATATCCAGCAGAAGAAAGGTAAGTGTCCTGGCTATTATATTGGTGCCAGGGATTTTGAACTGCCAGAGTTAAAGCTTCTGGTGGATGCAGTGCAGTCTTCCAAGTTTATTACGGAGAAAAAATCCAAAGAATTAATTCAGAAGTTAGAGAAGCTCTGCTGTAAAAGTGATGCAGACATGCTTTCAAAATACGTCTTTATTGTAAACCGTCCCAAAACGGAAAATGAGACGGTATATTATAACGTGGACTACATTCACAATGCTATTTTTGAAAACAAAGAGATTAGATTTCATTACGCGGAGTGGACGGTTAAGAAGGAGTTGAAATTAAAAAAGAATGGTGCCTTCTATGTTGTCAGTCCGTGGGCATTGACATGGGATGATGAAAACTACTATTTGGTTGCTTATGATGCAGCAGCCGGAATCATCAAACATTATCGTGTTGATAAAATGCGGGATACGGAGATTATGGAGGCTGATCGTACCGGAGAAGAGTCCTTCAAAAATTTTGATCTGGCTGCATTTGCCAAAAAAACTTTTGGTATGTATGGTGGTGCAGATGCGGAAGTTACTCTGGAATGCAGAAATGGATTGGCTGGTGTCGTGATTGACCGCTTTGGCCATGATGTATGGATGTGTCCTCATGGTGAAGATTACTTTAGAACCAGAGTAGTTGTATCGGTGAGCCCGCAGTTCTTTGGCTGGCTTACAGGAATTGGATCCGGGATGAGGATTGTCGGACCGGAAGAAGTAAGACAGCGGTATAAAGAGTATCTGCAAGACGTGATTCAGAACTATTGAACTATAACCCACCTGCTTCGCACAACATCATAAACTTAAGGAAAAAATGGAAAGGAATCTGTTCGCAGGTTCCTTTCATTGTGTTAAAATATAGGCAGGGGTGTATATGATTAAATCTTATAAAACAAGATTTCAAAAGTTTTCTGCATTATTATCTGATCCGGAAATTGCAAAATATGCGAGACAGAATGGAAACCATGCTTTTTCGAGAAAGCGAAAAATGCCCCTAAAAGACATGTTGCTATGCTGTCTTTCAAAAAAGGGGCTTACCACGACATTTGAACTTAGAAACTATTTCAAAGAAAAAGGAGACTTGTCTATGCAGTTATCTGTCCAGGGATATCTACAACAGAGAAAACGTCTAAATCCGGAAATTTTTCCCTATCTGAACCGTAAATATCTTATGGATTTTTATCGTTCTGACGAACCCAGACTGTGGAAAGGATATTTGTTAATCGTGATTGACGGGAGCAAGGCGGAAGTTCCAAACTCAAAGGATAACAGGGAAGCATTTGGAAACAGCGGCAACCAGCATTCCGGGAAAGGGTAGGTACGGGCACTGGTAAGCGGAATGTATGATGTTTTGAATCATTTTTACCTGGATATTGAAATTGAACATATTTGCATCAGTGAAAACGAACTGGAAAAAAGAAACTTAAAACAATTAAAAAAAATTGGAATCAGGAAGCCGGTTGTCGCAGTTTTTGACCGCGGTTATCCTTCCTTAGAGTTTATTGACTTTCTGGAAACGGAAGGGATTCATTATCTGATCCGTCTTTCATCCAACGATTATATGGCAGAACGTAAACGGATGCAGTCGGCAGATGAAAAAGTCATTTTAAAACATTCATCTGCACGCCTACAAAAAATACGAAAAAAACATCCGGAACGATATGAACAGATGCAAAAGAAAGGGAGCACGCTGGTAAGAATATCAAAATCGACTCTTCCCTCCGGGAATGAACTTGCGCTGATGACAGATCTTCCGGATACAATTACCGCAGAAGAATTAGCGGATTTATATTACCAAAGATGGGAAATTGAGAAGAAATACAATACTCTAAAAAACAAAATGAAATTTGAAAGTGTAACAGGGAAAGCCACAGTATATGTGCACCAGGATTTTTGGGCGTAGGTTTTAGTATATAACATGGTTCAGGACATTCGGAACAGTGCGGACGAAGAGGCCGCAGCAGCAGGACGGGAAAACAGGAATAAATATCCCATGCATACCAATGAAAATGTAGCCATCGGTCTTTTCAAAGAGACTATGCTAAAAATCCTTTTGGAACCGGAGGAAAAGAAGCGGATCAAAAAACTTGGAGAACTACAGGAAGAAATGGAGCGCTATGTACTTCCCATAAGGGAACTACCTGGAAAAGAGCGTAGAAAAAACATCTCAAATAAATATAAAAACAATCAAAAGAGTAGCTTTTAAAATGCCCATTCTCCGTTTAAAGGGAGATTATGGGCATTTTAAGTTGTTAAAGTATACAGAAGGAGCTCTGTGAAGATTTCTCTTCGTTTTAATCTGCTCTTTTGAAATGAGTTTTTAGCAGGATAATATAAATGTGTAATATCTAATCTTAAGTTTATGATGTTGCGCACAGCAGGTGGTTTATTTGTTTTCCAAAGTTCCGTTTTTCGGATCAACGAAAAACTTCACAATGTAAAACAGGGCCTTGCCCTAACAAGAAAATTGCCGCCGCAATCTACGAATACCAAGCAGACTGCGACGGCGAATGGGGCGAACTATCTCTAAATTTTGAAGCTAAAACAGCTGCAATTATTAGACTGGCAGACTGGGACACAATTAAGTCCAACAAGTATGCAAAAGCGGCAATTTCCTATCTGCTGTACTGTAAAAATGAGAATTGTCCAAAGGACATAGTAATTCCGTTTGAATACTAATAATGCCGTATATTTGTCTCTAAATGGCAAATATGCGGCATTTCTTTATTCTTTATGTGCGTGATCGTACATCTTTTGAATATCCTCCGGCAACTTATCCGGTATCATACTATGTACCCGATCTTCGTTGCCATCCTGCATGGCTTGTTCATAATACCAGCACTTGAATTTAATCATATCCAACACACGACTTAAATGTTCAATTTCAGCTTCCACTGTTTTCTTTTGCTTCTCAAACAGTTCTTTTCGTTGAGGATAAGTAGTTGCTCCCTCCACACACCAGTCCATAAACTGCTTAATATCCTTGATTTCCAGACCGGAGCGTTTCAGGCACTCAATTACACGTAGTGCTTCAATCTCTTTCTCACTGAATTTACGGATGCCGGAAATTCTTTTCATTCCCGGAAAAAGCCCCTGCTTGTCATAATAGCGCAAAGTTGAAATCGGAAGTCCAAACATTTCCGAAACCTGTCCAATCGTATACATGTATGCCTCCACAAAAAGTTAACAAATTTATTTTGCCAAATCTCTTGACCTAAAGTTAGGTTTAGGCCTTATCATTAGTATAGCAGTTATACAGAAAGATTGCAATGGCTATTCAGAAATATAGGAGGAATGATTTTATGGCAGAAAAACAAACCGCAGGAAGAAATGAATTGGGAACATTCGCTCCCAAGTTTGCCGAACTGAACGATGATGTATTATTTGGCGATATTTGGAGCAGAGAGAATCAACTTTCTCTACGTGACCGTTCTCTTGTGACCGTCACTACTTTGATGGCACAAGGGCTGACCGATTCTGCTTTCCGGTTCCATCTGGAAAATGCAAAGAAAAACGGGATTACCCGGGAAGAAATTGCAGAGATTTTGACCCATGCCGCTTTTTATGCAGGCTGGTCGAAAGCATGGGCGGCGTTCCGTATGGCAAAGGAAGTGTGGAGTGAAGGAATCGGCAATGACGCAATGGCAAAACACGCTGCTTCTATGGTATTCCCTATTGGAAATCTCAACGATGGTTTTGCCCAGTATTTTAACGGCAAGAGCTTTCTTGCACCTGTTTCCAAAGAACAGGTCGGCATTTTCAATGTGACCTTTGAACCCGGATGCCGCAACAACTGGCACATTCATCATGCCAGAAATGGTGGCGGTCAGATTTTAATCTGCGTTGCCGGACGAGGCTATTATCAGGAATGGGGCAAAAAAGCTATCGGGATGCTGCCCGGCGATGTGGTAAATATCTCTGTCGGTGTGAAACATTGGCACGGTGCAGCTCCTGATAGCTGGTTCTCTCACTTAGCGGTAGAAGTTCCCGGAGAGGAAAACTCTAATGAGTGGATGGAAGAAGTCAATGATACTGACTACATTCAAGCAACGAAAGGAGAAACATTATAAAAAAAGTTATGCTATTAGTCGGTGCTGGACAAATCGGAATGGTGATTGCCCGCCGTGTCGGCACCGGAATGAAGATTATTGTAGGCGATAAAAAGACGGAGAATACAGAAAACATTGCGGCTATTCTGAACAACGCTGGATTTGACGCTTTTCCTGTGGAAACCGACCTTTCCGATAGGGCTTCCATACAGTCCATGATTGCCAAAGGGGCAGGAATACGGGGAGATTACCATGCTTGTAAATGCGGCAGGTGTTTCGCCCAGCCAAGCACCCATTGAAGCTATTTTGAAGGTCGATTTATATGGAACGGCTGTCTTGTTGGAAGAAGTGGGCAAAGTGATTGCAAGCGGTGGCGTTGGTGTGACGATTTCCAGTCAGTCCGGTTGGAGAATGCCTGCATTGACCGCACAGCAAGATGAACAGCTTGCTACGACCCCAACGGAAGAACTTTTGTCACTGGATATCTTGCAGCCGGGAAATATTCGTGACACGCTCCATGCTTATCAGATGGCAAAGCGTTGTAATGAAAAGCGTGTCATGGCTCAATCTGTAGAATGGGGCAAGCGTGGAGCGAGGCTCAATGCCATTGCCCCCGGTATCATTGTGACGCCCTTGCGATTGATGAGTTTAACGGCATTCGAGGAGACTTTTATAAAAATATGTTTGCAAAATGTCCTGCCGGTCGCCCCGGTACAGCCGATGAGGTGGCAAATGTAGCAGAACTTTTAATGAGCGATAAGGGAGCATTCATTACCGGCTCTACTTTCCTGATTGATGGCGGTGCAACGGCAAGCTATTACTATGGTTCTCTGAAACCACAATAACCTTGAAAGGATAACATGGATTATGAAAAAAGTTATATTGTTGTTACTCATACTTTTCATGTGTTTTGCGTTATCTGCCTGCAATAGCAGTCAGAATGCCGAAACAACAGAGAAACTACCGGGTATACCGTTTCAGAAGAAAGTAGCAGCACACAACAAGATGAGAATGGAGATACCGTGAAAAACATGGAAGATTATGATGTTATCTTTCTCGGTTACCCGATTTGGTGGAGCGACATGCCGATGGCCGTCTACACATTCCTTGAGAGTTATGATTTTTCGGGAAAGACAATCATTCCGTTCTGTACCCACGAAGGAAGCGGCCTTTCTTCCACCGACAGCAGCATTGCTGAAATCTGCACAGGTGCAGATGTTTTGGATGGATTAGAAATGAGAGGATCTGTGGCACAAAATTCGCAGGATGAAGCATTAACAGCAGTTACAGACTGGCTTGATAAAATTGAAATTTTAGACGAGAACTAAGGAGATATTACCATCATGAAAAAATTAAGCTTAACACAAGAATGGGACAAGGTGTTCCCGAAAAGCGACAAGGTGGATCACAAAAAAGTGACTTTCCATAACCGCTACGGCATCACACTGGCGGCGGATATGTTCACGCCAAAGAGTGTGGTGGGCAAGCTTCCCGCTATTGCCGTCAGCGGTCCGTTCGGTACGGTCAAGGAGCAATCCTCCGGTCTATATGCTCAAAAAATGGCAGAGTACGGATTTTTGACCATTGCTTTTGACCCGTCCTTTACAGGCGAAAGCGGTGGTAGTCCCCGTTATGTGGCTTCTCCGGACATCAACACCGAGGACTTCTGCGCAGCGGTGGACTTCCTCTCCGTGCAGGAGGATGTGGACTCCGAGCGTATCGGTATCATCGGTATCTGTGGTTGGGGCGGTATGGCAATCAATGCAGCAGCACAGGACACCCGTATCAAAGCAACTGCGTCAATGACCATGTACGACATGACCCGTGTAAATGCCAACGGTTATTTTGACAATGAAAACACACCCGAAGCTCGTTTCGCCAAAAAACTGGCAATGAACACCCAGCGTACTGAGGATTATAAAAATGGCAGTTATTCCCTTGCAGGCGGTGTCGTCGGTCCTTTGCCGGACAATGCCCCCCAGTTTGTAAAAGATTATTATGCTTACTATAAAACCGAGCGTGGTTATCATCCTCGTTCTCTTAATTCCAACAACGGATGGAATGTGACCTCTCCTCTGTCCTTTATGAATATGCCAATTTTGCAGTATGCCGCTGAAATTCGGTCTGCGGTTCTACTGGTACATGGAGAAAAAGCGCATTCCCGTTATTTCAGTGAGGGAGCTTATGAAAAAATGGCCGGAGATAATAAAGAGCTGCTTATCATTCCGGGAGCGAGCCATGTTGATCTTTATGGCAATTTAGATGTCATTCCTTTTGAAAAGCTGAACAGCTTTTTTAATATGCATCTTAAATAAGAACAGCAAAATCATTGTATAGGATAAGGAGAAAAGGAACATGGAATATGTAACTTTGAATAACGGTGTAAAAATGCCGCAGCTCGGCTATGGTGTCTATCAGGTTACAAAAGATGAATGTGAACGCTGTGTCAGTGATGCCTTGAAAATCGGCTATCGTCTCATCGACACAGCCCAGAGCTATTTTAACGAGGAAGAAGTAGGTAATGCCATTGCAAAAAGCGCTATTCCCAGAGATGAAATTTTCCTAACCACCAAAGTCTGGATTGAGCATTACGGCTATGAAAGAGCAAAAGCATCCGTATTGGAATCCATGCGAAAATTACAGGTTGACTACCTTGACCTGTGTTTGCTCCATCAGCCTTTTTCAGATGCCTACGGTGCATACCGGGCATTGGAGAAACTGTATGACGAAGGAAAAATCCATGCTATCGGCATTTCCAATTTCTATACTGACCGTATGGTGGATTTTGCTTCCTTTAATCGAATCAAACCGATGGTAAATCAGGTGGAAATCCATCCTCACAATCAGCAGACGGAAGCGAAAGCATGGCATGATAAATACGGCATACAGATGGAAGCATGGGCGCCATTCGGTGAAGGGCAAGGCGATATGTTCCACACGCCGGAACTGCAAGTCATTGCTGAGAAGTACGGAAAGTCTGTTGCTCAAGTCATTCTTCGTTGGCATTTGCAGCGTGGAATTGTCATCATTCCCAAATCTACTCACCTCGAGCGTATGGAAGAAAACTTTCATGTATTTGATTTTTCTTTGAGCGAGGATGATATGGCGGTTATTGCCACAATTGACAAAAAACAAAGCAGCTTCTTCTCACACACCGATCCGAATATGGTGGAGTGGTTTGTAAAGATGGTGGATGAACGAAAGCAGCAACATGACTGCACCAAAGATAAGAAAAACTGGTAATCGAGGAGGATATATATGAAAAAACCATATATGATCTGCCACATGATGATGTCTGTGGACGGAAGAATTGATTGTGGCATGACGATAGTAACGGCGATTCCCCGTTGATTGTCATTATGTCCACAGAGGTTACAAAAGAGTATCTTGCCTATCTGGATTCCCTGCATATTTCATGGATCGTCTGCGGTGAAACGCATATTGATCTACATAAAGCCGTTGAAATTCTGTATACCGAGTTTGGCGTGGAACGCATGGCAATTGTCGGTGGAGGTACGATCAACGCTGCTTTCCTCAATGCCGGACTACTGGATGAAGTCAGTATTCTACTCGGTCCCGGAATTGATGGTCGAAAAGGTATGACTGCTACTTTTGACGGTTTACCGTTAGACACAGAACCCGTCAATTTGAAGCTCCTAAGCGTACAGCCCAATGACAATGGCGCTGTCTGGCTTCGGTATGCTCTGCACTGATTGTTCCGCAAGTAAATCGTAATTTCACGTAAAAAGCAAAATCGGCAACATGGATTCTTTCCCTGTTGCCAATTTTGCTGATTTTTAGCCATCCAAAGGCTTTACCAAAGTATTAAATCATCCCAAAATACTCAAATGCTTCCATAATTGCTTTCTCTTTTTCCGGCGGGCATTGTGGCTGCTTAGCATTCTCTGCCTTTGGCTTATTATAATTCTCACGCTCGATAATCCCGCACTTCTGCTTCACTTGAGCAATATACAGGTTGCTGACTTTCATACCGCTATGTTCCAGCACATACGCCTTAATTTTCTCATAGGTAGCCTTACTCTCCGCAGCAGTCAAATCCAGCTCGTCCATCTTCACTTCAACTTCAATATGTTGCTTCGCATTGAGTTTGGAAAAAAGGCATACCGTCTCCACATGGCACGATACCTTCTGATTGATGTCAGGTTCTGTGCCCGTTCGCGGAAACATATCCTGTCAAAACGGAAACAGGTCCACACCTCTGATATCGCGCATTCACAGATGCAAACAGCTGCAATCTGTGGCAAAATTGACATTCATATCACGGTCTTAACCATCGAAGTCTATGGGAACAAATCGGTATAAGCCCTTTTCTAAACTTGCTTGATAAAATGTGGATTAAAGACCACAACTCTGGTGAGGGAACCCTATATATTATTTCAGGATTTGCAAACTACAATGGCGGTGTAAGATTTTATCCATACTTTACAGATCACATACACAAGGGTGGTAATGTAAAAGTAATCATAGGTGGTAGTACTTCTCAAAGATTAAGTAGTATCCAAATTGCTGAGGCTCTTTTACAATGCGGAGCAGATGTATATGTTGTTAATAGAAAGCGGCTTGTGCACGCCAAATGTTATGGATATAAGACTCCATCTGCAGAGGAACTAGTTGTAACATCAGGTAACTTTACTGGTCCAGGTATGTCACAAAATGCTGAAGCTGCCATTAGAATTGATTCAATACCGTTCAAACAATGGGATTTGAATGGGAAGATCTATTTAACAATATGTTCTCGCAAGGTTGGGATATTTATAAATTAGATTCGTCTGATATTTCAACCAAATCAGATCCCGGATGGCGCCTATTGTATGATGAGATCAACAGTACTGTCGCATTAGATGAAGACCAGCAAGTTTCAATGGTTCTGACATTGAGTGGTTCGGATACAGCAAGAATACAAGCAGATCCTGGAACTAGTGCTTCTAAGGGAACTCAATATTTCTGGCTAAGTAAGGGATCATTTGACTTTTTCCCAGCGTTGACAGAAAAAAACAAACGAGGAACCAAGAATACCTATTCAACACTTATAAACATGAATTACATTGACATTGGTGTAATTAATCAATCAAGAGTAACCTTCGAAGCAGACAATAATCTTGATTTCAGATTAGGCACCGGTGCACTTCGAAACACAAAGATTGCATCCAAAGATGATCTTGCCTTAATAACACGAAAAAGTGAATTTGATTACGAGTTGAGAATTATAAAGCAAACAGATGCCTCGTATTCTGCACTCGCTCGTTATGCAGTAAATTATATTGGTAATTACGGTAAGCGGTTTGGCTATATATCAAATTCTGATGTATCATCTATTCTCGGTGTATCAATCTAAAAAAGCAGAGGCCCCGAACTTAATAGCCGGTGACCTCTGCCTTTATTTTTTTAATATAATCAGTGTTTCAGAGTTAATTGCATTCTTACTATTTATTCCATATCTTTTATATGTTTGCAATACTAAAAGTTCTTCTACTACCCATCCGCACTCCTCTGCGATTAAAGAAAGCAAATACGGGGTATCAATAACTCTTCGTGATCCTCCTATTGTTGTCTTATTGTTACCAACAATAAGACCGTATTTTCCTCCCGTTTTCATTAGGTTATAGGTATTATGAAACATCTTCTTCATATCCACAAAATATCTATATAAAAGAACCGGAACTGCCTGCTTTCTGAAACCATCCGTCGGTTGCAAATCGCCGGTTA
>OLRR01002281.1_pt1 | contig 10578 bp, 8 predicted proteins | sample 1671941 | NCBI WGS metagenome assembly OLRR01 (sample SAMEA3136628, study PRJEB25190) | human gut metagenome
CCCTACCTGCCGCCACAGCGGACGCCCTGGGCGGCGTGAAAGTGGGCGAAGCGCTGGACATCGCCCCGGACGGCACCCTCAGCGCCAAAACGCTCAATGACAAGATCGCTGCCGCCGTGGCGGTAAAGTCGGAGCCCCGGCTGGTGTGGAGCGGAAAAACAACGATTGGGAGGAGAAAAACTCAGACAATTAACGTTCAGGACGGTGTAGATTACGTTAACCTCCGCATGACCGGTGGCGCAGACGAATTTGATTTTAATCTTACCCCTGGTATGTCATATGAAACTGGCAGTTTTGGCGTGGGAAGTCTCACGGTCACAGTATTATTTTCGGCCGACAAAAAAAGGCTTGAGTGTACCCTTACCAATACGCTGAATACTGTACCGGTTGTATTCACCGGCTACCACTACCCCACCCTCGCGGACCTGCTGACGCAGGTGACCGCCGTGGAGAGCAGTGTCACCGATCTTCAGGTGGCCCTGTGCGAGCTGTACGAAGAAAAGGAGGAAAATTGATGGCGAAAATTTATGCAGCCCTGATCCGCAAGGGTATCAAGACGCTGGACGAGGTGCCCGCCCGTCTGCGCAGCACCGTGAAAGCCCTGCTGGCGGAGGTGGAAGCCGATGCTTGAAGCCTGGTCCCGCACGCGGGACGGCACCCGGAAGCTGAGCGCAAACTTCACCGTGGCCGAGTTTGCCTGCAAAGATGGCTCGGACCCTGTGTTCGTGGACAGCAGCCTTGCCGCCCTGCTGCAAAAGATCCGCGACCACTTCGGCCGCCCCGTAGTCATCACCAGCGGCTACCGCACCGCCGCTCACAACAAATCCGTGGGCGGGGCCGCCTACAGCCAGCATCTGTATGGGCGCGCTGCCGACATCCGGGTGCAGGGCGTCCCGGTGGAGCAGCTGGCCGCCTATGCAGAGACCTGCCTGCCCGGCACCGGCGGCATCGGCCGGTACCCGCCCCGGGCCGGACGGGCTGTGGGCTGGGTCCATGTGGACACCCGCCCCGCCAAAAGCCGCTGGACAGGTTAAGAAGGAGGTGAACCCAATGGAAAGCATCCTGTCCGCCATGATTGCCGGTGCCGTGACCCTGATCGGGGTGCTGATCGCCAACAGCCGCAGTCAGGCCGTGACCGACACAAAGCTCGAAGAGCTGACCCGCGAGGTGCGGGAGCACAACAATTTTGCCCGCCGCGTCCCCATTTTGGAAGAGCAGATGAAGGTGGCCAACCACCGCATCGCCGACCTTGAGAACCATGAACGAATGAAAGAGAGGAACTGATTTATGGAACTGAGCAACAAGATTTCCGCCGCTACCCTGGCCCGCACCGCTGTGCTCCTGCTGGCCCTGACCAATCAGGTGCTGAGCGCAATGGGCAAGCCCGTGCTGCCCATCGAGAGCACCACCGTGGAGCAGCTGGTCACCGCCGGCATCACCACCGTGGCCGCGCTCATCAGCTGGTGGAAGAACAACAGCTTCACCGCTGCCGCCGTGGCCGCCGACAGCTACATGGCCCGGCTGAAGCAGAAGCAGTGATCGCCGACTGCCCTATATAAGGTAGAGGGCAAGGCCCCCGGAGACGCAGGTTTCCGGGGGCCTTTTTCGTCTGCAGCAGGGCGGCAGGAGAAATTCCAGCCGGTTCTTTGCCAGAAATTCCGTCCCTCAAAAAGTGGTTTTCCGCAACAATCCGCACACTCTGCACCAGTACCGTAACTGCATCATTTCACGTCCGCAACAGTTTCTCTTTTTTCTGCAACAAATTCTTGTGATTTGTGCAAAATATCCAATTCAGACTTTGGAATATTTTCACAAATCGTGCGTTTCTACATATTTTTTCTTGACAACCTGCACTAGAAAATGGTATAAAGGAAGCAGGATAGTAAACCTCGAAACATGTCCATTATATGGGACAGTGGTAATGCGTAAAAGACTTGACACCATTTGAAAGGAGCCATCAATCATGACGAACAAAAAGCTGAAACTCGCTGCCATGTCCGTAGCCCTGACCGCCTGTGTTGCTGCCCAACCCCTGGTGGCTCACGCAGTAGACGCTCCTGCGGACCCTGAAGGCAAGGACGCCGACCCCAAGGCCGCTTTGGAGGAAGGTTCCGACCAGAAGGACCCGGAGGGCAAGGACCCTGCCCAGGAGACCGGCAAGGACCAGGTGGAGGCCCCTGTGAACCAGGAAGCCGACAAAAAGGAACAGGACCCTGCCTTTGCCCCGGACACGGAGTCTAAGGATGTAGAGATCGACTACAAGGACCCCCAGCCGGACCCCAAGGACCCCGACACCACCATCACCGAGGGAGATGTCATCGACACCAGCAAGAAGGACGAGGAGACTGGCGAGACGGGCAAGATCGGTGAGGCCACCAAGACCGAGACCGTGGACCCCGACGCCTCCACCACTGAGGTAGAGATGGGCAAGACCACCACCCACCCCGACGGCAGCACCACCACCCCGGGTACCCAGATCACCACCGACCAGGGCACCGGCGAGGCAAAGGCTGAGACCAAGACCGAGACCCAGGAGACTGGCGACAAGGAAAAGGACCCGGAGAAGGGCCAGATCGACCTGGACCAGGAGCTGGGCGATGCTCGCAAGGACCTGACCTGGGACGGCGTGGAAGCCGAAGCCGGGAAGGACCAGGAAGAAAAGGCCAAGTTCAACGGCTATACCATCCAGGAGTCCAAGCCCTCTGCGGACGGCAACTCCAAGGAGCTGACCCTGAAAAAGACCGAGACCGGGGAGGAAAAACGCCTTTCTGCCGAGGATATCGCCAAGCTGATGGACGAGAGCGAGCACCTGGACAAAAAAGAGGACGGCTCCTATACCCTGAAAAAGACCGAGGACATCCTGGACGAGGAAGGTAAGGTCATCGGCACCCGTACCACGGTGTACGAGGTTACCAGGGACTCGGTGCAGACCATCACCGAGACCACCCTGAAGATCCGGATGGACAAGGGCACTAAACCGGACGAAAAGGACCTGAACACCGAGATCGAACAGCCGGACATCAAGGACGAGAAGACTCAGGAAGTCATTCTCCCCTCCACGGAGCTGGAAAATATCCTCAAGGACCCCACCACCGTTAAAAAGGACGACGGCACCTACATCTATACCGAGACCATCCCCAATGAGGACGGCACCACCACCATCCGGGAGTACACCATCACCAAGACCGATGAGGCCCGGGACCTTACCCCTGAGGAACTGGCTAAGCGTCTGGCTGGTGACACCGATTACGAATACAAGAACGGAAAGTTCTACTACAAGGGCGTTGAGATGGACGATCTGCAGATCAATGCAGTCCGCCATACCCTGCGCTATGAGGTCAAGGTCCAGGAGACCCACAAGACCCCCGGCCAGGTGAGCGGAAAGGACGAAGCCGAAACCACCGCCAAGACCGAAGCCATCAAGAACGCTCTGCGGGAAGCTGCCAAGAAGTATGACATCACCCTCACTGAGGATGAACTGAAGGGCATCAAACTCACAGGCGGCGACCTGGTCGTTACCCGGGATGGCAAGAAGTATACCTTCCACTATACTACTAAGGCAGGTGTCGAATATTCTGCTCCCATCGACACCGGCGAGACCACCGTGGACGGCAAGGACGCCGAGGACGTGAAGGAGACCACCGTGACCGGCACCGCCTACGTCACCAAGGGCACCATCTCCTGGTCCAAGGATGGCCAGACCGGCACCTATACGGCCTCCGGGATCATCAAGGACGGCGAACACGCTGCTGAGAAGCCCGAGATCCCCGAAGGTGCAGTGGAATCCACCAATGCCAATGGTGATACTGTCTACACCGTGACCACCCACAACCCCGACGGCAGCACCACCGAGACCATCTATACCTTCAAGACCGAAAAAGATGTCACCCTCACTGATAAACAGAAGGAAGATGCCGCTTGGGAGGCTCTTGCCAAGGCAGAGCACAAATCGGTCGAGGAGTTGCAGAAAGAGGGCTACAAGATCGACAGCTCCACCTTCACCGACATCACCAAAACCTCCTGGACCGTGGAGACCAAGACCTCCACGACCGAGACGACGAAGGAAACCCTTAACCAAACTCTAGTAGACGACACCTGGACCCTGACGGGCACCACCCTCAAGACCAAGGACGGCCAAATCTACAAGAACCTGAAGAAGAACCCTGACGGCACCTACACCGCCACCAAGGAGGATGGCGACAAGACCATCACCTACACCTTTACCCTTGGGGAAGAAAAGGACCTGGATGAACCCACCATCAAGGCCATGCTGGCTGCGAAGTTCCCGGAATCCAATGGCCAGATCACTTTGGATACCACTGCTAAGACTGCCACCTACAAGGTCGGCGAAACCACCGTTACCATCGACTACCGCAGCCTGAGCAAAAAGACCCTGAAGATCGATAAATCGGTCAGTGAGGCTGTCTCCGTGACAGATACCATAAAGACCGACCAGGACCTGAAGGACGCACAGGAAAGGTTGTACCAGGAGCTGAAGAAGAAGGTAGACGCCATTACACTTCAGCCGGGCGAGGAGCTCTGGATCGGTGACCTGCAGATCAAGGACATCGACAGCCAGAAAGAGGAGATCATCAAGCACTTTACCACGGCTGTGTCCCACGAAAATATGTCCCAGCAGGCCCTCATCGCCGCCCTGAACGCCCAGGCCGACGAGGCAAAAACGACAAAAGTGACCGTGAACGAGGGCACCAAGTATCAGGAGGAGCTGAAGAACTACTACTCCGGTGATGAGAACCTCAAGCACAACCCCAAGGACCCTCCCACGCACTGGAATGGAAAGCCCAAAAAACTGGAGCAGAGAGACGACATCACCCACCTGGACCTGGCCTCCGGTGCCAAGATGGACAAGCTGCCGGATAAAGACGGCAACGTGACCCAGACCGACTGCGTGCTTCTTGCCAAGAACCAGAAGCTGGAATGGAACTACGACGCTGATAAACTGGTAAAGGGCGACGGCAGCAACAAGACGGTGGGCCTGGAGAAGCACATCTCCATGGATACGGAGGACGGCCAGGGCTATCACTACGAGTATGACCGCCTCGATGGTAAAAACAACAACCCCAACAAGAGTGCCTTCTACAAGCTCACCGGCACCGTAGCCTATGATGCCCTCAAGAATGGCGATGACATTATCGAGTACACCAGCCGGGAAAAGGCTATCAAAGCCTACCGGGAGGCCACAGGCAAGACGAGTAAAGATATCAGTGATGAGGAGATCCTCGGCACCTATGTGGTACCTCTGGGCTCCGGCAGTGGAACCAGCTACCAGGTCTATACCAAGACTGCCGAGATGACCTCCTACGGCTACATGACCCGGGACGCCAACACCTGCGTCAACAGCACCTACAGTCGGCAGGATGGTACCTGGGGCTATGTGGGCGGCTACGACCTGATGATCAGCGACCTGGTGCAGGTCAGCCAGGACAAGGTGGTGGGCCAGACCCAGTCCGACATCAAGACCCTTTGGGCTCCTCTGGCTGTCCGCTCCACCCAGAGCCTGGAGAACAAGAGCCTGCAGCTGGACGCCAAGCACACCAGTACCCCTGTGACCGAAACCGAGAACCTGGGCAGCGGCTACCAGGAAGAAGGCAGCTTCACCTACGACGTTTCCTACGAGCACACCGACAACTACGCCAACCACTGCAACAAGGGCGTCAAGGGTACCGGCACCGGCAAGTACAAGACCTTTACCCAGCTGCTGAAGGAGAAGTTCTCCGGCAAGGGCGAGACCAGCTACGATACCGGCAACATCAGCTACAGCTACCGCACCACGGACAAGGTGGACACCACCGCCCTGACCAAGGACACCAAGAAAACCACCACCGCCAAGGCAGCCTACAACTTTACCACCGTGGCCCGGAAGAACTTTACCGTCACTACGCCTGCTGACCCGGAGGAGCCCACGCCTCCCCAGGAGGAAGAAGTAGAGACCCCGGAGACCCCGGAAACTCCCCAGACCCCCGAGCTGCCGCCCGTGCAGGACGCCACCCCGGATGATGCTGCTCCGGAAACTCCGGTCCTGCCGTCTGACGCGGTCCTGCCCGCTGTGCAGGATGCACTGCCGCAGACCGGCGTGAACTGGATGGCCGCTCTGGGCATGGCATTCAGCGGCATGCTGCTGACCATCGTAGGCGCATTCACCAGCCTCAAGTACAAAGAGAAGCACTGATGCTTCCCACACCTAACGCGATCCACGTCAAGTCGTAAACGCATAGAAAGGGCCTCCCCATTCCGGGGAGGCCCTTTCGTGTTGTGTTCGGCTTATGCTTCCGCATCCAGGTACGAGTGCTTGTGCACCAGATTCCCCACGCTCATGTACTCCTTGCGGAAGGAGTAATCCTGATAAAACGGCTTGTTGCGGCCATGCTGACCGGCCACATAGGAGCACATGTTGGCACTGCCCGCAGGCCGGAACTTCCGGTGCCTGCGGGGCGGCTTTCTGCATTTACGAAACGGAGGAAAACGCTCAGAGGTCTGCGCCGTTGGAGCGGATGACCTTCTGATACCAGTAGAAGGAATCTTTCTTGCTGCGGGCCAGCGTACCGGTGCCGTCGTCCTGCTTGTCCACATAGACGAAGCCGTACCGCTTGCTCATCTCGCCGGTGGAGGCAGACACCAGGTCGATGCCGCTCCAGGCGATGTACCCCATCAGGTCCACGCCGTCGGACACAGCCTGCTTGACCGCCTCGATGTGACGGCGCAGGTAGTCGATGCGGTAATCATCGTGGACACTGCCGTCGGGCTCCACCGTGTCGTGGGCACCCAGACCGTTTTCCACCAGGAACAGCGGTTTCTGGTAGCGGTCATACAGCTGGTTCATGGTGATGCGCAGGCCCAGCGGGTCGATGGCCCAGCCCCACTGGCTGGTCTGCAGATAGGGGTTCTTCACCGAGCGCACCACGTTGCCGTCGTTCACGGCCTTGCCCTCCAGGCTGGCCGCCACGCAGCGGCTGGCATAGTAGCTGAAGGAGATGAAGTCCACGGTGTTCTCCCGCAGCAGGGCGTCATCGCCGGGCTCGGTGTGCAGCTGCACCTGCTTTTCCGCAAACAGCTTGCGGGCGTAGCCGGGGTAGCGGCCCCGCACCTGCACGTCGATGAAGAGCAGGTTTTCCTGCTCCTTCTGCACCGACTCCCAGACGTCCTCCGGGTTGCAGGAGTAGGGGTAGAAGCTGCCGCCGGCCAGCATGCAGCCCACCTGATTGGCGGGGTCGTACCGGTGGGCCAGGCGGGTGGCCGTGGCGCTGGCCAGCAGCACATGGTGGGCCGCCTGATAGATCACCTGACTGTGGTTCTCGCCCTCCTGGAAGGCGATGCCTGCCCCGGAGAAGGGGCTGTGCAGCAGGATGTTGATCTCGTTGAAGGTAAGCCAGTAGTGCACAAGGCCGGAGTATTCTTTGAAGCAGGTCTCGGCGTAGCGGGCAAAGCATTCCAGCGTTTTGCGGCTGCGCCAGGAGCCGTACTGCTCCACCAGACCCATGGGGATATCAAAGTGGCACAGGGTGACCAGCGGCTCAATGCCGTACTTCCGGCACTCCTGGAACACATTGCGGTAAAAGGCCACACCCTCCGGGTTGGGGGTCCGTTCATCGCCGTGGGGGTACAGGCGGGACCAGGAGATGGAGGTGCGGAACACCTTCAGCCCCAGCTCTGCCATCAGGGCGATGTCCTCTTTGTAATGGTGGTAGAAGTCCACGCCGGTGTGGCTGGGGTAATACTCCCCTGCCTGCAGCGTCGGGTGGGGCGTGCCGCCCAGCTTGACCTCCATGCGGTGGACACCGTGGGGCATCATGTCGATGTTGCTCAGGCCGCGGCCGCCCTCGTTGTAAGCGCCTTCGGCCTGATTGGCCGCAATGGCAGCACCCCAGAGGAAATTTTCGGGCAGTTTGTAATCAGACATGGGAATCACTCCTCTTCCGGGAGATCCTCAAAGCCGATCACCAGCGTCAGCACAAAGGACAGCACGATGGACAGCACCGAGATGCCGGCGATCCAGGCGATGCTCACACCGGGGTTGGCCGGGTCGATGAACTGCACACCGGTGAGAACGCTGGGCGACACCATGGAACGGCTGGCCAGACCTGCCATGCCGGCCAGGCAGCCGCAGACAAAGCCGGTGATCAGGGAAGCGATCAGGGGGCGCTTCAGGCGCACGGCCACGCCGTACAGGGCGGGCTCGGTGGTGCCGGCGATCAGAGCAGAGGAAGCAGCGGCCAGAGCGGTCTGGCGCAGCTCGCTGTTCTTGGTCTTGAAGGCAACGGCCAGGGACACGCCGCCCAGAGACAGGTTTGCACCGATCTCAGAGGGCATAACGGTGCCCTCCATGCCGGTCTCGGAGATGGTCTGCAGGATGGTGGGGGTGAACACGCGGTGCATGCCGGTGATGACCAGCAGGGGCCAGAGGGCGCCCATGATGCCCACAGCCAGGAAGCCCAGCTTAGCCTGCACGAAGTAGACGAAGGCGGAGATGCCCTCGCCGATCATGATGCCGGCCGGGCCGACCACGATGATCGCAATGGGAGCAGCAATGAGGAAGATCAGCATGGGCTTGAGGAAGTTCTTGGTGACAGCCGGGGTGATCTTGTCGATGGCACGCTCAATGTAAGACAGGATCCAGGTCATGCACAGGGCCGGGATGACGGTGTAGGTGTACTTGACGCCCACCACCGGGATGCCCAGGAAGTGTGCGGCGGTATCGCCGACCGTGACAGCCTCCATCATGGTGCGGAAATCCGGGTGCAGCATCAGGCCTGCAATGGCAATGGCGATGAACATATTGGTGTTGAACTTCTTGGAAGCAGAAGCGGCCACCATCACCGGCAGGAAGTAGAAGGCTGCATCACCGATGGTGTTCAGGATCTTGTAGGTCTCACCGTCGGCCGACAACACACCGACCATGCCCAGCAGCATGACCAGCAGCTTGACCATGGAGCCGCCGATGATGGCGGGGATCAACGGGGACATGGTGCCCACGATGGCATCCAGAATGTTGTTGCCCACCTTCTTCAGGGTCAGGGGCTCCTTCTTCTCGCCGCGGGCCACCTGGCTTGCCTCGCCGAAGTCGCCCATCTTGAGCACCTCGTTGTAGGCCTCTTCCACATGGTTGCCAATGATGATCTGGTACTGGCCGCCCTGGTTCACGACGCCCATCACGCCGTCGGTCGCCTTGACGGCTGCGTCGTTGATCTTGCCCTCGTCCTTCACCACGAAGCGAAGGCGGGTCATGCAGTGGGTCACGCTGGCAATGTTCTCCACACCGCCGATGTTCTCCACGATCTTTTTGGAGATCGCAGCATAATCTTTTGCCATGATTGTTTCTCCTTTACCTTTTCAAGTCATCCAATTTCCGGTCGAAGTACTTCTGATGCGTCCATTATAGACGCAGGCAGGTTGTTTGTCAGCAGTTTCCGGGCATAAAAAAACAAGTGCCGTTTTTTCGCACTTGTTTTTTTCGGGTAACACCCTGTTTTTTATTTTGGACTTTTTTCAGATGGCTGCCGGGCCCTCGGAGGTGTAGCGGTAGAGCTTTTTGCCCAGCCGTTCCACGATGCTCATGGCCGGGAGCTGGGTCGTCACATCGTAGACTCCCAGCCGCTCGTAGGTGACATAATAGGCCAGATTATAGTCCGAGAGTTTTGCGATGGTGCAGTTTTCCGTGTTGGTCACGCTGAGGATCTGGCAGTTCTGCTCCTTGAAGCGCATCACATGGCCGATGGTGTCGCGGGACTCGCCAGACACTGAAAACACGATCACCAGCGAATTTTCCACGAATCGGCTCTCGGTGGGGTAGTGGGGCTCGTCGATGTACAGGCAGAACTTGCCCATGCTGGAAAAATAGCGTGCCCCGTACTTGGCCACGATGCCGGACATGCCGCTGCCCACAAAAAAGATGTGCCGGGCCTGAAAGATGACCCTGGTCAGCATGTCCAGCTTCTGCTCAAACTCCGCCGAGCAGGTCTTTTTCAAAAAGTCGATGACCTCCGACACATCGTCCTTGACCGGTGGCTGCTTTGCCTGTTCCAGATGCTGGCGCAGCCGGATCTTGAACTCCGCGTAGCCGTCGCAGCCCGCCTTTTTGCAGAACCGGAGGATGGTGGAAGTAGACACATGGGCGGCATCCGCAAACTCCCGGATGCGCATATAGCACACCTTGTCCGCGTTCCGCACAACATACTTATAAACTTCCAGCTCCAGATCATTCAGGCTGCAGATCATCTCTTCGCTGAACATCGGCCGCCCCTCCCTCGTGGTGGTTTTTGTTCCAGTATACTGTATTTTTTGCCGCGTTACAATTCCCCTGCTCAGAAAAAAGCCGCCGCACGGTGGCAGGGCCGTGCGGCCGCAGAAACATGCTTTGGGGAACCGATCAGATCAGGCTCAGGGCCTCTTCGTCGCCCACGAGGGTGAAGTCGGGGTGCATCTGCAGGATGCTGGCGGGCACTTCCGGGGTGACCGGGCCGAAGAAGGCCTTCTTCACGATCTCGGCCTTGCCGGTGCCGTTGACCACCATCAGCACCTTACGGGCCTGCATAATGGTCTTGATGCCCATGGTGTAGGCCT
>OLRR01002286.1_pt1 | contig 10558 bp, 5 predicted proteins | sample 1671941 | NCBI WGS metagenome assembly OLRR01 (sample SAMEA3136628, study PRJEB25190) | human gut metagenome
TGCTTGTGGAACTCGGCGTGATGGTCGCGTGCCCAGGTAAAGAGCGCCTGGTCAAAGTCGGTACGCGTGGCCGGGACGCCAAAGACGCCGGCAACTTCGACGCGTATAAACTCCAGTGCCGGCAGCTTGTTGATGGCAGTGAGGGCAAACGGGGACGAGGGCTCCTCGAACAGATAGCGGCTGCCTTGCAGCGCGTCGCAACTGGTGCACGTGTCGCCGAGCGACGGGGCTTTGGAGGCTCGCGCGCCTACGGGCTTGTAGCCGCAGCGCTTATGAAGGTAGTCGCGGATCTCGCCCGGCACGCAGCCAAGAGCGGGCACGATGGCGAGTGCGTTGGCGTTGGCCGTGTCGATGGCAATGTGCCCGGCTTCGTTGGGCGCGTGCGCGATGGCGATGCTCTCGTCGTTATCGGCTCGATAGGGAATGCCGAAGGCCGCGACCGAGGTCTCTTTGTGACACTTCCCGCACTCGCGCTTGCCCAGTACTAGATATATATACGGCGCAGAGGGGTCGGATCGGTCAATACCGGGCAGCCACTCGGCAAAGGGCTCGGGGTTGACGCCGCTGGGTACATACCAGATTTTCTTGGTCCGGTCCCATTTGGCGCCCAACGCCTTGGCTTCTTCTTTGTGCGAAAAGGGAACATCGAGCTCGGTGCGCATGGTGGCTCCTTGGTGCTGCAGGTGTAAGTGGCTCAAGGATACCGCAGGGCGCAGGCATCGTGGCGTTTTGCTGAGAAGTTGCGGTGCGGACTGATTGGTTATGCCGATGGATAGATCGGCAAGTAGGTGGTCGGCTTTTGGCCAGTTGGGCGGTTGGAACTGCCGGCGGATTTAGCGACATAAAACAAAACAGCCCAGAGGGCATAGCCTCTGGGCTGCGAACATTTGGTGGGCGTTAGAAGATTTGAACTTCTGACCTCTTCCGTGTCAGGGAAGCGCTCTCCCCCTGAGCTAAACGCCCGATCAAGGGTGCGCAAGCGCGCAAGGGATAATATAACGGAGCCTGAACTCGGTGGCAAGAACATTTTTAAAAATCGCTTACATTGTGGAATTCGGGGGCTTCGTCATATCCATTTCAAAAGAGCCTGCTGCCGCGATTTGGCTGTCGCATAATGCAAAGCCATTGCGGTATCGAGCTATGGAAAGACACCTGCGGAATTGTCCTACCGATAAGCGGACAAGCCTCCAGCTGGTGCCTTCGCCGTGGTAAGGTAAGCCGAATTGCTTCCAGACTGTTTCGGGGGAGTGGAATGAGCAAAGAGTGTGTCGAGCAGGTCGAAGGCGCAGGGGCTTCGGTGCCGATGACCGATATATCGAACATTGATGTGCCCGAGGGCACCGACGAGCTCAGCCGCAACACCCGTCGCGCCTGGCGCGAGCGCCTTAACGATGCGTCGTCGCGCAAGATGATCACGGGCGTCTTGGCTACGCTGGTGGGCGGTTCGTTTTGGGGCTTCTCGGGCACCAGCGCGAGCTTTCTGTTCGATACCTACCACGTCGACACCTTGTGGCTTATGAGCGTGCGTCAGATTCTCGCCGGTCTACTCTTTATGGCCGTGGTTGTTACGCGCGACCGCGAGCGCCTGGTCAAGCTCTGGACCACACCCGCCGATTGCAAGCAGCTGCTGCTCTTTACCGCTTTTGGCCTGCTGTTCAACCAGTTTTGCTATCTTTCGGCCGTGCGCCTGACGAACGCCGGAACCGCGACGGTGCTCCAGTGCCTGCAGCTCGTTATCATCATGGGCTACGCCTGCGTGACCGATCGCCGCATGCCGCGCACTCGCGAAGTCATCGGCATTGGCCTGGCTCTGGGTGGAACCTTTTTAATCGCCACCGGCGGCGATCCCACCAGCCTGAATATCTCGCCGCTTGGCCTGGCAGCAGGTCTTATGTGCGCGGTCAGCGCCGCGTGTATGGCGGTGATTCCCGCCAAGATCCTGCCCGAATACGGCAGCCCCATCGTCACGGGCTCGGCAATGCTCACGGCGGGCGTGGTCTCGTGCGTCTTCGTGCAGCCTTGGGCACATATGCCGGCGCTCGACGCCGCCGGTATCGAGGCGCTCGCGGTGTTCGTGGTTATCGGCTCGTTTTTTGCTTACATGCTCTATATGCAGGGCGTTAAGGACATCGGCTCGGTGCGTGCGAGCCTCATTGGAACTGTGGAGCCGGTTTCGGCGACCATCACCAGCGCCGTTATGCTGGGCACGGTGTTTTTGCCGACCGACCTTATCGGCTTTGCCATGATCGTCGTGATGATGTTCCTCACGGTGTAGCTGGCGCCTCCGCCAAGACAGAAAAGGTGTTGTGCCGCATTTTCGCCAATTGATGTCCGTGTCTGGAGTTTAGCTGTCGATGCTCAAAATGCCATAAACTAGTAGCGTTATGGACTTTTTCATTGCGACTCAATTGCGAGGATTTCTTTATGGCTGGTAATCACTTTAAGGGCAGCGATAGCGGCCGTCCTGCAGTTCCGCCGCGTCCGAACGGGGCTGGTAAGGCCGGCACGCCGGGCGGCGCTGGACAGGGCGGTTCCGGTAAGCGCGTGTCCCCGGGCGAGACGGCGATGTTTACCGCTCTGTACGAGCAGTCTCAAAAGGCAAAAAAGACCGGCCGTGCAAGAGGGAATGTCTTTGCGGGCGGTGCAACCTCCACGTCGCAGCCGAGCGGGGCTCCTTCGGTACCTGCGAACAACGCAGGTGCTGCCAACGCCGCGAATACCGCCGGCAACGTTAATGCCGGCAAGGCCGCCAACAATACTCCCTCTTCCGGTGGCGCGGGGCTTACAGGTAACCTTGGCACGATTTACACCGGCGCCTCCGAGACTGGCACGTTCGCCCGCCTGGATGATAGCGGTGCCGAGTTTGCGGGCTCGGGTTCCAAGGAAGATTATTACGATTTTGGCTTGAACTACGGTAGCGACGCTTCGTCGAGTTCGACCTCTGACGGTCTGGTCCGTCATCGCCATCGCAAGGGCGAGCGCAAAAAGCGTCACACTGGCGCCATTATTGCCGCTGTGGTCGTGGTGCTTCTCGTTGCGCTTGGCGCAAGCGGCTTTATGCTGCTTAACTCGGCAAAGACCGTAAAGAGCGAAGCGAAGGAGGCTGTCGAGATTGTCGGTGGCCTTAAGGACAAGGTCACGTCGGGCGATTTTTCGACGCTGCCTGACGACGCGAAGAAGATCGATGAGCTCTGCGACAGCATGAAGGCAGAGACTTCGAGCCCGCTGTGGACGGCGGCTTCGTTTATCCCGGTGTATGGCAGTGACATCAACGCAGCCCGCACCATGATTGATGCCCTGTCCGATGTCTCGAGCAACGCGCTGGTTCCCATGGCCGACAACCTTTCGCAGGCCACGCCCGGCAAGCTGTTCCAGGACGGCATGATTAACGTGTCCGCGCTGCAGGCGGTCGCCGATTCGCTTTCCAGCAGCTCGAAGGTGTTCAAGAGCGCCAACGAGAAGGTCCAGGGCATTGGCGATACTCATATTTCCCAGGTGACCGAGCTGGTCGATAAGGCCAAGGACGGCTTTGCCACCCTCAACGGTGCGGTTGACGCGGCGGAGAAGGTCGCCCCCGTCCTTCCCCAGATGCTCGGCGCCAACGGCCAGACGCGTCATTACCTTGTGCTCGCGATGAGCAATGTCGAGATCCGCGCCTGCGGCGGTTTCCCCGGTTCTCGCGGCGTGATGTCGGTGACTGACGGTAAGCTCGAACTGGGCGATTTTGTCAAAGTCGACATGATGAAAGAGCCTTTGAGCCCGCTTCCCATCACCGATGAAGAGGCAAACTTGTTCACGACCGGATGGGGCCTGACCGGATTCAACACGCTCGGATACACGATGGGCGACGTTACGATGACGCCTGATTATCCGCGTGCGGCTCAGCTTGCCAGCGATATGCAGAAGGCCATTGTCGGAGATGACATCGACGGCGTATTTGCAGTCGATCCGGTATTTTTGCAGTATATGCTCGGCGTTGTAGGCGGCACACAGCTTCCTGACGGCACCGTCGTTGATGGAAGTAACGCCGCAAAGGTGCTGCTGCACGATATTTATTGGAATTACCCGGTAGAGGAACAGGACGCCATTTTTGCGGCGGTTGCCGGATCAGCTTTTAACAAGATCGTGGACGAACTGGGCTCCAGCGATATTACTAAGATTGCTGCCGCCATCGAAAAGGGTGCTTCCGAGGGTCGCATCCTCATGTATTCGAGAAATGATGACGAGGAAAAGGCCGCGAAGGCTCTTGGAATATCGGGCGCTCTCCAAACCGATACGTCGGAGGCTCCGATCTTGGGCGTCTATGTGAACAACTACAGCTATTCAAAGATGGATTGGTTCCTTGATAAGCGAGTCACCATCGATTCTTCGGTTGAAAATGCCGATGGCTCGACGACGTATCGAGTGACCACCTCGCTCAAGAACACGATGACCCCTCAGGAGAAGGCCGAGATGCCTGGTTATTTCCAGGGCCATAACGGCATTAGCCAGGATATTGATGATGAGGTGCTCAGGCTTTATCTCTATGCTCCTGCGGGAGGCAGCATTTCGGACATTAAGACTTCGGGCTCCGGTTCTATCGAGATGAACGAAGCGACGCACGATGGCTTGAAGGTTGCATGGGGCGGTGTCCACATGCTTCTTGGACAAGACATAAAGGTCGAGTACACGGTCACGACTTCGAAGGACTCTGGGCACAAAGAGCTTAAGGTTCGTACCACGCCAACCGCTCAAACGTTCGAATAGGATAAGTAAGATATGAAGTACTTTGGCACCGACGGCTTTCGCGGTGAGGCCAACGTTGGGCTGACGGTAGAGCACGCTTATAAGATTGGCCGTTTTGTGGGCTGGTATTACGGCGCCAACCGCGAGCGCAAGGCGCGCGTGATCGTGGGCAAGGACACGCGTCGCTCGAGTTATATGTTCGAGGCGGCGCTGGTGAGCGGCCTGGTCGCGAGCGGTGCGGACGCCTATATGCTGCATGTGATCCCGACGCCGGGCGTGGCGCATCAGACCGTGGAGGGCTGCTTCGATTGCGGCATCATGATCAGCGCGAGCCACAACCCGTTTTGCGATAACGGCATTAAGCTCGTCAACAGCGACGGCTTTAAGATGGACGAGGACGTGCTGGAGCTCATCGAGGACTATATCGATGGCAAGAGCGAGGTGCCGCTGGCAACGGGCAATCACATCGGCGCCACGGTGGACTACATGCAGGGCCGCAACCGCTACATTGCTTCGCTCATCGCCAGCGCGAACTTTTCGCTGCAGGGCGTCAAGATCGGCATCGATTGCGCCAACGGCTCGGCATCCTCGGTGGCCAAGCCGGTGTTCGACGCACTGGGCGCCGATGTGCGCGTGATCAATGCCGCGCCCGACGGCTTTAACATCAATGTCGACTGCGGCTCTACGCATATTGAGCGCCTGCAGCGCCACGTGGTGGAGCAGGGCCTGGATGTGGGCTTTGCCTACGATGGCGATGCCGACCGCTGCTTGGCCGTGGACGAGCGCGGCCGCGTGGTCGACGGCGACCAGATCCTGTACGTGTGCGGTGTGTACCTGAACAAGCACGGGCGTCTCTCGGGCGGTACCGTGGTGCCGACGATCGCCAGCAACTTTGGCCTGATCAAGTCGTTGGAGCTTGCCGGCCTGAGTGCCGTGACCAGCGGCGTGGGCGACCGTCACGTGTATGCCAAGATGCGCGAGGGCGGCTACAGCCTGGGCGGCGAGCAGACGGGCCATACGATCTTTGGCGATATCGAGCGCACGGGCGACGGCATTATGACCTCGCTGCGCGTGATGGAAGTGATTCGTGCCGAGCGCGAGACGCTCTCGCAGCTCACGGCTCCGTGCAAGCTGCTGCCACAGGCGCAGGTGGCCGTGCACGTGGCGGACAAGGACGCCGCGCTCGAGAACATGGGCGTGCAGAACGCCATCGCCGAGGCCGAGGCGTCGCTGGCGGGCGAGGGCCGCGTGCTCGTACGCAAGAGCGGAACCGAGTCGGTTATCCGCGTGCTGGCCGAGGCGCCCGACCAAGCATCCGCCGATGCCGCCATGAAGCGCATCGCCGCCGCGCTCGAGGCTTTATAGTTACGCGGTTTTACCAAACCGCGTAACTGCTCGACGCTGCAAACGGCCCCAAGCGGCAATCTGACGTTCAATTTCAAGGGCGCGACCAGAAGGTCAGCGCCCTTTCATTTCACGTCACCTTGCTCGCCTGGAGTCGTTTTCGCTGACGTTGCCAAGACATCGGCGTCAACATGGTTGGCGTTCAAAGAGTAGTCATTGGGGACGTTCTTAAACGACTAGTCATCGGGGACACTCTTCGTCATCCGTGCTTCTGACTGGCAAAGAGTGTCCCAAACGACTAGTCATTAAAGAACGTCCCCAATGACTAGGTGAAAAGGGGGCGCCGCGGGATAGATCCTGCGGCGCCCCTTTGCGTTGGCGTGTCGCCTAAGCTTTACAGCTCGTACAGCGTGGTGAACTTGTCCTGCAGGTAGCTGCAGTAGTAGCGGGCATCGAACGTCATGCCGCAGGCGCCCTTGATGAGCTCAGGCGCGTCCTTGGAGCGGCCCCACTGCCAAATGTGCTCGCCCAGCCAGGCGCGGACGGGTGTCAGGTCGCCGCTCGCGCAGGCGCCGGTAAGGTCGACGCCGTCGCGGCACATGGCCGGCACAAACATGGCGTCGTAGGCGCTGCCCAGCGCATAGGTGGGGAAGTAGCCAAACGAACCGCCGCTCCAGTGCGTATCCTGTAGGCAGCCGTGCGTGTCGTCGGGAACGGGAATGCCCAGGTACTCATCCATGAAGCGGTTCCAAAGCGCGGGGATGTCCTTGGCCGTGGCCTCGCCGGCAAACAGCATGCGCTCAATCTCGTAGCGCACCATAACGTGCAGCGGATAGGTGAGCTCGTCGGCCTCGGTGCGGATCAACGACGGCTGCGCGATGTTCACGGCGCGGTAGAGCGTGTCCTCGTCGACGTCGCCGTAGACCTCGGGTGCGTGGCGGCGCAGCACCTCGAGCAGCGGTCCCATAAAGGCACGGCTGCGGCCCACGGTGTTCTCAAAGAAGCGGCTCTGGCTTTCGTGGATGCCCATGGAGGTGCCGCCCTCCAGACAGGTGCGCGCATAGGCGGGATTGACGCCCAGCTCGTACATGGTGTGCCCCGCCTCGTGGATGATGCTGTAGACGTTGGAGATGCAATCGTCCTCGTAGATGTGTGTCGCGATGCGCGCGTCACCCACGGCAAAGCCCTCGCTAAACGGGTGCTCGGTAAAGGCAAGCGTGGTGTCGTCCAGGTTCAGGCCGACGAGCTTCATCAGGTCGAAGCTCATGGCGCGCTGGGCGGCCTCGGGCACGCGGGCGTGCAAAAAGTCGGCATCGGGCAGCTGGCCGCGCTCGCCGATGGCGTGCACGAGTGGCACGACCGTCGCCTTGACCTCGTCACAAAACGCATCGAAGCTCTTGGCGGAAAGACCGCGCTCGTACTGGTCGAGCCAAACGTCGTATGGGTCGCGCTTGGGGTCCATAAGCTCGGCCTGATGCTTGAGCTGGCCCACAATCTTGTCCACATAGGGCTCAAAGCTCGCCCAGTCGTTGGCCGTCTTGGCCTTGTGCCACACGGCGTCGGCCTCGCAGGTGAGCCTGGTCCAGGCCTCGGCCTCCTCGGTAGGAATAACGCTTGCCTCGCGCTGGTCGCGGCCGAGCACGCGGATCTCGTCGAGCAGCTGCGGGTCGTCTACGTGTCCGCCTGCAACCGTCTCGCGCGCTAACGAGCGTACGAGCTCAACGGACTTCTCGCTGGTCAGCAGCTTGTGATGCTCGCCGGCAAGCGTGCCCATGGCGTCGGCACGGGCGGTAGCGCCGTTGACAGGAGCGATCGTCGCTCCATCGAACTCGGCAATCTTGAGCAGGTACTCACGAGTCCACAGCTTGCCCTCGAGTTTGCGGAACTTTTTGACGGCCTTGTCGACTTTAGCGGCCTTGACGCTCTTGGCAGCCTTTGCCATGGCGGCCTTGGCCTTCTTATCGAGTTTCTTTCCCATACCGCATCCTTAATCTCGCAGGCCGAGCGCCGCAGGCGGGTGCGCGGCCAGTTTGCACAGCTACCTGCCTTGTACCCAGCGCGAACAAAACGGAACGCGGCGATGCGCTCGCGAAATGTGTTATCCTATAGCCCAATGCGTTGACGGAGAGGGTTTTGCCCGCCGCGTCGCCGGCAAGAGAGGGAAGGTCATGGGCTGCAAGCCTTCCTGCGGTGGCAAGGGCCAAGCGTTCACTCCCGAGCAGCGACCTCAACGGGCGCGCGGCCGGTGGCAGCGAAGCCCCAGTAGGGAAGCCGTGAGCCTCGCGACAAGGGGCGCAGAGTGGGCACGGCGGGCCAGACATCCGCCGGGTCAAACAAGGTGGTACCGCGGAATTCAACCGTCCTTGGGCAATGTACATGCCCGAGGGCGGTTTTTTGTTACCGAACCGGGCCGCACATCCGCAGCTATCGGGTGCTAGCCGCCCCGGCAAGCGAGATGCGCGAGAGACGAAAGGGAAGACATGAGTCTGATTGATGATCTGGTCAAACTCGAGGAAGAGGCCAAGGAGCTCGTCGCAGGCGCCGACGACGCTGCCAAGCTCGAGGCTGCGCGCGTTGAGCTGCTCGGTCGCAAGGGCCGTATCACCGGCCTGATGCGCATGATGGGCAAGCTCGCCCCCGAGGATCGTCCCATGATGGGCAAACGCGCCAACGAGATGCGCCAGCTGATCGAGGGCATGCTCGACGAGCGCACCACCGAGATGAAGGCTGCCGCCCTCAAGCACGCGCTCGAGCACGAGGCCGTCGACATCACGCTGCCGGGCATCCGTCCGCAGATCGGTCACCAGCACCTGATCAAGCAGATCATCGAGGAGGCCGAGGACATCTTCTGCGGTATCGGCTACACCGTCGAGTCCGGCCCCATGGTCGATACCTCCTACTACAACTTCACCGCGCTCAACGCGCCCATGGATCACCCGAGCCGCTCGGCTCGCGACACGTTCTATGTGGTCGACAACAACCCCGGCAGCGTCGCGCATCCCGAGGCTCACGCTCACGGCGAGTCCGACGTGCTGCTGCGCACCCAGACCTCGGGCGTGCAGATCCACACCATGGAGTCGCAAAAGCCGCCCATCTACATGATCTGCCCGGGCACCGTCTACCGTCCCGACACGGCCGACGCCTGCCACCTGCCGCAGTTCAACCAGATCGAGGGCCTGGTCGTTGACGAGGGCATCACCTTTGGCGATCTTAAGGGCACGCTCGACTACTTTGTTAAGTGCATGTTTGGCGAGGATCGCAAGACGCGCTACCGCCCGCACTTCTTCCCCTTCACCGAGCCTTCCTGCGAGGTGGACGTGAGCTGCCACGTGTGCGGCGGCAAGGGCTGCAACTTCTGCAAGCACAGCGGCTGGATCGAGATCCTGGGCTGCGGCATGGTCGACCCCAACGTCCTGATCAACTGCGGCATCGACCCCGAGAAGTACACCGGCTTCGCCTTTGGCATTGGCGCCGAGCGCGTCGCGGCCCTGCGCTACGACCTGCCCGACCTGCGCACGTTGATGACCGGTGACATGAGGTTCTTGAACCAGTTCTAGAACGCTTTCTTCTTAGTTGCAGTTTCCGGCTCAAAGCCGCATTTATGAAAGGAGACCAGTTAGATGCGCGTTTCTTACGACTGGCTCAAGACCATGATCGATATTCCGGAGGATCCCAAGACCCTTTCGGACGAATATATCCGTACCGGCACCGAGGTCGAGGCGATCGACACCGTGGGCGAGTCCTTCGACCACGTGGTGACCGCCAAGGTGCTCACCAAGACCCCGCACCCCGATAGCGACCACATGTATGTGTGCTCGGTCGATGTGGGCGACAAGAATCTCGACGCCGACGGCAACCCCGCCCCGCTGCAGATCGTCTGCGGCGCGCAGAACTTCGAGGCCGGCGACCACACCGTCACGGCCATGATCGGCGCTGTGCTTCCCGGCGACGTCAAGATCAAGAAGAGCAAGCTTCGCGGTGTCGTGTCCATGGGCATGAACTGCTCCGCGCGCGAGCTCGGTCTGGGCGGCGACCACTCCGGCATTATGATCCTGCCCGAGGATACGCCCTGCGGCATGCCGTTTGCCGAGTACGTGGGCTCGAGCGACACCGTGCTCGACTGCGAGATCACGCCCAACCGCCCCGACTGCCTGTCCATGATCGGCATGGCCCGCGAAACCGGTGCCATCTTCGACCGCGATTTCCACGTTGAGCTGCCCGCCATCAAGGTCGAGACCGGCCGCGCGACCGACGACGAGCTTTCGGTCGAGATTGCCGACGAGGGCCTGTGCGACCGCTACGTCGCCCGCATCGTGCGCAACGTGAAGGTCGGCCCCTCGCCCGACTGGATGGTCAAGCGCCTCAACGCCCTGGGCGTGCGCCCGCACAACAACATCGTCGATATCACCAACTACGTGATGATGCTCACCGGCCAGCCGCTGCACGCCTTTGACCTCGACACCTTTGCCGAGCGCGATGGCCACCGTCG
>OLRR01002288.1_pt1 | contig 10555 bp, 8 predicted proteins | sample 1671941 | NCBI WGS metagenome assembly OLRR01 (sample SAMEA3136628, study PRJEB25190) | human gut metagenome
TTAATGCCGAGTATTTTTGGAGAGAATTTATTTGATGATTTGTTTGATAGTTTTCCGTTTTATGACAATGCAACAAAAGATGTAGAGAAGAAACTGTATGGCAGAAAAGCAGCCCATATGATGAAGACCGATATCAAGGAAAAATCAGATGGCTATGAACTGGTAATGGATCTGCCGGGCTTTACAAAAGATGAAGTTCAGGTAACGCTGGAGAATGGTTATCTGACGGTTGAGGCAGAGAAAGGTCTCGACAAGGACGAGAAGGAGAAAGAGACCGGACATTACATCCGCAAAGAGCGTTATGCCGGTGCCATGAGCAGAAGCTTCTATGTTGGTGAGAATGTGGAACAGGAGGATGTCAAAGCCGAGTTCAAACATGGCATTCTGAAACTCTTCGTTCCGAAGAAAGAAGCAAAACCGGCAGTAGAGAAAAAGAATCACATCGCCATTGAGGGCTGATGATCGGTAAGAGAAGGGAATGAGAGGCCGGAAACGACCTCTCATTTTTCGCATGGGAAAGAAGGTGGAGACAGTGAGTGCGAAGAGAGATTACTATGAAGTTCTGGGCATCAGCAAAACAGCAGATGCCTCGGCGATAAAGAAAGCTTATCGGAAGCTTGCTAAGAAATATCATCCGGACAGCAATCCGGGAAACAAGGTAGCAGCGGAAAAGTTTAAGGAAGTTACGGAAGCCTATGATGTATTAGGCGATGAGAAAAAGAGAAAGCTATATGATCAGTACGGTGCCGCTGCCTTTGAGGAGGGTGCAGGACAGGCCGGAGGCTATGGAAACGCCGGAGGCAATCCGTTCCAGGGCGGTTTCAGCGGTTCCTATACAGGGCCGAATGGCTCTTATCAGGAATATCATTTCCAGGGCGGAGAGGATATGGATGATATTCTCAAGAATCTTTTTGGTAATTTCCACAGCCAGGGCGGCAGCAGGAGAAGCGGCTTCCACAGCAGCGGAAGTACCGGTTCGAAGGGCTACAGCGGTTTCTACAGTCAGGGAGCAGGCAGTCACGGCTTTCATGGTTTCCAGGATCAGGGCTTTGACGGCTTCGATTTTGGGCAGGGCGGAAGTTACAGCAGCAAAGGCTCCGACGTTCATGCAGATATCCATGTAACCTTTGATGAGGCGGCTTTCGGCGGTAAGAAGCTGATCCATCTTCAGGACAGCACGGGTGCGGTCCAGTCCTATGAAGTGAATATTCCTGCCGGCATTGAAACGGGCAAGAGTATCCGTCTGAGAGGAAAAGGTTCCCCTGGAGTCAGTGGCGGAGAAGCAGGAGATCTGCTTTTGAAAGTAACCGTGGATGAAAAGCCTGGATTCCGTCGGGAAGGAATGGATGTATACACTACCGTTCAGGTACCCTTTACCACAGCAGTTTTCGGCGGCGAGGTGAAGATCCGGACACTGACTGGTGAGGTTCTCTGCAAGATCAAACCGGGAACCCAGTCAGGAACCAAGATCCGCCTGAAAGGAAAAGGAATTGTAAGTTTAAGCAATTCCTCCGTTCACGGTGATCAGTATGCAGTGATGGAAATTGCGGTTCCGAAGAACCTTGATCCGGAGGCCAGACAGAAACTGAAAGAGTTTGAGGCAGCTTTGGAAAAAAGCGGCCGCGGGTTTCACAATGGGAACGTGGCATAAATAATCAATAGAATACGAAAAGTCTCAGCAGATGATGGAAAGTTCATCCTCTGGCTGAGACTTTTTTATGTATATCTTATTACTTATATGTAAATTTTGCATAAATTTCATCATTGAAAAACAGGAAAATTGGACAATTGCATTATTCAAAAAGTCGTGCTAGAATACATTCAGAAATACAGAACAGCGTTCTGTATCACATAACGCTTAGCAGGAGGCGCCATGGCAGAGAAGAATGAAAAAGAAATTAAAGTAAAAAGTCTACAGAAGGCGCTGGACATTTTAAATTGCTTTACGAAGAAAAGCAGTTGGGGTGTCACAGAGCTGAGTGAATATCTGGATCTGAATAAGAGCAACGTTCACAGCATTCTTTCCACCTTTGCCGCAATGGAATATTTAAGGCAGGATGAAGAAACCGGAAAGTACAGGCTTGGTATGGCGATCTACACATTATGTCATGCGTTGGGCGATGAACTTATTGTTGGAAATATCGCTCTTCCTTATATGCAGGAGCTTTCCAACTGGAGTGGCGAGCGTGTTTATCTGGGAGTGCCCCATGAGGATGAAGTGATCTATGTGAATTCCACTTATCCGGAAGAGGCTTTCAGTCTGATGCGGACGATCATGGGAGAACGGGCGCGGATGTACTGCACCGGTCTTGGAAAAGCCATGATGGCTTATCTGCCGGAGAAGGAGGTCGAAGAGTACCTGAAAAGAGATTTTCCGGCCTGTACTGACTATACGATCACAGATGCAGAGAAACTAAAAGAAGAACTGATACTTACCCGGAAACGCGGGTATGCCATTGATAATATGGAGCACGAATTTGGAGTCAAATGCGTGGCAATGCCGATCTTCAATCAGCAGCATCAGGTAGAAGCAGCAATCAGTGTCAGCGGACCGTCCCTTCGATTTGAAGAGGAGAGGATTCAGAAGATTGCCGAGAAGCTGAAAGATACCGTGAGAAAGATCGAACGGAGACTTTAAGAAAAAAATACCGCTTATTGCGGTATTTTAAAGGCTAATAAAACAGAACAATGTTCTCTAATAGAGAACAAAGAGGAGGAAAAATGAAAGAGAAAAGATTTCCAGGGGGAGTCTGGCCGGTAATGCTTACCCCTTTCACGGAAGAAAATCAGGTTGATTATCCGGCACTGAAGGAACTGGTTGAATGGTACATCGAAAATGGTGTTGACGGTTTGTTTGCAGTATGCCAGTCCAGTGAGATGTTTAAGCTGACGCTGGAAGAAAGGGTAGGGATTGCGGCAAAAGTGAAAGAATTTGCAGCCGGCCGGGTACCGGTCATCGCGTCCGGACACATTTCTGATTCTCTGGAGGAACAGATCCATGAATTGAAGCTGATTGCAGAGACCGGAGTGGATGCGGTGATCATGATCACCAACCGGATGGCAGCAGAGGACGAATCCGATGAGGTCTGGATCAGCAATACAGAGAAAATTCTGGAAGCCCTTCCCTCTGAAATCCGGTTCGGACTTTATGAGTGTCCTTATCCGTATAAAAGAGTGATGAGTCCGAAGGTGACAGAGTGGTGTGCATCCACCGGAAGATTCTATTTCCTGAAGGATACCTGCTGTGATGCAGATCAGATCCGTGAAAAGCTCGCAATTTGTAAGGACACGCATCTTAAGCTTTACAATGCCAATACAGCAACGCTTCTGGAATCCTTAAAGGACGGAGCCTATGGTTATTGCGGCGTGATGGCGAACATGCATCCCCGTCTTTACCGGATCCTGTATGACCGGTATCAAACAGAGGATATGACAGAACTTTCCGAATTCCTTACCATGGCGGCTCTGATTGAGCGTCAGTGTTATCCGGTCAATGCGAAATACTATCTGAATCTGGAAGGTCTGCACATGGGACTTCATTCCAGAGTGAAAAATGCAGAAGAACTTTCGGAAACCTTTAAAAAAGAAGTAAAGATGCTTCGGAACCTGTCCGAACGGATGGAAAAAAGCCTGAAACGATAAATCAGTGAGGAGGGATCACTCATGAAAAAGCCTGTAAAAGGCACGGCGGCCGGAAAAGGAAAAAGCCAGATCTGGAAAAACATATACAGAAGCCGTTATCTGTATCTTCTGTTTGCCCTACCGCTTTTGTATTTCATTGTTTTCAAATATGGTGCTATGGCCTGGCTGAGCATCGCATTCTTTGATTACAATGCATTTCTTGGATTTGCGGGCAGCAAATTTGTAGGAATCAAGTATTTCAAACAATTTATCATGGATCCGTATTTCTGGAACATCCTGAAAAATACGGTTGTCCTGAATCTCTGGATGCTGGTGCTGTATTTCCCGACACCGATCATCCTGGCGCTTCTGATCAATGAAGTGAAAAACAAGCATTTCAAAAAAATGGCACAGACCATTTCTTACATGCCGTATTTCCTTTCCACTGTGGTTGTGTGTGGTTTTATCACCACGATCCTTTCCAATGACGGTCTGATCAACCATGTGATCTCTTCTCTGGGACTGGAAAAAGTACAGTTCCTTATGGAGCCGGGCTGGTTCCGTCCGGTTTATGTCATTTCGGAAATCTGGCAGCAGTGTGGATGGGGTTCCATCATTTATCTGGCAGCTCTGGCAGGCGTGGATTCACAGCTTTATGAGGCAGCGGCCATTGACGGAGCCGGAAAATGGAAACAGCTGATCCATGTAAGTATTCCCGGGATCGCACCTGTGATTTCCATTCAGCTTCTTCTGACAGTTGGAAAGCTTCTGACAGTCGGATATGAAAAGATCCTGCTTCTGTATACGGGAGCAACGTACTCCACAGCAGATGTGATTTCTACTTATGTATACAGACGTGGATTGATGGAAGCCAACTACAGCTATGGATCTGCAGTAAGTATTTTCCAGGCTGTGATGGCATTGATACTTGTAGTTCTGGCAAATAAAGCAGCCCGCAAAGTAGGGCAGACAAGTCTTTGGTAAGGAGGTGCCGGAAACATGGTAAAGAAGAAAAAAATATCAGCCGGTGACAGAACCTTTCATATCGCTGTACTTGTGATCGTCCTTCTTATGTGTGTGATCACCCTGTATCCGATCTACTATATGTTGATCGTATCGATCAGTGATGGAAATGCAGTACTCAGAGGAGATATTACGATCCTGCCGAAGGGAATCAATTTCGGTGCATATAAAGCAGTGCTGAGTAATGAGTATGTTCCGAAAGCATATCTCAACACCCTGATCTACACGGTGGCCGGAACGCTGGTCAGTGTCGGTATGACGGCACTGTGCGCATACCCGCTTTCCAGAAAAGAGTTTTACGGAAGAGGGATTTTTACAGGGATCGTCGTATTCACAATGTTCTTTGATGCCGGTATCATTTCCAATTATATGGTAGTACAGTCTGCAGGTCTGATGAACAGCATCTGGGCGATCATTCTTCCCGGAGCCATCAATGTTTGGTACATGATCATTATGAGAACCTTTTTCTCGGATATTCCGGAGGAATTGTTTGAATCTGCAAGACTGGACGGTGCCAACGATCTGACAATCTTTGTGAAAATGGTGCTTCCACTGTCCAAAGCAGTACTGGCAACCATGGTTCTCTTCTATGCAGTTGGTTTCTGGAACCAGTGGCTGCAGCCTCTGATCTACTTAAATGACAGAAGCCGTTTCCCGATGCAGCTGATCTTGAGAAATATCGTTCTTGGAACGGATGCGGCACTTTCCAAATCCATGTCTGCTTCTGCGGATATGGCAACCATGAGTCTGAATATCAAATATGCAGTTATTTTTATCACGATACTTCCGATCCTGATGGTATATCCCTTCGTTCAGAAGGACTTTGTAAAAGGTGTGATGGTCGGCTCAGTCAAGGGCTGATTATATAGAAAGGAGAATTCACAATGAAAAAAGAACACTTGAAAAAAGCAGCGGCACTTTCCATGGCAGTCATGATGGCAGCCGGCAGCCTGGTAATCCCGGGCACAACAGCGAAAGCTGCTTCCGAAGTTGATCATTCGGAAGAAATCACGATCACGATGATGACCACTGAGGCAGGAACACAGAAATTCCCGACAGAAGGTTATGTTTACGATGTGATCAAGGAGAAATTCAACATCAACCTGGAGGTTCAGCCGATCCCGGCCAGCGACTACGACACTAAGATTTCTACCGTGCTGGCTTCCGGACAGATGCCGGACATCATCGGCGGTCTTCAGTCTGAGAAACTGCTGAAATATGCACCTACCGGTATGTTCCTGAATCTGACGGAGTATAAAGACTATGCACCGGACTATTTTGATCTGATGTATGGCGATGATCGTGCGGCAGAGACAAAGAAGGTAGAGAGTGACGGCAGCCTCTTCGGCTTCCAGAAATGTGAGTATAACCGTATTGCGGTTGCTCAGATGGTAGCCATCCGTACCGACCTTCTGGAGGAGATCGGTGTGGAAGAACCGACCACTTTTGAAGAATATTATGATGATCTCTTAAAAATCAAAGAGAAACATCCGGATATGTATGGCTTCGGAACCAGAAACGGTACCAATTACCTGGTTGGCTCCTTTGCTTATGCACTGGGCACCGGCGGTTTCCCGACCTTTGCAACGACCAGAGGTATGTATTATGAGCCGGAAAGCGATTCCTATGTATACGGACCGACTTCCGAAAAATTCACTCGTGTGGTAGAATTCTTACAGAATGCGTACAAAGACGGACTGCTTGACCCGGATTATGCGACGATGACCAAGGATGATCTCTTTGAGAAAGCATCCAGCGGAAAACTCATGAGCGTATATGACAACAACTCCTTCGTAGGTCGTGTATATAATCCGGCACTTCAGGAAATCGATGCAAATGCAAAATTTGATATCCTGAAACCCATGGCAAACGAGGATGGCAATACCAGAAGCTATCGTTATGAGAAAGACTGGCCCAACAACAACAGTGTGATCAGTGTCAGAACCAAATATCCGGAGCGTGTAGTAGAGCTTCTGAACTGGATGTACACCGAAGAGGGAAGAATGATCACTAACTTTGGTGAAGAAGGTGTAAACTATACCGTAGATGAGGATGGAACCATCGTAACCAGCCAGGATATGATCGATGCACAGGCAGGTGCAAGTGATGTGGCAGCAGCAGTCAGAGGTGAGCTCGGACTTGGCCTTCAGGGGCTTGCACAGTATGTTGATGAGAGTCTGGATGCCCAGATTACTGATCCGATCATGGTTGAGAATGCGGAGAAGATCGCAGAGTGGAGCGAAGAAGGTCTCATCGACTATTATCCGCTGTGGCCGTCCTTCACAGAAGAAGAGACTTCCCGTATCACCGAGCTGGAATCTAATATCAACAACGTATTCAACCAGGAGATCGATGGCTTTATTACCGGAAAATCCACCATGGATGACTGGGCAGGCTTTGTAGAGACTCTGAAATCTCAGGGAACAGAAGAGCTGGAGCAGATCTTTAACGACGCATACGCAAGAACAAAATAATACTCGGCGGAAAGCCAGACAAGAGAGAAACTGCCGTATTCGGAATGGACGGCAGTTTCTTTGGTATAAGGAGAGGAGAACTTATGGGATACATATTTCCGAAAGAACTTAAGATTGTGACGGAACAAGGAGAAAATGCCCGTTTTGCTGCAGATTTTCTGAAGGATGAGATCTTTTTCAGAAGTGGTGCGGTCATTCCTGTGGAAAATGCAGCAGATGCAGACCGGGAAGCAGAGGCTGGAGAAGGTGAGATCCTTCTTCAGACAGACAGTGAACTGGAAGAAGAAACCTTCACATTGACACGAAAGGGTGATGGAATCAAAATCCAGGCAGCGGATAAAAGAGGTTTCCTGTACGGAGTATCCTGGGTTCTCCGGAAAATGTACTTGAAAGACAGAAAAACCGGTTTTTCAGAGGAACTGACAGATATTAAGATTCAGCCATCCTACCGGATGCGTGGACATCAGCTGGGGTACCGGGACAAACAGAATACCTGCCCTGCCTGGACAGAGAGCGAATACGAGCGTTATATCCGGGATCTTCTGATCTTTGGTTCCAACTCGATCGAACTTCTGCCGCCCCGGACGGATGATAATCTTTTTTCCGGTCATTTTAAAAGAGATCCGTTTGAACTGATGATCGAGCTTTCCGGGATTATTCATTCCTATGGGATGGATGTACATGTCTGGTATCCGTATCTCAGCCTTTCTATTGAAGGAGATACCTTCAAAAAGGAGATGGCAGAGAGGGAAAAAATCTTCAAAGCGGTTCCGTATATTGACGGTCTTCTGATTCCTGCAGGAGATCCTGGAGATCTGCCTCCGAAGGAAATGTTTCAGGCGGCAAAAGCAACCGCAGATGTTCTGCACCGCTACCATCCGAACGCAAAAGTATGGCTGGCTCCGCAGGCCTTTTCTCCGGAAGAACACTGGTATGAGGACTTTTATGAAGAGGTCTCCAAAGAACCGGACTGGCTCTATGGTGTCTGCTTTGCTCCTTGGGAAAAGGATCCGATCCAGGATATGTATGCCCAGCTTCCCGAACGGTACCAGAAAACGATCCGGAACTATCCAGATATCACCCACAACGTTAGCAGCCAGTTTGAGGTGCCGGGCTGGGATGAGGCTTTCGCTTATACGTTAGGAAGAGAGTCCTACAACGCCCGCCCCTGCGCGTTCCGTCAGATCCACGATTACCATAAGGGTTATGTGATGGGCTCCATCACCTATTCCGAGGGAATCCACGACGATGTGAACAAGATGGTCTGGGGAAATCTTGATTACCGGGAGGAGGCTCCGGTGGAGGAAGCCGTTCGCGATTACGTCCGTTTCTTCATCGATCCGGATCTCACCGATGAGCTCAGCGGCCTGATCTTCAAGCTGGAAGAGAGCTGGACCGGCAGAATTCTGGAAAACGCCAACATTGATGCTCTCTATGAGAAAATGATGAGCATTGACAAGACAGTTTCCAGAGAGACCGGGAAAAATTTCCGCTATCAGATGCTCCTTCTGCGGATCCTCGGTGATTACCAGACGAAACTCCGCTATGCCCATGACCAGCAGCTGGAGAAGGAAGCCTATGAGGCACTTCAAGCAAAAGAGCCTGTGGATGAGCGGATCGAAAAGGCATTGAACACGTTGAGGAAAACCTGGCTGGAGCCGGTGGGCGTGAAGGAGCGTTTCCAGATGCAGCGCCTGGCAGACGAGCTCTACCGGAGCTGCAAAATCCAGCTCACCACTACCCGCCACAAAGGCCAGTATCTGGACCGGGGAGCCTGGCTGGATACGTTAAACATGGCGCTCAATGATTTCCAGTATCTTCATCAGATGCTGAACCGGGCAAAGGCACTTACTACGGAAGAGGAGAAAGCCCAGGCAGTGGAAGAGGTTGTAAACCGCTGCAACCCGGGAGAGGGCGGACAGTATTTCCGGATGGGAAGCTTCGAGGGCTTCTCTCATGTGAAACCGACACTGACTTTTGCGGAGGATCCCTGCTTCGTCAGAAGTCCGCTGATGGCCCATAGCACCTACCTCATCATGAAAACTTACCAGTCCATCGGCTGGTACGATGAGGTTCCATTCCCCTTAGCCTGGACCCACGGAGCCAGAAGCCTCTATGGAACGCCGCTGGTGGCAGAATTTGACGGCCTGGATCCGGAGGCAGACTATGAGCTTTCGGTTACTTATCAGAACATGCTGTTTTTTGACGACCATTTCAATCTGAAGTTATGGGCCGGCGGGGAGCTGATCCATACGGAACTGGAGCGGAAATATAAGAACGGCGCTGATCCCGACCCGACCTACACCTGGGAGCTGCCGAAGTCTTCTTACCAGGATGGAAAACTCAAGCTTACCTGGCAGACCTATCAGCCGGAAGGCGGCTGCACTATATCCGAAATCTGGATCCGAAAGAAAAACTGACGACCTGTGACGAAGTCCTGTTTCTTCCATTATATATAGGGAAGAAACAGGGCTTTTTTTCTTTGTCAGGGTAAAGTATTACAAAGCAATCGTAAATAACACCTTAAATCAGGCAAAATAGTAAAGAACTTGACACCAAACTGAATCAATGTTATGGTAAATTCACCTATAATAAGAAAGACAGGACAAAAAAATGAAAGATTTTGTATTGGAAGCCTGTGTGGATTCAGTGGAATCTGCCCTGGCAGCAGTGAAGGGAGGAGCCAACCGGTTGGAGCTCTGCAGCAACCTGGTTATTGGGGGAACGACGCCCAGTCAGTGGCTCTATGAGGAGATCCGGAAGGAGTCTGATATCCGGATCCATGCGCTGATCCGGCCGCGTTTTGGCGATTTCTGCTACACGGATCATGAATTTGAGATCATCCGCAATGAGGTACGGATGTTCCGGAAACTGGGAGCCGAGGGCGTTGTCATTGGCATTCTCCGCCCGGACGGCACTTTAAATATGGAAGAGATGGAGAAACTGATGGAGGACGCAGGGGATATGTCTGTGACCCTGCACCGGGCCTTCGACGTCTGCCGGAACCCTTACGAGACCTTCGAGCAGGCGAAGCGCCTGGGGATTTCCACAATCCTGACCTCCGGCCAGAAGAACAGCTGTGTGGCAGGAAAAGAGCTGCTCCGTGAGCTGGTAGCCATGGAAAAAGGCGAGATCACGGTCCAGATCGGAAGCGGTGTGGATGCTGCCGCCATCCGGGAACTGCAGCCCTATACGGGAGCCCATGCCTTCCATATGACCGGAAAAGTCGTGCTGGAGAGCAGCATGCAGTACCGCAAGGAAGGCGTCAATATGGGACTGCCGTCCTTAAGCGAGTTTGAGATCTTCCGCACTGATGCGGAGAAGATCCGTGAAGCAAGAAAAGTACTGGAAGAACTGTAGGAGAAGAGAACATGTTTTTAGAGAAAAGTAAAAGCCGTATTGAGGCTGAGTTTGCAAAAAGAGCAGCAGAAGTTCCT
>OLRR01002292.1_pt1 | contig 10546 bp, 9 predicted proteins | sample 1671941 | NCBI WGS metagenome assembly OLRR01 (sample SAMEA3136628, study PRJEB25190) | human gut metagenome
CCTCACAGGTGACGCAGCTGCGCGCCGCTCTCCAGCGCCACGGCCTGAAACTCGACACCAATTTCGCACCCGTCGACGCCATTTGGTCCGACCGCCCCTCGCTCCCGGCATGCCCTGCGTTCATCCACGAAGATAAATACGCAGGCCGTTCTGCTGTAGAGAAAATCGCCCGCATCCTCGACGAAGTGAAACTCCAAGGCGCCGGTTCGCTTCTGGTCAGCGACCTGGCGGAAGTGGCATGGACCCTCAACATCCGTTCGCGCGACGTAAACTGCAACCCTGTGGCCTATGCGTTTCTCTATCTCTCCCCCGAGGGGAACACATTATTTATAAAGGAGGAGAAGATCACCCCCGAGGTTGCCGACGCTCTGGCAGCGGCCAATGTATCCGTAGCCCCCTACGACTCCGTCATCCCCTTCCTGTCATCGCTTCCGGCATCGGCTACGGTGCTCTACGAGGGAGCCCGAGTGGCCGCCCGGCTGGTCGACGCCCTTGGTGACCGCGCGGTTGCGGGCGCTTCCCCCATCCCTCTGCTCAAAGCTGTCAAGAATTCCACCCAGATTGCCGGCATACGCAACGCCATGGAGAAAGATGGTGCCGCACTGGTAGGCGCATTCATGGAGATCGAACGAAGGCTCCGCGAGGGCGAAGGGCTGACAGAGCTTGCCGTGGCCGACATTCTCACCGAGTACCGCTCCAAACAGGATCTCTATTTCGACGAATCGTTCGAGACAATCGCCGGATACGGTCCCCACGGAGCAATCGTGCACTATTCCGCCACACCCGAGACTTCATCCGACATCCATCCGCAGGGTCTGCTGCTGATCGACTCGGGCGCCCAGTATCTCGACGGCACCACCGACATCACCCGCACCATAGCCCTGGGAACTCCCACCGACCGCGAACGCCACGACTTCACACTGGTGATGAAGGGACACATAGCCCTGGCAACCGCCATCTACCCCGAAGGCACCCGCGGCGATCAGCTTGACTGCCTCGCCCACCAGTTCCTCTGGAAAGAGGGACTAAACTACCTCCATGGCACCGGTCACGGCGTCGGCCACTTTCTGAATGTCCACGAAGGCCCGCAGAGTATCCGCCTCAACACCGTGCCGGTGACTCTGCGTCCGGGCATGCTCACCTCAAACGAGCCCGGCCTATACATCACCGGCATACACGGCATACGTTGCGAAAACCTTGTGCTCACAGTCGATGCCTTCACCACCGAATTCGGACATTTCTACCGGTTCGAGCCTATGACACTCTTCCCCTGGGATCTCTCGCTCTTCGACACCAACCTGATGACGCAGGAAGAAATCAACTGGGTCAACGACTACCACAAAATGGTCTACGACCGTCTGTCGCCACGCCTCGACGCCGCACAGAAAGCCTGGCTCGCAGAAAAAACCAAAGAACTGAAAAAATAAACAAATGGCACTGATAATACCCCTGCGGGGCATCACACCCCGGATCGGCCGCGACTGTTTTCTGGCCGAAAACGCCACTGTGGTCGGCGACGTCGTCATGGGCGACGAGTGCAGCGTGTGGTTCAACACCGTGCTGCGCGGCGATGTAAACTCAATCCGCATCGGCAACCGTGTGAACATTCAGGACGGTTCCGTGCTCCACACGCTATATCAGAAATCCACCATCGAAATCGGCAATGACGTGTCGATCGGCCACAACGTCACGCTCCACGGCTGCAAAATCCACGACCTGGCTCTCATCGGCATGGGTGCCACTGTGATGGACGATGCCGAAGTAGGCGAAGGCGCCCTCGTGGCCGCCGGCTCTGTGGTGCTCTCCAAAACCAAAATCGGCCCTCACGAAATGTGGGCCGGCGCTCCCGCCAAATTCGTCAAGATGATGGAGCCCGAAAAATCGCGCGAACTGAACGAAAAAATCGCCCGCAACTACCTCTTCTATTCGAAGTGGTACACCGATCCCGACAACGCTCCTCTCTGACCGGCAGCCTTAGCTCCATTCCCTCAAAATTGTCAATGCAGGGGTCGCAGCCTCAGCTCCAGAAAGCGTGGAAATGATGCACCGGACCATGGCCGTGGCCTATGGTGTAGGCCGCCCCGGCACTGATTGCCGCGGCGATATACTCCTTGGCCTTGACCGCTGCCTCGTCCAGACGGCAGCCGCGGGCAAGAAATGACGCAAACGCCGACGAGAGTGTGCATCCCGTGCCGTGGGTGTTGCGCGTGTTGATTCTCGGCGAGCACAACCGCGTCATTTCGCCCGTCTCGCGGTTGTAGAACACATCCTCCACCACACCTTCCGTGAGGTGTCCGGCTTTCAGCAGCACCGACGCACCAAGGCGGCTAAGCTCGCGGGCAACATCGGGCAGATCGGCCTGCGAATGCACCTTGCAACCCAACAGCAGTTCAGCCTCCGGTATATTAGGAGTGATCACCCGCGAGCGGGGGATCAGCACGTCGCGCACCGTGGCCACGGCGTCGGATTCGAGCAGCGGATCGCCCGATGTGGCCACCATTACCGGATCAAGCACAATGTCGGCAACACCCGGATAGCAATCGAGAGTGTCGCGGACAGCCCGAACCAGTTCCGACGAATGCAGCATGCCAATTTTCACGGCATCGGTGCCGACATCGTCGAGAATGGAACGTATCTGCCCGGTGACGAAATTCACCGGCACCGGATGCACGCCGGTAACCCCTACCGTATTTTCGTCAACCACGGCCACGATGGCCGAAGTGGCATAGCATCCGCAAGCCGATATGGTCTTAATGTCGGCCTGCACGCCTGCGCCCCCGCTGGGATCGCTCCCGGCTTTTGTCATCCCCCGCCGATATGCGAGTTTGTCATCTGGTTTCATAACCGATTTTTCTATTTAAAAGATTCTTTTTCACACAGGCCACTGCTCCATACGGTAGGCACTGTCCCAGAACATCCACTCCATGCGGGTCGACATCACGAAAGCCTCCGTCATCTGTGCCCGCACCTCGGAAGATGCGCCCTCTGCCAGTCCGTCGCAAATCTCTATGGCTCGACGGTTCGACTCGGCGAAACCCTCGTCGCCATATGTCTCTATCCAGCGGGTATAGGGGTTTCCCTCAGCGCACTCCCGCATGATTGACTCACCCACACGCTGATACACCCAGAAACACGGGAGAATCGACGCGGCCTCAACCTCGACGGGAGCCATAGCCTTTGCTGCCTCATATGAATTATACAGCAGACAAGTGGGCGAGGGGCGCAATGAACCTGTGTCGTGTCCCGTGAGATAAAACTCGTGTAGCGCTTTCTCCACTGCGATACCGTCGGAAGCGAAACGGAGGAAATCCTCCATCCATTCCTTACGCGGCATGCGGGAGCCAACATGAGCCAGCACTCGGCTGTAATTGTCGATATACATCGAGTCCTGCCCGATATAAAACTGAAAGCGTTCGCGGCTGAGCGTACCGGCGGCGAGTTCCTTCACAAAGGGCAATGCGAGAATGCGGTCGTAAATCTCAGCCGCGGCATTCCAAGCCTCCTCACTCCATTTCATATAAAAAATTTTTTGAGTTATTCAGAATTCCAATGTCTCAAACGTCATGGCGAGTGCGTCGATCACCAACACTCGGCCGCTAAGAGGATTGCCTATGCCGCAGAGCACTTTCAGTGCTTCGGCAGCTTCGACAGCTCCGACAATGCCGGGTACAGCCCCGAGCACACCGCCCATAGCAGCAGGCCGGCTCATCAGTTCTTCCCTGTCGGGGAAAAGTGCTCCGAGGTCCCTGTTGCCGGGAAGGAACGTGCTCACGTAGCCGTTAAACTCCCCTATCGACCCGAAAATCCATGGTCGACCGTGACGACGGCACACATCGTCGATCAGAAAACGCGTGGTGAAATTGTCGCTGCAATCGATCACAAGGTCGTATCGTTTCACCAGTGTGTCGGCGTTGCCGTCAGTGAATCGCTCCGCTATCGGCTCGCACACCACATCGGGATTCAACGCACGCAGACGGTTGCCGGCCGCTTCTGACTTCCGTAGGCCGATCATGTCGCTGTCATAGAGAGTCTGACGCTGCAGATTGCTCAGCGAAACCGTATCGGCATCGCACAACCCGATACGCCCTACTCCCGCTCCGGCGAGGTATAACGCCACAGGACAGCCGAGACCGCCCAGTCCCACAATCAACACCGAAGCATTATGCAGACGCAGCTGGCCCTCCTCCCCTATCTGAGGAAGAATGATCTGCCGGGCATATCTTTCTTTTAGATTATCCATATACATCCCTGAGGTCAGTCAAAAACTTTGTCCCAGTCTTTCCACACCACCTCATAGCCTCGGCTGCGGATGTCATCGGCCACCTCGCGTGGCGAGCGTTCATCACTGACGGCAAACTGTTCCAGCGACTGCGGATAGGTGCGGTAGCCCCCGGGGTCGGTTTTCGATCCAGCGCTGAGCGAAGTGGCGCCGAGTGTGAGCATATTGCTCCGGAACTCCGGGCGTTCGCGGGTCGAATAGGAGATATCGACATCATGGTCGAAAATGCGGAATGCAAACGTGAGTTGCGCCAGCTGCCGGTCGCTCACCACCGTATTCGGCTGGAAACCACCGGCGGCAGGACGCAGCCGCGGGAAATTGACACTGTAGCGGGTGCGCCAGTAATGTTTGCGCAGATAGCGCAGATGCAGTGCCATCATCGTCACGTCGGTGCGCCATTCCTCGAGTCCGAGCAGCACACCCATACCGATTTTATGCACGCCGGCCTGTCCCATGCGGTCGAAACCGTTCACACGCCATTCAAAGTTGGATTTCATCCCCGCCGGATGATATTTTCTGTAATTATCGCGATGGTAGGTCTCCTGAAAGCACACCACCCCGTTAAGTCCCGAATGAGTCAGACGGGCATAATCTTCGGCACTGAGCGGCATCACCTCTACAGTCAGATTATTGAAATAGGGCCGGCATGTGCGCAGTGCCTGCTCGAGATATTCCACACCGGCCACACGGGGATTCTCGCCGGTGACCAGCAGCAGATTTTCAAACGGGCCGAGTTCGCGGATGGCCTTGCACTCCTCCTCAATCTGATCCATGGTGAGCACCACGCGGTCAAACTTGTTGTGACGGTTGAAACCGCAATAGACACACGAGTTTGTGCATGAATTGGTTATGTACATGGGGATGTACATCGAAATCGTCTTGCCGAAACGCTCCAGAGTGTACATGCGGCTCAGCGCCGCCATCCGCTCCAGATAAGGTTCGGCCGCGGGAGAGACCAAAGCCATGAAATCATCGGGCATCGGATGCCGTGCGGCAAGTGCTCGCTCCACGTCGGCAGCCTCCTTGGCATTGATCCGGGCTGTGGTCTCATCCCAGTCGTAATTAAGCAATATATCGGAAAACATGGTAATTCTCAGTCAAGAAACGATGTGAGAGGCGAGCTGGCGACAGCTACCGACGATCGGCTGCCAAGCCCTGCCTCGTAAGCTTCGCGGCCTGCCTCTACAGCTTTTGCAAATGCCTGCGCCATGGCCACCGGATCACCGGCCACTGCAATGGCAGTGTTGACCAGCACTGCATCGGCACCCATCTCCATTGCCGCAGCCGCATGCGAGGGGGCGCCGATACCGGCATCGACCACAACCGGCACATTGCTCTCGGCGATTATGATTTCAAGCATATCGCGCACCACAAGTCCCTTGTTGGTGCCGATGGGAGCACCCAAAGGCATCACGGCTGCAGTGCCGGCCTCTTCAAGACGTTTGCACAACACAGGATCGGCCTGGATGTAAGGGAGCACGATGAAACCCATTTTGGCGAGTTCTTCTGTCGCTTTAAGCGTTTCCACCGGGTCGGGGAGGAGATATTTTGGATCGGGATGGATTTCGAGTTTGATAAAATCGGTCTCGAAAGCCTCGCGGGCCAGCTGGGCGGCGAGCACAGCCTCCTCCGCATTGCGCACTCCCGAGGTGTTGGGGAGCAACTGCACCCCGGGGCGCAGAATGTGGCGGAGCATATCATCTTCGCGGTTAGCTGTGTCAATGCGTTTGAGCGCCACAGTCACCATCTCCGAGCCTGAGGCCGCTATGGCCCGGCTCATCTGTTCATTGCTGCTGAATTTGCCCGTTCCGGTGAACAGGCGGCTGGAGAATTCTCGTCCTCCTATTATGAGTTTTTCCATGTTGAGAGTATTTGGAATGTTGTTTTTTCCGGATTAGGAGAATTCAGGACAGTCCCTGAAACGGCCACGCCATCCACCCCGGTGTGTTTGAGTCGCGGCAGATCGTCGACAGTGATGCCTCCGATGGCCACAACGGGGATAGAAAGCCCTTCGGCACGGCAACGAGAGATTATGTCTGCATAGCCGTCGATACCAAGCAGCGGTGCCAGCCCTTTTTTAGTGGTGGTAAAACGGAAAGGGCCAAGGCCGGCATAGTCGGCGCCGGCTACGGATGCCGCCATCAGATCGGAGGCCGTATTGGCTGTCGCGCCGATGATTTTTGAGGGGCCGAGCAGCGCACGCGCCTCAGCCACAGGCATGTCGTTTTTCCCCACATGCACACCGTCGGCACCGAGCGCCTCGACCAGATTCACGCGGTCGTCAAATATCACCGTGGCGCCGTAGGCGTGGCACATAGGCACTACACGACGGGCCACCTCGGTAAAAGCAGCGTCATCGGCATCTTTGATGCGCAGTTGCACCCACCGGCATCCGCCGCGAAGAACCTTCTCAAGGCCGAAGTCGGTGTGGGTGATAAACTGAAGTATGGTTGATTCTGTCATATTCTCCAACATATGTGCAAACATCGGTGCATGGGGCGTCCAGGCCTGCGACAGCATGGCTGCCCAGCCGAAACCGGCTCTGACAAGCTGAGGCAGACGTGCCGCGGTGACGCCGCCGAGAGCGCAGAGATGCTTCAACGGCAATCCCTGCCGCGAGAGGCTGGAGGGAGAGAAACGCGATTTATATCCGGGCTTGGAGATGCTGTCGAAAACGGGGCTGAGCATTGCATAGTCGAACGCGCTGCCACTTTCGACCTCCTCGACAGTATGACACGAGCGGCTCACCACGCCGCTCCATCCGGCCGGCAACACGGGGTTGCGACGATTGAGATGTAGCCCGCCGACACCCATAGGTCCGGCAAGTTCGAAATGGTCGTGAAGCGAGAGTCGGCTACGGTAATATGCCGGTATCGCCTTTATAAGTTCGGCTACTTCGCTGGTCGTTGCGCCCGGTTTGCGGATGTGCACACGCGCCCATCCCGCGTCGAGCAGGCGGCACACAGCCTCCGGCTCATCGCGGAAAAACTCAGGCAGGGTGATGGCTATAAGCTTCATCAGCCCCCGCAGACAGCAGTGATCACTGTGATCTTGTCCCCGTCGGCCAGTAAGGCCGATTCCCATGCGGTTTTAGGCACCACGCGACCGTTGACAGCAACCGCTATACCCTTGCGGGGCATGTCGTTGAGTTCAAGAAGACGCACCACCGTCAGCGCGGAGGCTTCGGTGGTAAATTCCTTGCGATTTAAATATACAGTCATAATTTTTCTCCTTTCGGCGGAATTACCCGCATCAAGTTCATAGGGTCTGATCTCAGCCTCTCCGACAAATCCGGGAGACACCCCTTTAAGCATACAGTCGAAATTAATACAGAAGATGTCGACTTTTACTTAACAGCACAAAGTTAAGGAATTCTTTCCGTAACTGCAAAACTATTTTTCTGTCTCAACTTCGCCGACTGAATGCACCATCTCGTCACTGAAATTGTTTTTTAAGAAAAAACGCACTAATTTTGCATTTAAATAACCGGTCGAAATTAACGGTCGATATCATTTATATGAAAATTCTAATTGCCGGAAGCGGCGACACAGGCACACATCTGGCCACTTCCCTAAGCTACGAAAACCAGGATGTGGTGCTGATGAGCGCCGACAAGGATTATCTTGCCAGCCTCGACTCCACACATAATATGATGGTATCGGTGGGCGATCCCACATCCCCCGCCGACCTGTTGCGCGCCGGAGCCGCCGATGCAGATCTCTTCGTGGCTGTCACCCCATGGCAGACCACCAACCTCGCGGCATGTCAAATAGCACATGTGCTCGGAGCAAAGCGGACTGTGGCGCGCGTGGACAATCCCGAATATTTCTCCCCATCGATTCTCGACAATTTCAAATCGGGCGGCGTGAATTCGCTCGTATTTCCTGAGATGCTCGTCGCATCTCAGATCATGCATTTCATCGAGCACAACTGGGTGATCTCATGGTCGGAATTCGGCGACGGGAAACTGCTGCTCCTCGGCGTGAAAATCACCGGAGACTCGCCTCTTGCCGACCGCCTGCTGAGCAGTTTCGCCCGCGAGCACCGTTTCTTCCACATCGCTGCGATACGCCGCGGCCATCGCATTATAATCCCGTCGGGCAGCGACGCCACACAACCGGGCGACGTGGCCTATTTCACCGTCATGCCGGCCGACCTCGACGCTCTGGCACAACTCACCGGCCATGAAGAAATCAAAATACACAACGTGATGATTTCAGGCGGGGGCAAAATCACCGACATCCTGTGCCGCGACATGCGCCGGCGGTTCAATCTCACCGTCATGGACGATGACCGCGAACGTTGCCGCAGACTGGCCGCAGCCGTCGACGGCATCACTGTAGTCAACGCAGCGCCAACCGACCTGCGCACCATGGAGGAGGAACAGCTCGGCTCCATGGACCTTTTCGTGGCCCTGAACGACAGCGCGGCCTCAAACATCGTGGCATGTATGGTGGCCAAGGAGCAGCACGTGAGACGCACCGTGGCCCAGATCGAGGATCTGCAATACATCCCCGAGGCAGAAAGCCTCACCATCGACAAAGTGGTGAATAAAAAACTTATCACTTCCTCGCATATCCTGCGCGACATTCTCGGCACCCGCATACCCGTGGGCAACACTTTCGCACTGGGCGACGCCGAAGTGGCCGAAGTTGAGGTACACACCGGCAGCGAGCTGACCGGACGCCCGGTGCGTTCGCTGCGACTCCCTCACGACCTTACCCTCGGCGGCCTTATCCGCGGCGATGAAGCCATCCTTATCGACGGCAACACCGAAATTCTTCCCGGCGACCGGCTCATCATCTTCTTCCTCCCCGGAGCCTTGCTCAAACTGCAACGCCTGTTCAAATGAAAATAGCAATCAGCTACAAATCAGTATTCCGCATACTGGGATGGTTACTCATGATCGAAGCCCTGCTCATGGTCATCCCGTTCATTGTAAACATAGTCGAACGGCAGCCATCCACCGGATTCATCCTCGGCATCGGCGGCGCATCCGTCGCAGGCGCCATCCTCTCATGGACATGCCGCTTCCATAGAATCACCATACGCCGTCGCGAAAGCTACCTGCTGGTGTCTCTCTCATGGATTGTATTCTCCATCTTCGGCATGCTCCCATTCATCTTCTGCCGGACACCCCTCGGCATCACCGATGCCTTCTTTGAAACCATGTCGGGATTCACTACCACCGGCGCCACGACTCTCCCCGACGTTGAATCGCTAAGCAAAGGAATACTTCTGTGGCGTGCCATGACCCAATGGGTCGGAGGCCTCGGCATAATCCTTTTCATCCTCGCGCTGCTCCCCACTCTCAACGAAAAAGGGGGAATACCGATGTACAATGCCGAGACCAGCGGCATCACACACGAAAAACTGCATCCGCGCATCCGCCACACGGCCCTAAGCCTCTGGACCGTATATCTTACCCTCACTCTCGCCATGACCCTCCTCCTCTGGATCGGCCCTATGAACTTCTTCGACGCCATCTGTCAAAGCATGGCGTGCATCTCCACCGGAGGATTCTCCACACGCAACAACAGCATCGCCTGGTGGAATTCAGACTACATTTCCTCCATCGTCACCATCTTCATGCTCTTTGGAGGCGTTAACTTCAGCCTGCTATACACCGCATGCCGCGGCAACGCACGCGCCCTGTGGCGCAACGACGTATTCCGCGCATACCTCGCAATAATCTTTGTCGCCTATCTTGCCATCCTGGCGTCACTTCTCATCCAGGGTCGTGTCCACAGTTTCCACGACATACTCGTCGCCCCCCTCTTCCACGCCATTTCCGCAATCACATCCACAGGATTCACTCTCGACAACTTCACCCTCTGGGGGCCATTCGTCACCCTCGTCACCATGCTGCTGATGCTCTCCGGAGCATGCGCCGGTTCTACCACCGGCGCTATAAAAGTCGACCGGCTTTGCGCGCTCCGGAGCATCCTTTCCAACGAAATCAGGCATACGGTGAATCCCCGCCACATCTACGTAATCCGTGTCAACGGCAACATCCTTCCGAGCGCCGAAATCACACGCATAACCGCCTTCGTCGCCATCTTCATCGCCGTCGCAACCATGGTAGCACTCACAATCAGCGCATTCGGATACCCGATCACCGACAGTTTCTTCGTCACCCTCAGTTGCCTCGGCACCAACGGACTCGGCTACGGCGACACCGCCGGCTATCACCTCCTCCCCAGCGCCGCAAAATGGGTTCTGTCAGTCTGCATGCTGATCGGCCGCCTCGAGCTGTTCACTTTCCTC
>OLRR01002294.1_pt1 | contig 10538 bp, 9 predicted proteins | sample 1671941 | NCBI WGS metagenome assembly OLRR01 (sample SAMEA3136628, study PRJEB25190) | human gut metagenome
TCCCGGAAGCCACCTTTGCTTTCATTTCAGAAGAACCTGGGCCGACCGGTTCTTTCTCGCTATTCCCCTTTGCCTGATGTCCTGCATCAATCGCAATCAAATGTCCATTTTTCTGCGGCTGTTGTTCATTCACCTCTTCTGCCTGTGATTGTCCGTCTGGCTGTGAAGCCTGTTCCTGCATATCTGTCTGTTCCTCTTGTATATCGTCTTCTTTTTTATCTTCTATATTTAATACCAGTTTGTCTGGATCTTTTTCCTTTGTCTTCGTTTCTTTTTCTGTTGTCCCACAGCTTGTAAGTACCATAAGCACTACAAGTCCCAGTAACAATACTCTTTTTTTCATATTCCACCTCCGTAAGTACTATTCTACCATAACTTTATTATTTCTTAAGTGGTTTTTTATAAATTTTCGATTTGTTTAAGAGTTTCAACATACTTTCGTCACATTTTTCTCTTATACTAAATGACAGATAGTTGAGAAAGACATCAGCTATCACCCCTCATAGAAGTGCGAAAAGCACTTACTCTCATTCCTTTATATAACTATAACAGCACACGAAGCCTCGCCGGGAACGCACCCGCGGGGCTTCGCTGTGTCTAGAACACTCCTTTCATATCTACTCTTTTCAAATTTTCGTAAACCATGTACAATAAGAATAATGGTATTATCATTCATTGAGAGATTTACCAATTCAAGAATGTTAAAGGAGTGTCTATTATGTCTGGGGAACGTAAAAACACTATAACAAAATCTGCAACTGCTAATACTACAACGAAAAAAGGGCTGTCACAGGGACAGGCCGATATTCTGATTGCCATCGTAGCCATGACCTGGGGCTGTTCATATCTTCTGATGAAAATCGGGCTGACAGGAATGCCGCCATTCTCTATTATCGCACTGCGTTTTTGCATTGCATTTATTACCGTTGCACTGGTTTTCTTGCCGAAAATGAAGCTGATGAACCTGCGCACTCTTGGATACGGAAGTATTCTCGGGCTGCTTCTGTTTGGTGTGTTTGCTTTTCTTGTTCCGGGAATGAAATACACGACCGCTTCCAATGCTGGATTCCTGGTTGGTATTGTGTCTGTATTCGTACCGGTAGTACACAGCTTTTTAAAACACAAACTGCCATCCAAACGTACAACTCTTGGAGTCCTTTTGGCTTTACTTGGAATCTGCCTGCTTACATTTTTCTCCACCTTTACAATTAATCTTGGAGATATTTTATGTATCCTCAGTGCATTTTCCTACACCATCCAGATTATTCTGATGGATCATTTTACAAAAGAAACTGACAGCTTTCTTCTTGGAATCTGGCAACTTGGATTTACCGGTCTGTATGGTGTGATCTTTACATTTTTATTTGAGACTCCCTCACTTCCAGGCAGTGGCGCGCAGTGGGGTGCAATTCTTGGTCTGGCGATAATCTGCAGTGCTTTTGGATTTATCGTTCAGCCAGTTGCTCAAGAATACACATCTCCGGAACATACCAGCATGCTTTTCGCACTGGAACCAGTATTTTCTATGATTTTTGCCTATATTTTTCTCCATGAAAAATTATCTCTGCAAGGAGCAATTGGGGCATTTCTGATTATGGTCGGTGTCGTGATTGCTGCAAGCACCCATGAAGAGTGATTACTCCCTCTTTTCCCGGAAATTTGTTTTATTTTCCTATTCAAGAATGCCTCGGCATTCGGTTTAATGCGCAAAAAATGAGATTACAATTAATCTCCAACATTGCACTTCTTGATTATTTATAGTATAATTCTAAGTATACTTATTATTGTACTTAAAAGAAAAAATTTGATCATGGAGGTCATTATGAATAAAAATCAAAAAGACGGCAATTTTGAAGAAAACCTTGGCTCCCGCGTGAAGAAATTACGCCAGGAGATGAATCTGACACAGGCAGAGGTCGCAGATGCCCTGCACGTAACACCAGGATATATCAGCAACGTAGAGAACAATCGTACAGCAATGTCTCTTCGTATCCTGATCTACTATGCAAAGCTTATGAATACAACACTGGATTCTCTTGTTGGTTCTCTGGAGCCTGCTTATAAAGAGAACGCTCTGGACAATGAAGTTATGCATCTTGTAGCTCAGATGAATGATCTGGAAAAACAGAAATTGATCAATACATTAAGAATCTGGATTTAATTTATACTTATTGATTTTATAAGATGCCAGAAATCTGTGTTTTTACCACGCAGATTAACCTGGCATCTTTTTATTGCAATAAGATAAATAATATATAAAACCAACCGGGTATTCTTATAAATTTATTTCATTGCTTCTTTAATCGCACTTAACAGTTCATCATATTTTTCATATGCTGGGATCTGTGGATAGTCTGCTTTGATCTTATCGGTACTTCTGAATAAAAATCCAGCTTTACTAGCCTGAATCATGCCAAGGTCATTATAAGAATCTCCACTTGCGATTGTGTCAAATCCGATAGACTGCAGTGCTTTGACTGTACTGAGTTTCGACTGTTCTACACGCATCTTGAATCCGGTAATCTCTCCATCTTCCGCAACCTCCAGTGTGTTACAGAACAATGTAGGCCATCCTAATTTCTCCATCAGTGGTGTTGCAAACTGTGTAAATGTATCACTGATAAGAATCACCTGACTAAATGTACGGAGCTCATCTAAGAACTCTTTTGCTCCCGGAAGCGGATCGATCTTGGCGATTGTCTCTTGAATTTCCTTCAGTCCAAGACCATGCTCCTTTAAAATGTCAAGACGCCATTTCATAAGTTTGTCATAATCAGGCTCATCTCTTGTTGTCTTCTTAAGTTCCGGAATATTACTTGCCTTGGCAAAAGCAATCCAAATTTCCGGTACTAATACTCCTTCTACGTCTAAACATGTGATATACATCATTCTTTCCTCCTCTTTATATGTCATAAGATGATGTTGAGTACAAAAGCCTTCAATTATATTTTTTTACTCTACACCTTGTGATACCTTGAAATCGCACGAAGCACCTTCTCCATCTCAAATGGCTTCGCCAGATGCTCATTCATACCGGCATTTTTTGCTTTCTGAATATCGTCAGCAAATGCATTTGCTGAAATTGCAATAATCGGTACAGTTGCCCCCCGTGGGTGAGTGCATGTACGGATTCTTCTGGTCGCTTCGAGACCGTCCATGACTGGCATCATAATATCCATCAGAATCAGATCAATCTCCTGTTCCCCTGATTGTTCAAAGATATTCAATGCCTCCTGCCCATTTTTTGCAGCTATCACCTGTACTCCTGCTTCTTCCAGAAGATACTTGGCAATTTCCATATTCAGCTCATTGTCTTCTACAAGCAATACGTGCATACCTTCCACATTGGACATCTCCGACTCTGACTGTACACTTACATTTTCAAAATCCTTGTCAATTGCAAATGGAAGAACTAATATAAATGTACTTCCTACATCCTTTTTACTCTTTATCTTAATCGTGCCACCCAAAGTATCCACCAGCTTCTTTGAAATTGCCATACCAAGACCGGTTCCTCGGTAAACGGTACGAGCTCCTGTATCTTCCTGTGTAAATGTTTCAAAAATATGTTTCTGAAATTCTTCACTCATGCCAATCCCAGTATCTGAAACAGAGAATCGATACACTACATCATCTTCTGTCCGTGATACCATATCTACGCGAAGTGTGATCTTACCATGGATTTTATTATATTTTACTGCATTACTAAGGATATTTGCAAATATCTGACGGAAATGCATCGGACTTCCCACTACATGTGGACATTCAATTTCTGACACTCCACTCTTTTCCAGCTCCAGTCCCATTTTCTCTGCCTGGGATTCCAGATCTGTCCAACAGCCTCTAAGTACTTCCCGGATATCAAATGGCTTATGTTCTACTTCCAGCCCGCTTGTCTCCAATCTGTTCATATCCAGCACATCATTTACAAGCTGCAAAAGATTACCTGCTGTCACTTTCATTTTTTCATGGCATTCTTTCAATCTTTCTGGATCATCCCAGTTTTTCTCTTCAATATCCAGCATACCCATGATGCCATTGATCGGAGTCCGGATATCATGGGACATTTTCCGAAGGAATTCTGCCTTGGCATCATTAGCAATTCTTGCCTCTTTCAATGCTTTAACCAGCTCTTGCTGATAAGCCAGCTCTTTCTGCTTATAATCATCAATAATCTGCGTCACATATAACACTTCTGTTACGGATTCTGTCGGAATTTTCTCCTGCGCGATAAATAATGCACATCTCCAGATTCCCTGCTTATTCGGATATTCCCGGCTGACAAAGTTCTTCTCTTTTAACCGTTCCCCCAGTGTTGACAAGTCAAAGAACTTTCGCATTTCTTCCTGATAATCTTCATGAATCTGAAATGTACAAAATTCCATCAGCTTTTCAGATGCAATTCCTCTGTCATTTGCAATTTTGTACATTTTATTTGGTTCAGAAATCTGCTCCATATAATCTGTGTTCAGATTTATATTATAGATTGCATAATAAATCTCACTTGTTGCATCTTTTAGACTTCGAAATCGCATTTCCCGCTCGATGTTCTTAGTAATATCCTGATGATAACCACGTATGCAGACTCCGATTCCCTCATAATCTTTCGGCCGCACTCCTCCACATCGGATCCAGATTTTTCCACGAGTCGGATGGTGCCACGGATAAATGACGTCAGCATATCCTTTTTCCAAAGTTTCTTTCACACAGTTATCCACTTTTTCCGTATATTCCGATGGAATATTGTCTCTCCATATACGGTAACATTCTTCACTTGTGGTACCTTTCGTCAGCCCCAAAAGCTCACGCATATTTGCATCGGCCTCCATTACCGATTCTTTTCCCTCTTGCTTGATAATCGACCAGATACCAATCTGTGCTCCGCAAAAGATTTCTTCTATATTCCTTCGGTATTTCTGTCTGGACTTGATAGATGCCATCTCAAGCTTTGTACATTCTTTCTTGTAAGCATCAACTGCCACTCCGATATAATAGCCCAACAGGGAAAGCAGCCTTCGAATCAGTCTGGATTTCTTCATATCCGGATTATCTACGCCCACAAAACCCATTAATTTTTCATGGACAGAAATTGGAAATGCAATCAGTGTCTGAACATTCTGGAACTTTAAAAGTCCGTATTCCTGGGGCATCTCTGCCTTAATATCTTCCAGTTCCTCAATCAGGATATTTTCCCCCTGCAGGAACAGATGTATCCAGTTCGGCATACTCTCGAATGGAATTCCTTTTAGATTATCAATCTGTGGTGTCACCCCTTCTTTACACCATTCATATGTATTGGTTGTTGTATAATCTTCATTAATTTCAAATACATAGGCACGGTCTGCGCATGTATACTCACCGACTTTGCATAATACGTTATTGATTCCATCATCGATCAGTTCTGTACTGCTGAGACTTGTAATCAGCTCAAGCATAAATCGTTCCGCTTCCAGTTCTGCGCTTAACTTTCCATTTTCATACAATAATTCCGCTATTGTATGGTTCTCTGTCAGACTCATAAGGCCACCTCTTTTCATATCTGGTTATCTGTTTTTGTCTGCACGTGGTCTTTCTTTTCTCATGCACCGTATTCTCTCTTACTTTTATGAATCGGTAAGCTCTTCCAGCATCTGTCGTACTGTCTTTCCATTTCCCGGGTGCCGTTTGTATGGTGCGATTTCCTCCAAAGGCTCCAGTACAAAAGAACGTTTATGCATTTCAACATGGGGAATGCATAAGTCATCCTCCTGACTGATCAGATCATCATAGAAAATGATATCCAAATCCAGCGTTCTTGGTCCCCAGTGAATGATCCGCTCTCTTCCGGCTTCCTTTTCGATCCGGTTCAGTTCTCTAAGGAGTTCATTCGGATAATAAAGAGTTTTCATTCTCAGACAGCCATTCAGAAAATCCGGCTGGTCTGTCACACCGTACGGTGGGGTTGTAATAAATCCGGAGACTTTTTCCACTTTGCTTGCAGGAAGCGCGTCAATTGCTGACACTGCGTCGTCCAGGATTTGTCTGCTGTCTCCCATATTAGATCCGAGGGCAATGTAAGCAGTGTGCCAGCTTCTTGTGATTCTGACGCTGACAGTTTTAAGCGGAAGTCCTACCGGTGCCCATGGTTTCTGGATCTCCAGTGTTACTTTTTCAAGCCCGTCAAACTTCTGAAGCATATCTTCTACCAGTTCTTCGGCCACGCGCTCCAGTAATTTGTATGTATGTGATTTTACAAATTCTGTAATAAATGCACTGACTTCTCCGTAATGGATCGATGCCGTCAGCTCATCGGTCTTTCCGGCTTTTCTTGTGTCTGTATAAAGTGTTGCGGACACGATGAACTTCTGTCCCAGTACATTTTCTTCTGGAAATACGCCGTGATTTGCGAATATTTCCAGACCTTCAATTTTAATCTGATCTAATTCCATCCTCTATACCTCATGGTCACGCATAAGCGCTTTTGTCATCTGAATGGCTCTCTTATTCTTCTTTACATCATGGACACGCACAAATGCACTGCCTTTTTGAACACCGTATACCGTCGTCACGAGTGTTCCTTCTTCCCGCTGATCGACTGGCAGATCCAGTGTCAGACCAATGACGGATTTTCTGGAAGTTCCAAGAAGGATTGGGTAATTGAGCTTCTGCATGATTTCTAATTTGTCAATAATCTCCAGATTCATCTCGTAAGTCTTTCCGAATCCAACTCCCGGATCCAGAATAATCTTATCATCTGCAATCCCTGCTGCCTTTGCCAGACGTATACACTCCCGCATATCCTCCATAAAATCATCCAGGAAATTGCTATATTCTGTATTGTCACGGTTGTGCATCAGGCAGCAGGCAACGTTATATTTTGCAATGACACCTGCAATCTTCTTGTCGTATTTCAATCCCCAGATGTCATTCACAAGATCTGCTCCTGCCTGAACTGCTGCTTCTGCCACCTTACTTTTATAAGTATCAATGGAAATTGGCACATCAAACTCTTTTTTCAGTTTCTCAATGATAGGAGTCACTCTTGCAATTTCTTCCTCATCCGTGATCATTATATGTCCCGGTCTTGTAGACTCGCCTCCTACATCAATGATGTCTGCGCCGTCCTCGACCATCTGTCTTGCATGCTCCATTGCCTGATCCATGCCATTATATTTTCCACCATCAGAAAAGGAATCCGGTGTTACATTCAAGATTCCCATAACATAAGTTTCATGCTCTACGTCAAATTTCTTTCCGCCAATAATCATATCTTTATCTCCATATTCTTCTCTTCTTCGCTCCAATTACACCGCTCTTTTACCGGACACGCAAAACAATTTCTGGAACGCTTGTCACACTCATAAAATAGTCTTGCCACCTCCGACATGCCATTACATTTTCTGCGATGTCCGCGCACAGCTTCTAATATCCATGCCCGTTCCGTCTCTGAAAATGCATCATTTTCCGAAAGTGTATCTAAAATCTCGCCTGCGATCTTCTCACCTGCAATTTCGTGAGGAATCTTGTCCGTATACTGCAAAGCTTTTCCAACGTCATGTAAAATTGCTGCTGTGTAAATTAACTCCTTATCAATGCCAAGACCTGCTTCCAGATTCTTAATATACGCAATCCGCGCTACATCCAAAAGGTGTGTAATCTGGTGACAACAAAATTCACGGTCATGCTCAATTTTTTCATTTTCCCGGTAATACTTCTGATAAAGTGGATGATTCCAGACTGCATTGAGGCGCGGCATCTCTATATACTTTTCCATCAGCATCGCTATCTCTCCAACATGCGGAAAAATCGTTCTTCCAGTGCCGGGTCTGTCTCGAAGACTCCACGTCTTGCCAGCGTCACTGTCTGGCTTCCCGGCTTCTTGATTCCGCGCATAGTCATGCACATATGCTCCGCCTCGATCATCACAATTGCGCCTTTTGCCTGCATATGCTCCATCAGCGCATCGGCAATCTGTCCCGTCAACTGCTCCTGAAGCTGCAGTCTTCTTGCAAATACTTCTACTGTTCTTGCAAGCTTGCTCAGTCCTACGACTTTTCCATCCGGGATATATCCGATATGTACTTTTCCGTAAAATGGCAGCAGGTGGTGTTCGCATGTGGAGTAAAATGTAATATCTTTTTCCACAACCATCTCACTGCTGTCTACTGTAAATGTCCTGGACAAATGTGTTGCTGCATCTTCTTCCATGCCGCCGTATATCTCTTCATACATTCTTGCAATCCGGTCCGGAGTGTCAATAAGCCCCTCCCGGTTCACATCTTCACCTATTCCTTCTAATAAAAGCCGAACTGCCTGTTCTACTTTTTCATGATCTATCATTTTTATTCGCTCTTTTCTATTTTTCTATTTTCTTCCACAATCCGCTTCACTTCTCCCAGATAAGAAAGTGAACCACATGCGATGATTACCTGATTATTCATTCCTGCACCACATGCTGCTATCGCTGATTCCACCGCCGACTGAATACTGTCTTTTGCTTCTGCTTCTTCGCAATATTTTCTGGCACAGTCCGCAAGTTTCCCGGCACTTAAGCTTCTGGCTTTGTTCGGAAGTTCTACAGTGTAAACCTTCTTTGCCAGCGGGCACAGGATACTTGTAATCTTTTCATACTCCTTATCCTGAAATACTCCCATAATAAGCTGGATTTCCTTTCCTTTAAAGTATCGCTCAATGGATGTTCTCAGTTTGATCGCAGCGTCCTCATTATGTGCTCCGTCTATGATAAAAACCGGATTCTTTCTAAGGCAGGTAAATCTGCCTTCCCACACGGTTTTTGCAAGCCCGTCCCGCACTGCTTCATCCGGGATCTCATATCCAAGTGTTCTTAACTGCTTTACAATCTCAAGCGCTGTGGCAAGATTCTCTCTCTGGCACTGCCCCGCAAGATTTGAATGCATCTTTTCAAACTCTTTATAAGAAAATGTGATTCCATCGTAACTGTCCGTCAGAATTTTCATTTTCTTTGGCTCCGCCTCTACATAAGAGCAGTTCTTCTCTTCTGCTTTTTTCTTCAGGACATTTCTCACAACGTCTGTCTGTCTCGCGGATACTACCGCACAACCAGGTTTGATAATGCCCGACTTCGTCCGGGCAATCTCCTCCAGCGTATCTCCAATCACACCAAGATGATCGACGCTGATGGTTGCAAATGCTGCACAGATGGTATTCTTCACAATATTCGTCGCGTCCGTCTCACCGCCAAGTCCGGTCTCAAGTACGACCATGTCGCAATGCATTTTCCGAAAATACAAAAAAGCCATTGCCGTCTCTGCTTCAAATAACGTCGGGAGAGGTTCTCCCTTTGCTTTCAGACTGGCAATCGCTTCCTTTATCTTCTCTACACTCTGTGCAAAATCCAATTCCGAGATCCATGTTCCGTCCACCTGGATTTTCTCCAGATAAGACATAACGGTCGGAGAAACATATCGCCCGGTTCTGTAGCCAGCCTCACTTAATATAGTCGAAGTGTACGCAAGCACAGAGCCCTTGCCATTCGTTCCTGCAATATGTATGAACTTAAGATCGTCCTGTGGATCACCAAGCTCATGCAACAGACCTCGAATCGTATCTAAGCCAAGTACACTTCCGTATTTCGACATCTCGTCCAAATATACCCTTGCTTCTTTGTAGGTCACGTTTTTTGTTCCCTTCTTTTTTATAAAATTTACTATGATATTTACATATCAGGCTTATCATACCACTGTAAGCGCCTAATAACAAGCGAATCTTTTCGAAAAAATATACCATAACTTTTTCCATTTGTAATGGTATATTTCATCACCTCAAGATTCCCGAATATCGAATCAGTGTAAGGATTACCTGTACTGCAAAAATCGCCGGAATCCCGTATCGGAATTCATTCTTCCTCGTCTTATGGTGGAATACATGCATTCCGATCCATGCTCCCACAGAACCACCGATGCATGCAAACCCAAGAAGCGTCTTCTCGCTAGTTCGCCACTCGTCATTCTTCGCTTTCCATTTGTCCTGGCCAAATGCCAGGAATGTAATGATATTAATAACACAAAGATAAATGATAAAATTTTTGTTCATGTTTTTTATAAAAAGACGAAATTCTAAAATTCCGCCCTCTTTTACCTCTCGTAATTCTTATCTGTTTTTATTATTTTACCACATATTCCGTAATCTTTTCAAACAAGATTTCACCATCTCATGGCTGATATATTTTACTCCCCTGTGAAACAATTCCCCCTCCCAGATGTATTATACCTGAGAGGGGGATAAAATATCTCGGATATCTGTACCGATATGCCCTTTTGTTATTTATTTATTTTTTCTTCTTATAACCGTCACACTGATTACAACTGCTGCCGCTGCAATTGCTGCCAGCACATAAAGCATCGGTCTTGCTTCATCTCCTGTGACTGCTGCCATCCGGTTCTTCAGCTTATTCATCGGAGTTTTCTTGCCCGAGTCCTGTCCGTTTCCACCGCCCGGTGTTCCTTTATCCTTCTCTTTGTCCGGGTCTTTGCTTTCGCCGCCGCTGGTATCTTCTGCTGTCTCAATGACCAGTGTCG
>OLRR01002308.1_pt1 | contig 10472 bp, 7 predicted proteins | sample 1671941 | NCBI WGS metagenome assembly OLRR01 (sample SAMEA3136628, study PRJEB25190) | human gut metagenome
ATCTGCGGCATTTCCGTGTTATTAACATTATCCTTGCACTAACATTACTGGAGTGTATTTGGGGAATGTTAAGATAATTGTTGCTTGGACTTGGAGCCGTGTTTGTACTGGTTATAGCGGGTGCGGCTTTTTATAAGGGAATGCACTAAAAAAGGAACCTGCAAAAAACAGATTTCTTAAAGGAGGGAAAATCCCTGTCGAAGAATAACCGGATTATCTACCAGACGGAACTTCTGTGGCAGGTTGGCTAACTTTGTTATGAAATCAATGAATATACAATTAATGCTAGCAGGATAAATGCAACTATTATCAGGAAGGAATAAAAAGTCAGAATGAATATAATGAAAAAAATATATAAAGAATCAGACATTAGAAATGATTACAAAAAACTGACGAAGCTCTTGATTGAGCGGGGTATGACGATTACAACAATGGAATCTGCGACTTCAGGGCAGATTGCGTCACTGATTACGGATACCGAAGGCTCATCGGCAGTGTTAAAAGGAGCTTTTGTCACCTATTGCAACGAAGCAAAAATCATGCAGGGCGTTCCTGCCGAGATTCTGGAGAAGTATACGGTATATTCGAAAGAGACCGCAGAAGCAATGGCGAAGGCCTGCGCAAAAGCGTATAAGGCCAATATCGGAATCGGTGTGACCGGAACAATGGGGAACGCAGACCCGGCGAATCTGGAAGCATCTGTGCCGGGGCAGGTATATTTTGCAATTGAACTTAATGGAGAGGTTATGTCTTATTATCTTGAATTGCAGCCACAGCCTACAAGACTTGCTTATAAGCTGGCGGTTGCAAAGGAAATTTATGATGCCTTGATGGAGCGATTATAGGATTGTGGGAGTGTGCTTGCGAACTCTACGTGGGTATCATAGTTGTGACTTTTGATCCAAACATCAGATATAAAAAAGGAAGGACGTGTGAAAAAAACTCTTGTTTTTTCACACGTCCTTCCTTTTGCATGTCCTTTTTTGATATTATTTATTCAACTTCTTCCGGTTCCATGCTTCGAATATGTTCCTCAATTTTTATGAGTTCATATTTCTGACTATATTCTGCCAGATAGGTCTTATATTCTTTCGTGTCGGAAGGATATACTCTTGAGTTGTGAATGTGGATATCCACAGGCTCTTCGCTGTTCTTTGACAGTGCTACCATTGCGCTTGCGCAGTGGGCAGAGATACGTGTGAAGCTGTTCAGGATATCCGAATATACCGTCCCTTCTTCCAGACCGCAGGCTCCGTTGCTCATGCGTTCAACGTGGCGGATCTTGAGTTCATCGCACAAAGTTGTAATGACCATTCCAAGTGGTGCAACTCTCTGGGAGAGTTCTTTATCATTTTCCAAAAACGCTTTGCAAGTTGTATTAATCTCCTCGCGGACAGCTTCCATAACAACATTCAGTTCATCCCATGCTTCTTCGGAAAATTGTGTTTTGTTCTCATTCATCTCATTAGACATATGGGCGATGCATGCAGCATGGTCTCCAATCTGTTCGAAGTCATTAATCATATGTAGATAAAGAGAAACCTGTCTTGTCTGAACGGAATTCATAGGATGCTTGGTAAGCTTAATCAGATAGTCACCCAGACGGGATTCATAGCGGTCAATCAAATCTTCTTTTCTCTGTACCTTATCGAACTTGCCAAGTTGGAAATCATTCAAAAGGTTCATGGCGCGGTTTACATTTTTACGAAGTTTTCTTGCCATACCGCTCATAGCACGGTGACACTGTCCGAGTGCAAGTGCAGGGTAGTCAAGAAGACGCTCCTCAAGAAGATCAAAGTCTGCTTCATCTTCCAGTTCTTCCGCACTGTCTTTAACGAACCAGCATACAAGCTGCTCCAGTTTTGGAATAAATGGAAACAAAATACAGACTGTTACAAGACGGAAAACCGTATTTAAAAGTGCGATGGACACTGGCGTCATAATCGTATTCAGGAATGAAAAATGTACAAATGCATTGATGATATAGAATCCGATTGACCAAAGCAACATTCCAAAGGTATCATTCAGCAAGTATACAAGAGCAGTTCTTTTACCATTTTTATTCGCTCCGATTGCGGAAATCAAAACCGGGCAGGAAGCTCCGACACCGATACCGAGGATAATCGGAAATGCACTGGAAAATGTAAGCAGTCCTGTTACAGATAAAGCCTGCAATACACCGACTGTTGCTGAGGCACTCTGCAGGATGGCGGTAAATACAATACCTACCAGGATACCAATGACTGGGTTTGAAAATGTTGTTAACAGATCCATAAATACTTTGCTTTCTCGAAGCGGTGCGACGGCTCCGCTCATGGTCTGCATACCGGTCATGAGGATCGCAAATCCAAGCATGATGTTCCCGATATTCCGGTGGACGGTTCTTTTGCTCGCCATTCTAAGAATAATACCGATAACTGCTACAACCGCAGCGATTGTGGCAGATGACAGGATACTTGCAATTCCGTTAGATCCTTCTATATAAGAAAGACATAAGATCCAACCGGTAATACTGGTTCCGATGTTGGCTCCCATGATGATACCGATGGCCTGGCGAAGCTTCATCATACCGGAGTTAACAAAACCGATAACCATGACAGTCGTTGCTCCGGAAGACTGGATAACGCTTGTAACGACTGTACCAAGTGCGACTCCCTTCAGTGGCGTATTGGTCATTTTGTAGAGAAATGCTTCCAGTTTATTACCGGCAACCAGTTTGAGTCCATCCCCCATCAAAGACATACCGAACAGGAATAAAGCAACTCCGCTTAACAATGACAATACCATAGAAAATATTCCCATAATTTCTCCTTTGTCGTCAGTTATTTACATACACTTAACTTTCTTTTTAAATTTTCTTAACACTACCTTTCTATTATGTCACGTTAAAACCAGAATTACAATTTAATCTTATTGAAAGAATAAAAAAATGTAAGATTATACAAAAAAATACCTGCTCACAGGGAACAGGTATGACAAAATCATGAGATATTTTGCTCGAAAATATGTTGTTTTACGATAATGCCGAGGCATTCTTGAATTTTAACGTGTCAGAATTTTTACAGATGTATCTTCATATCCTTGCGCCAATGAAAATATATCCTTTAATCCATCTGTGATGTAAACAGTTCCATCGGTTGCCACGAACACGGCTTCGAAGTCATCACTTTCTGCCCAAAGGTCATACGCTTTATCCAGACCCATAACAAATAGCGAAGTGGAGAGGGCATCGCAAATTCCTCCTTTGTCCCCTACGACTGTGACGGACAGAAGCCCGCTCTTGGCAGGGTGTCCGGTAGCAGGATCCATAATATGCCAGTAAGTATGCCCGTCCTGTTCAAAATAACGCTCGTAACCGCCGGAGGTCACAACGGCCTGGTCGGTGACGGACAGTCCCATCATGGCAGTGTCTGGATTTTTCGGGTCCTTGATGCCGATGATCCAGGCGGATCCGTCCGGCTTAGAACCGATCGCCTGTACATTTCCGCCAAGGTTCAGAAGCGCGGAAGTGACACCTTTGTCGTGCAATGTCCGGGCTGCAAGTTCACCTGCATAGCCCTTGGCAATACTGCCAAGATCAATGGTCATACCTTCCGGAATTGTGACATTTCCAGATGCTTCGTCATATTGGATCTGTGTGTAATCTACTTTAGTCAGAAGCGTCTGAATTGTCTCCTCGTCAGGAACCTGATAGCTTCCGGTTGTAAATCCCCATGCTTTTACGATTGGGTAGATGGAAATATCCAGAGCACCGTTGGTACGCCGGCACATTTCAAGAGCATTTTTCATCAGAGTGTCAGCTTCACCGCTTAGAATTCCGGAACCATTTTCATTGATTTTATAAATCTCACTGTCAGAATCTGTGACAGACACTTTCTTTTCCAGATCTGTGATAACATTCTGCGCGTCCTGTAAAAGACTTTTATCACCGTAAATACGAAAATCCATAGTCGTATCCATGGCGAAAAATGTATCTGAAACCGGCTCAGATGTTGATTCCTGAGCCTGCTTGGAACATCCGCATATTAATATTGTAAGCATAAGTAACACAGGTATGCACTTTTTCATGTCACGTCTCCTTAGAGTAAAATAAAACGAAATAATATTGTTACAATGTAAATTATAAAATAAACAAAGAAATATATATGTTTAATTAAGAATAATTATCAATAAATAAATATAAAATTGACAGTTATGGGAATTATTGGTAGCATTTTGTATTGTAGTTAGAATCTACTAACAAAGCTTTGATTAATATAGCATGAAAGGAGGATTACGGCAATATATTTTGTGTGATTGAAACGAAAAAAATTATCAACAAAATTCAGAAAATAATGAAGGAGAGACAAATGAAAAAGAATTGGAAAAGAATTGCATCACTGTTTCTGTCAGTGTTACTTTTACTGTCCATGACAGTTACTCCTGTAATGGCAGCAGAGGGGAAAGCAGCACCGACGGAAGTAAAATCATGTACGGTAACTGGCTTTATGCCAGAGTATATGGCTTTGGAATTTGAAGATACAGACTGGATGAATAAGATCAGCAGCGTCACAGTAAATGAGATAGATTATACAAAAGGTACGCTTGGCTGGGGAAGCAGTGGAAATTTATGGGAAGTAGGAAGTGTTATGGGAGGATATGGAAGTTATACCGCGTTAAAACTTACCAACCCTTCTTATCCGGCGACTATTAAGATAACAGCAGAGGGGTATCAAGACTTAAACTTAGAAGTGACGAAAGATACTTCAACATATCCGTATGTGTACACAGCAACTGTAAAGAAAGATACAACTGGCGGAAATACAGAGGCTACATACACAGCGATGGCAAAGAAAGCTTCTAACGGTACAGTAGCACTGGATAAAGATAAAGACCTGAAAGCAGGAGATACAGTGACTGTAACAGCAACACCGGCTGAAAACTACGAGATTGATGCAGTGACAGTAACAACTGAGAACAATAAAAATGTTGACGTGACCGGTTCTGGAGAAACTTATACATTTACAATGCCGGCAGAAAATGTCACAGTATCCGCGACATTTAAGGAGAAAGCACCGGCACAAAATGGTGCAATTGAATTAAGCCAGGTCAGCATTGGAACAGATTACTTTGGGAATAACTGGGAACTTGAATTCAAAAATGCAGATGGTTATGTAGGGAAAATTACAGATGTGAAGGTAAATACTACAGCATGGGAAGAGAAGTCCTATAGCTTGTCAGCAGGTGGAGCATACAAAAAAGATACAGATAACAATAAACTTATCTTTGCAACAAAAGACTTTGTCGCTAATCCTGAAATTCCAGCATTGAAGAGCGGAGATGTAGTTGCAATTTCTGCAAATGGATATGATGATCTGACATTTAAGCTTGTCATTGATACAAATGGAAACGCTTCTCTTGTAGAAGATGATGGTAAGGGAGATCCATACGAGCTTCATGTAAAAATCGAAGGAGAATTTGAGGCGGCAATCGTAGGACAGAAAGATTACGATGGAGTGTCCAGTGCCAGCGTCGGCGGTTCCTCAAGCAATAAGAACAGTGCAGTGAAAGTATACGGCGCACTGGTAGAAAAAGGAAAAGACGTTGCTGACAAGGATTGGGAAGAGCTGGATAATATGGCTAAGATTAAATTGAATGGAAGCAAATGCAGTGTTAGCATCGTTCCGGACACAGAAAAAGGAACATCTGCAGACAGTGACAGCGGTATGCAGGGCGTATATATGACGATCAGCAGTGATCTGACACTTAGCGGTACGCCAAAAGATCCTGGAAGTTATTTGGTTTCCGTGTCTATTGAGGATCAGCAGGGACGCAGCGCAGTCAGCAACACACTGCCATTCAGAATTTACAGCGGCGAGGAAACGCTTGCAGACCAGATGAAGAAAGAGAATTTTAAAGATTATGGAAATGGACTCTATGCATGGGATATTATGGAACCATGGGCAATCAGTAAATTTGGAAGTAATGTAAACGGTGAGGAAGAGAGCGTCCGTGTGCCAGCGTATTTGGAAGCATGGTTCGGTTCCCACGAGAGCGGAACTTACGGATATCTGGGGTATGACATTCCGTGGAAGCAGGTCGTAGCTGGAAATATTCCTCAGACACTTTATATTCCGAGTGGATGCAATCTGACACTGACAAATATGGAAGTACTCAGCAGTGTACATATTATTGTAGAAAATGGTGGTAAACTGACGCTTTCTGATTCTGTTGTACAGGGAATTATCGATGTACAGAGCGGAGGAACATTTTCTATGAACTATGATTCTTTCAACAACGAATTTACAACAGGAGCGTCTCTGTGTGGACAACTTCGTCTTGCAGACGGTGCTGTTTTGGAAAATGCAGCAATTTACTCTCACGCAAATTATCTTGCAAACGGAGATCTGACAGACCGTACAACTTCTGAGCCGGTTGCAGTGGCAAATGGAAATGTAACCGTAAAGGGTACGGTAGCTATATTAGGTGATGATGGCGGAAGCGATATCGGACAGACAGCACTCCGTGTAAATGGAACATTAACTCTGGCAGATAAGGACACAACACTTGTAGCTTACGGCGGAAGCGGAAAGACTCTGCTTTATACAGACGGTGGAACGGCCATTGACATTACAGAAGGCAGCCAGATTACAGGAGATGGAAAGTTAGTTGCAATCGGTGGAGATGTTCTCTGGGGAAATGGTGGAAATGCTATATCCGGAAAAGGAACAATTGCAACGAAAAAAGTATTCCTTCAGGGAGCAACCGCTAATACATCTAACAAAGCAGAGGCTGGAAAAGCAATTGATGGAGATGTAAAAGTTATCAGTTCCAGCACTCATATTGAAGACGGAACAATGATCAGCGGTGCTGAGAATGATCCGTTAGCCGATTTGTACTGGAAAGCTGGAATTAATGTACTGCCTCCATTAGAGAAGTTTACAACAACAGATAACGGAAATAATGGTTCCGATAATGGCGATAACGGGGATAACGGAAATAATGGAAATAACGGTTCCAGCAACGGAAACAACGGATCTGATAATGGAAACAATGGTTCCAGCAACGGAAACAATGGATCTGATAATGGAAACAATGGTTCCAATAACGGAAACAATGGAAAGGCTGCAACAGCAACCCAAACTGCAGTAAATGTGAATACAGTTAAGACAGGAGATACAAACAACGTATTACTCTGGGCTGCACTCTTTGTAGTTTCCTGTGCAGGAATGGTAGGTATTACAGTAGTTGCTAAGAAAAGAAAATAGTATACAGCAGATGTAAATTTGCTAATATAAAAATGCGACCGGCATGAATGTCGGTCGCAAAAATATTCTATACTAGAAGTCCTTCCTGATTTGCTAATGAGAAAGCAGTGCTTGCATAGCCTAAAATATTAGTCGGTGATTTTTGATTCTCTGTAAGTATGTATCAACAGTGGTAATTCTGCCACCAGCATCCCAATCCAGCCTGCCAGGTAGGAGAATGGCAGTGCTTCAATTCCAAATCCCCATACAAGAACGAGCGGTGCGGCAACAAGAACCCGAAGCCCCATATTGACAAAACTGCTGATCAGGGTAATCTTCAAATCACCGATTCCACGGAAGAATCCCTGAAGTCCATTGGTGATAGCCGGCAAGATATACATTATGGAAATCAGGTGCAGATAAGTAACACCGTGTCCGATAACTTCTTCATCTTTCACAAAGAGCATCATCAGATGTCTTGCAAAAACAAAACAGACAATAAAAATGAGGATGCCGTAAATGGTCTCCAGTACCAGTCCGCATCGGAAGCCTTCACGCATCCGGTCATTTCTTTTCGCCCCCTTATTCTGCGCCATAAGTGCTGTCATGGCGTGGGCTATATTCTGCTCCGGGGTATAGGCAAAGTCATCAATCCGGTTGACCGCGGTAAATGCAGCGGCAACAGACACACCCATAGTATTAACAATTGCCTGAACACCGATTTTTCCGAGCTGTACAGTTGCCTGTTGCATTGCAGATGCCCAGCCGTATGCAATTGTACGCTTTAACAGGGAACGGTCGAAAATGAGCCATTTCTTTCCTAATTGAAGGAGTGGTACTTTTTTCTGCACATAGATAATACAGAAAATACAACACAGTGCCTCACTGATAACAGTGGAAACAGCGCAGCCATTACTTCCTGCTTTCAGTACAATGATAAAAAACAAATCTCCGAAAACATTAAGAATCGCACTTATGATCAAAAAATACAGTGGTGAATTACTGTCTCCGAGGGCTCTTAATGTACTGGAGAAAAAATTATATAAAAATGTAAACATAAGTCCTACAAATATGATGCGAAGGTAAGAAGTCGTCATATCCAAAATGGATGCGTCTACCTGTAGCAATCTGAGAAGTGATTTCGCAATTCCAATACTGAGAATGGTTAGAATTACAGAAAATACAGATCCTGAAATCATAGTCGTACTGATCTGGCGTGAGAGAGTACCGTAATCTTTCGCCCCGTAATACGTGCCGATCAGAATACTCGCGCCCATGCACAGACCATTCAGAAACAGAATGACCAATGTCGTGACCGGATTGCAGATACCGACCGCAGCCAGTGCCTCTTTTCCGATAAAATGTCCCACAATAATGCTGTCTACGGCGTTGTAAGTAAGCTGGAACAGATTTCCCAGTACAAGTGGAATTGTAAATCTAATAAGCATGGGCATAATCTTACCCTTCGTCATATCCTGTGTCATAATATCTCTCCCTGGTGTAAAACTAAACAGCGCAGGATATCCGCTCATATAAATGAAACGGTTTTCCTGCGCTTTTGATGATATTACTTCCATGTCCATTCGTCAATTGAAATCTTTACCTGAGATGAATTCCATTTATTAATCATTGATCATAATCCGAATGATTTCTTCATTTGTCTCTTTCATGCCGTCTTTTCCGAGACGTCCCACATTATCAATGGTTCCCTCGATTCCTTTTGTGATGATGCCATCACCGGCGTAGAACTGCTGCCCCTGCAGGTACATATTGTAACCAAGTATTCCGGCATCTACAGAAGCTGCGATTTTGGCTGCACAGGAAGCTTTTGCTCCGTCACAGACCATACCGGATACGATCGCGAGTGCGTTGACAACAGTATGGATCACTTCTTCATATCCACCGCCGCACAAGTATGCGATTCCGGCTCCGGCAGCGGCTCCGGCGCTGACAGCTCCGCAGTAAGCAGAGAGGCGCCCGATTCCGGTTTTCTGGTGGATTGCGATCAGATTGGAAAGTGCCAGTGCGCGGTAAGTCTTATCTTCGTTAGTGTGTAGCTCTTTTGCATATTCCAGAACAGGGAGAGAACAGGTCATTCCCTGATTTCCACTTCCGGAGTTGATAACGACCGGAAGCTCACAGCCATTCATTCGCGCATCAGATCCGGCAGCAGCGCGAGCTTTTGCGCGTGTGCGGACGTCGTTGCCGTAAGTATTAAGAAGTACAGTTCCAATATTTGCACCGTAATTTCCGGCGAGTCCTTCATCGGCGATTGCGCTGTTATACTCAATCTGACGGGACAGGACTTCACGGATATCGTCGATGTCAGCCATATTAATAAAATCCCAGATAGACTTTACATCCAAAAGAGTACGGTCAGTCAGTCCTTCTTCGCTTGCACCTTCAACTGGTACATAGTGAAGGATTTTTCCATTTTTTTCAATTCTTACAATGTTTGTATGATAGTTGGCAATACGGACTTTAGCAGAATCCTTTCCGGCAAATACTTCAACGATGATGTCGAAGATACAGCCGTTATCAATATGCTCGACGGTAATCTCGGTTTCTTCGAGATACTTTGCCATTTCTTTTGTCTGTGCTTCTGTTACATCAGAGATAACTTCCAGTTCTTTAGAAGCATCTCCGGCAATGATTCCGGCTGTAGCAGCGGCCGGGATTCCTTTTAAATGATTCGTGTTCGGAACGATTACACTTTTTACATTTTTAATAATGCTTCCGCTTGCTCCGATATGTACGCGCTCCGGTATGCAGCCCAGCACTTCACGGGCTTTGGCAGCAGCGTAAGCCAGAGCAATTGGCTCGGTACACCCCATAGCCGGTATTAATTCTTCTTTTAATATCTGGATATATGCCTGATATTTAATATCTTCTTTTGTCATGAAAACCTCCAAATGCCAGTTTTCTCCTGGCAATAATAAAAAAATGTGTTATTTTATTGAACCATATTTTCGGGGAAAATGCACCTGTTATTTAAAAATTTGATGAAATTAAATGTTGTAAGAAATACTGATGATATTATAACATATTTTTCTGCATATTCCTGCAATCCATATCGCAGCAATGGTGGTAATAGTAGATTAGAGATAATTATAGGGTGTGAGGACATACTATGACAGAGGGGGAGATAAGGCAGTCGTAGAGGTCGCAAGAGATGGACTTCAGGTAGTAGAAGCATTTAAAAACAGCCGGGAGGGCGAACTCGAAGCAATCCTTATGGATATTATG
>OLRR01002317.1_pt1 | contig 10442 bp, 10 predicted proteins | sample 1671941 | NCBI WGS metagenome assembly OLRR01 (sample SAMEA3136628, study PRJEB25190) | human gut metagenome
ATGGGCTACGGCGACACGGTCGCGGCCTAGGTCCGGAAAAACGTCCGAGGTCCATTAAGCGCGAGAAAAGTGGCACTGCCACACATCCCACGTGTTAAGCGCGAGAAGAGTGGCACTGCCACATATCCCGCGTCCTCGGGGCCCGCGTCCTCGGGGTACGCGCTTGTTACGCAACCGTGGGAAAGAGGAGGCCGCGCCTTCTTCTGGGAGGCGTACAATACTCCACACGACCGCACCATCGAAGGAGTAGACAATGGCATACATGCCCGTTGCTCAGCAGACCACCTGGCAGGCTTCGAGCGAAATCGACCTCTCCTCGACCGCAATCCTCGTCATCGACGTGCTCGGCGGCACCGACCCCATTCCCGAGGCGTTTGCCGAGCAAATCGGCGCATGCGTCTCGATCGTCAAGGCCGCGCGCGCGAAGGGCGTGCCCGTCATCTTCTCCGACGACAACCACATCCCCGCCTACGATCGCGAGATTGAGCTGTGGGGCGAACACGGCATCCGCGGCACCCAGGGCAGTGAGCCCGTCGCCGCCTTCGACCTGCAGTCGGGCGACATCGTCATCCCCAAACGCCGCTACGACGGATTTTTCCAGACCGACCTTGACCTCACGCTGCGCGAGCTGGGCGTCGATACGCTCATCGCGGTGGGCGCCGATGCAAACATCTGCGTGCTGCAGACGCTGGCCGGTGCGTACTTCCGCGGCTACAAGACGATCGTTCCTGCCGACGCCGTGTGGACTTTCCTCGTGGGCACCTACGAAGGCGCGCTCGAGTACTACACGCGTTGCTACGATACGCGCGTCGTCCAGGCCAAGACCGTCCTCGAAGACTACCTCGCGTAATAGCTTCACCATCACGATACAGGGAGACTGATCACACCATGAACACGAAAGACACCTTTGCAACTGCGCCCGTCGGCGCCATCACCGCGCAGGCGCTCGACGCCGCCGCAAAGAAGTTTGCGGCCGAGCGTGCCAACGTCATCGCCAAGAACGCCGTCACGAGCAAGGGCCTATCCGCCGTTGCCAAAAACCCCGAAGCCGCCGCCAAGAACACGACGGTGTTCGACATCGAGGTCAAGCAGGGCGAGCGCACCGACCAGAAGCGCTCGGGGCGCTGCTGGATGTTCGCGTCGCTTAACACGATGCGCGCCCGCGTGATCAAGAAATACGGCCTCAAGAACTTCGAGTTCTCGCAAGCGTACCCGTTGTTCTGGGACAAGCTCGAGAAGTCCAACTGGTTCTTCGAGAATATCCTCTCCACGCTCGACGAGCCCACGGACGGACGTATGATCGCGTTTCTGCTCTTCGACCCGATCGGCGATGGCGGGCAGTGGGACATGTTCCGCGCGCTCGTCGAGAAGTACGGGCTCGTGCCCAAAGAGGCGATGCCCGAGTGCGCGAACTCCGAGAACACTACCAGCATGGACAAGTTCCTGACACGCTATCTGCGCGGGTGCGCGGCCAAGCTGCGTCATGCGCATGAAGACGGCGCCGCGGACGAGGCGTTGCGCGCCATGAAAGACGAGTTCATGGGCAACGTCTACAACTACCTCGTCATCTGCCTCGGCATGCCCCCGAAAAGCTTCGACGTGCGCCTGCGCGACAAAGACGACAAGCTCGTCTTGTCGGGAACCTTCACGCCGCAGGCGTTTCGCGAGGAAGTACTCGACATGAACCTGCAAGACTACGTGTCGCTCATCTCCGCGCCCACGAAGGACAAGCCCTACTTGCACACCTATACCGTCGACAAGCTCGGAAACGTCGTCGAGACAGGAGGCGTGCGCTATCTCAACCTGCCGCCCGAAGAGCTCAAGCGCGCTGCGATTGCGCAGCTCAAGGACGGCCTGCCCGTCTGGTTCGGCTGCGATGTCGATCAGTCCTACGTCCAAGACGACGGCATCATGGATCTTGACGTGCTCGACATCGACCCGCTCGTGGGCTTCGATATCATCGACGGCTTCGACAAGGCCGATCGCCTCGATTACGCCGAGTCCGTCATGACGCACGCGATGGTGCTCGAGGGTGTGAACCTCGACGAGAACGGCGCCCCGACGCTGTGGAAGGTCGAGAACAGCTGGGGCAAGGACCATGCGAAAGATGGCTTCGACAGCCTGACCGACGATTGGTTCGGCGAGTACGTGTACCAGGTCGTCGTCGACAAGAAGTACCTGACCGACGAGCAGCGCCGCGTGTTCGAGACTGAGACGCCCACGGTACTCGCGCCGTGGGACCCGTTCGGCGCGCTCGCGTAGCATTTGATGCAGCTCTCGGTACCGCAAGAGCGCCTTGGCGCACGCGGCTTCCTCGCGTGCGCCCTCGTCATCGGCACGCTTCTCATCTTCGCCATCGACCTCTACGTGCCAGCGCTCCCCGTCATGCAGCGGGAGCTGGAGGTCTCGGCGTCGTTTCTGAACCTCACGATGTTCGCGTTTTTCTTCTTCGGCGCGTTCGGCGTGCTGCTCGGCGGCCCGATTTCCGATCGTCTCGGGAGGAAACGGCCGTACCTTGCCTCGATTGCGCTGTTCGCCGCCGCGTCGTTTGGGTGCATGCTCGCAGGTGGGGTGTGGGAGCTCGTCGTCTTTCGCTCGCTTCAGGCGCTCGCCTACGGCATGGAAGCGGCTATCCGGACCGCGCTCGTAAAAGACGCCTACGAGGGAGAGAGCCTCAAGCTCGCCATGACGCTCGTGCAGTCGCTCATGATCGTCGGGCCGGCGCTCGCCCCGTTTCTCGGATCGTTTCTGGTGCTGGCGTTCGGGTGGCGCGGCGTGTTTTGCTTTCTTGGGGCGGCGGGTGCTGTGAGCCTGTGCCTCGCGTCCCTCATGAGCGAGACGCTCGCACCCGAGCATCGGCTCCAAGGCGGCGTGCTCGAGTCGTTTCGGGGAACTTTCGAGCATACGCGCACGCTGCTGTCGCAGCGCGGCTTTACCGCGCTCGCGCTCATCATGGGCGTTATCGCCGTGCCGTATTTCGCCTGGATTGCGACGGTCTCCTATATCATGGTCGACTTCTTCCAGACGGATTACCTCGTCTACAGCCTCGTGTACGCCGCGATGTCTGTGGTGAGCATCATCGCGCCCTATGTCTACATCGTCCTCTCGAAGCTCATGAGCGTGCGCCAACTCGTGGTCTTGTGCATTGTGCTGGGCGCGGCGTCGACGGCGCTGCTCGCCGGCTTGGGCGCTTCCGGGCCGCTTGCCTTCGCCGTCGCGTTCGTGCCGTACGCACTCGCCGAGGGCATCGTGCGCCCCATGGCCTACGTCGTGCTGCTCGATCAGCCCCAGCGTCTCGTCGGCGCGGCCTCATCGTTCACGAACTTCCTCTACAACGTGATCACGGCGCTCGCCACCGTGCTCGCGACGCTGCCCTGGACGAACTACGTGAGCGGGCTTGCCGTGCTCGGGGCATGTTCGGTCGCGCTCATCGTCGCGCTTTTCCTGTGGGGTATTCGCGGGGCCTCGCCGTCGTTTAACTCTGGGGACGGCGAGAGATGGGGCTAGATGACATAGAAGTCCGCGCCATCTGCCGCGAGCGTCAGGTCGGCGACGGTCTTGCTCTCGAGGTATCCCGTGATCAGCTCGTCGAGCTCTCGCCACATGTCGAGCATGCGGTACTGCGACATACGGGTGAGGCTCGAGTGATCCCCGTCGAGCCCCTCGACGGGGGAGAGGCTGCCTTCGGCAAGGCGCAAGATTCGCGCGACGGTGATGTCTGCTGGCGGGACGTTCAGCTTGTAGCCGCCGCCTTTACCGCGCACGCCCACCACGATCTTCTCCTTGACGAGCGTCTTGATGATGGCCTCGAGATACTTGCTCGAGATGTCCTGCCGAGAGGCGATGTCTTTGAGTGGAATATAGCCTTCTGACATATGCTCTGCCAGGTCGACGACGGCGCGCAGCGCATAGCGTCCCTTGGTGGAAATCAGCATGCCCTCAATCCTCGCGAATTTATAAACCCGATATATCTGTAGGTTTATGTTAACACGAGCGGCGCCGACGAGATGGTGGTGTTCTTCTTCTAATAACCCACCAGTTTGCTTGACTATGATTTTTGGCAGATGTTTAATTTTGAACATTGCAGAAATGGACCCATGCGCAACGGGCCCGCGCTCACGAGGAGACCATCATGTCGAAGATATACAAAAGCGTAGATGAGCTCATCGGCAACACCCCGCTTGTCGAGCTGACGCATCTCGAGAAACTCGAGGGGCTCGAGGCGACGGTTCTCGCCAAAGTCGAGTTCTTCAACCCGGGCGGATCTGTCAAAGACCGCATCGCGAAGGTCATGCTCGACGATGCCGAGGCAAAGGGCATCATCACGGAGGGTGCGACGATCATCGAGCCGACCTCTGGCAATACCGGCGTCGGCCTTGCGCTCGAGGCCGCCGCTCGCGGCTACAAGGCCATCATCGTCATGCCGGAGAGCATGTCTATCGAGCGCCGAAAGCTCGCCATGGCCTATGGCGCGAACATCGTGCTGACACCTGCATCTGCCGGCATGAAGGGCGCTATCGCCAAGGCAGACGAGCTTGCGAAGGAGACCCCCAACAGCTTTATCCCCGGTCAGTTCACGAACCCCGCAAATCCAGCTGCGCACGTCGCGACGACCGGCCCCGAGATCTGGAACGACACCGACGGCAAGGTGGACATCTTCATCGCGGGCGCTGGCACGGGCGGCACGCTGACGGGCGTCGGGTCTTACCTCAAGAAGCAGAACCCCGACGTTCGCGTCGTCGCGCTCGAGGCGGACAGCTCGCCGGTCCTTTCCACGGGCAAGGGCGGCCCACACAAGATCCAGGGCATTTCCGCGGGCTTCGTCCCCCAGGTCCTGGACACAGACGTCTACGACGAGGTACTGCGCTGCCCCGACGATGCGGCGTTCGAGTACGGCCGCAAGGTCGCACGCTGCGAGGGCATCCTCGTCGGCATCTCCTCCGGCGCGGCGGTCTGGGGCGCCATCCAGCTCGCGAAGCGCCCGGAGAACAAGGGCAAGACCATCGTTGCCCTGTTGCCGGATACAGGCGAGCGCTATCTCTCGACGGCGCTATTCGGCGAGTAGGGGACTTGGCTTCGCAGTTGGGACGAGAGACTCTTTTCGGGGAGAGACATGGCAGGCTCATTCGACAAGAACGACCTTGACGGCATCGATGCCGCTTCGCGCGATATCTGCGCCAAGCGAAGGATCGACGAGGCGGCGAAAGACCTGTGCGGCAAGGGACGCATCGATGGCGATGCGGCCGATATCTGCGGCAAGGGGCGTATCGACGGCGACGTGGCCGATATCTGCTCGAAGCAGTCTATCGACGATGCGGCCGCCGCTGCTTGCCCGCGCGAAGAGATCGACGCAGCGACGCGCGACCTATGCGGGAAGGAGGGGCTCGGAAAGGATATCGCTGGCATCTGCGCCAGTCCGGTCCCTCCCGTGATCGGCATCGTGCCCACGCAGATGCCCCAAGAGCACCTGTTCCGCGTCAACGACTACTACATCAACTCCATCGTTCTGTCGGGTGGCGTGCCCCTCATCTTGCCGCTCACTTACGACAAGCGCGTCTACGAGCGCCTCCTGCCCATCTGCGATGGCTTCGTGCTCACCGGCGGGCAGGACGTCGACCCCGAGCGCTACGGCATCTCGCCCGACAATCCCGCCTACGAAAACCTCGGCGAGGTCACGCCCATGCGCGATGTGGTGGAGCGTCTCATTCTCGAGTTCTCGCGAAAGTTCGATGTGCCCCTTCTCGGCATCTGCCGCGGTATGCAGACGATGAACGTCGCCTCGGGGGGCACGCTCTACATCGATCTGCCGACCGAGTTCAAGGGGGTCGACAACCTCACGAAGCGCCCGCTCAACCACTGGCAGACGCTCGAGGCGACCGAATCCGCGCACTACGTTGACGTCGTGCGCGGAACAAAGCTGCACGACATCATCGGTGCGGACTCTGCGGCGGCCAACTCGTTTCACCACCAGGGCGTGAAGGTGGTCGGTCCCGACTTCAAGCCGGCGGCCTATGCGACAGACGGACTCGTCGAGGCGATAGAGTGCGAGGACATGAGCTTCATGATAGGCGTGCAGTGGCATCCCGAGTTCTTCTTGGGCGACAAGCACATGGGCAATCTGTTCTCGAGTCTGGTCACCGCGGCGGCGCAGGCGCGCGAGAGCGGGCGCCTCGACGCGGCGGATGGCTATCAGATCGACGACCTCGGCTCAGACGAGGCCCTCGAGGGCAAGGGCCGCGTCTTGCTCCACAGCATGAAGAAGCGCTACGCGGTCTAGCGCGAGCCGAGGGGGGCGTGAGCCGAGAGGGTATGGGTATCGAGTCATCTCCTTGAGGACAACGCGCGGGCGAGAGCGGCGAAGGCCTGCTCGAGCGTGGAGCGCGGGCAGGCGATGTTCACGCGCACGAACCCCGATCCTCCTTCGCCGAACATCGTGCCCATGTCGAGCCACAGGCCAGCCTCATCCTCAATGAGGTGCTGCAGTTCGTCGTCGTTCAGGCCAAGGGCCGAGCAGCCGATCCAGAGCAGATAGGTGCTCTCGGGTTCTACCAGCCTGAGCTCCGGCAGCCGTTCGCCCAGGAACTCCCGCCCGAACGTCAGGTTGTCCTCGAGGCAGCTCTTGAGCTGCGCGAGCCAGTCTGCGCCGTGCTCGTAGGCAGCTTGTGCGGCGACAAGTCCGAACGCGTTGGCCTCGTCGAGTCCACCGCTTCTGTACTCGGCCTTGAAGCGCTTGCGCAGCCCGGGGTCTGGTATGAACACGTTCGAGGTCTGAAGTCCCGCCAGGTTGAACGTCTTGGAGGGGGCGTTGCAGACGATGCAGCTTCTCGCGGCGCTCTCGCTGACGCTTGCGTACACCACATGCTCGTGTCCGGGACGCGCGAAATCCTCGTGTATCTCGTCGGATGCGACGATCACGCCGCGGCGTTCGCAGATTTCCGCCACGCGCTCGAGCTCGGCGCGCGTCCAAGCGCGCCCCACGGGGTTGTGCGGGTTGCACAGCAAGAAGAGCTTGACCCCGTTATCTGCGACCTTGCGCTCGAAGTCTTCGAAATCCATGCGGTAGCGGCCGTGCATGCCGTTTCCCTTGGCCTGCAGGTCTCCAAAGCGAAGCATACCGGCGAGTCCGCGTCAGATTTGGGTGTCCGGTAAAGAAATCTTGGAGGGCTCGTGGAGCAGGGGCCATCTTCGCAGTTTCATCATATGTGCCCCCTAAGCTTAGGACCATCGATGCACCGAGTGAAACGCATCACGCAAACGCGCCACCCACACGGCAAAACGACAAGCAACAACATCACTCGAATCGAAGCAATGCTTCTGCGCAACCGAGCAGATCGATATCGCGGCGACTCGGCTCAGGTATCGACGGTGCCATCGAGGCGTGAAAAAGCGCCCCTGCAAGGGGGCGCTTTTCGTTTATCCGGGGGCGTGGGGGCGCACCATGTGCAAAAGCCGCCCCGGCCGCCTATCTCTGCTGGCTTTCCTGCTCGTCAAGCTCGTCGAGCGCGTCTGCGATCTCTGGCCGAAGCTTCCAGATGTAGTCGCCCTTGCGGTCCTTTTCGGCGTTCTTTCCAAAGAACACGAACGTCCACCACGAGCCGCGGTAGTTGGAGCGTCCCATCTCTCGGGCGGCGGTGCGCGAAAAGCCGCGCAGCATGTCGCCGTAGTAGTCGCGGTCGTGGCCGCGGTCGTCAGCCAACTCGTCGAGCGTTGCCTCGTCGCCTGCGGCGTGGATGCGCTCGAGCACGCGGCGCACCTCTTCGGGGGTGATCTCCGGGTCGCTCAGCAGCACCATCCACTGGTGGATGCTCATATCCGGGTCGTAGTCGCGCAGGTCGGGCCACCAGGTTTTGTCCCCTGCGGCGTGGTAGGCACGGGCGCTCAGAAGGTAGAACGGGTCGTCGGCAACCGCCTCGACCTCGTCGAGCAGGAGCAGGTACTGCGCGCCCTTCATGATGACCGGCGTCTGGATGCCGAACCTGCTGTGCAAAAAATCGCGCGACTTCTCGCCGAACGGCAAGAACGCCTCGGGCCTCATCCAGTACAGCGTGCGGGTAAGGCGCGCCTTGGTGACGTTTTCCTGAAGGTGGACCTTGTCGAACAGCTCGCAGAAGCGCCCGGTGGTCTCGGTGTTGGGGTTGTCGGCAAGCTCGATCGCGACCTTTGCCAAATTCCAGCAGTCCTGAGCCGCCTGCTCGGTGTTGTCGAAGTACTGCCACAGCTCGTGGTTTGCCGTGGGAATGCCGATGAAATCGGTGGGCACGGGCGCCTCGACGTTGAGCGTGCGCATGATGCTGCGTACCATGCTGCGCCGGTCGACGGCGATCATGCCCCGGTTGAACGCGGTGAAAAACGTGAACGGGTCGATGGCCGCGCGGTCGTCCGCGCCGGTGATGTCAACGTAGAGACTATTGAGTTGTTCCGGGTTGTCCTCGAGCTTCATCACGGCATCCGCGATTGCCTTGTAGGCAGGTATCCACGAGAAACGGTTGTCAGACACGGTATCCCTCCAAAATATTCCTTGTCACCTAAAGATTCTACCGCGAGTTTTCTGTGGTGAAACTGTTCGTAATGCATTCGATTGCCAGACGGTGCCCAAGGGCTGCTGCTAAGATGGCTGTAAAACGAAGCAAACCACGAGAGCTGGAGGAACCATGGAACTGCCTCAGGTCGCAAGTCTGCAGGACAATGCACAGTCGCTCGTTCGCGCCGCCCGGTATATGGGGAGGGCCGCTGACGAGCTGAAGCCGCTCGTCGTGCCTGCGGCGCGCAATGCCCTCGGGAAGGTGCCTGGTGCGGCGAGCTGCGCCATCGACCGCGTCAAGCGCATCACGCCCGACAGCATCCGCAAGCATTCGCTCGCGGCCGGCATCGTGGGCGGGGTCCTCGCCGCGGGCATTGCCGCGGCGACGGTGGCTCATTTCGTGCACCGTCACAAGGTCGCGCGCACGTACAGGCTCCACCGCAAGCACGACGAGTTGGCAGCTCAGCGCCAGCGCACTATCGAGGCGACGCTTTCCAAGGCGACGTGGCGCTGCACGGCTGCCGAATTCGAGCAGCACTTTGGCGAAGGGGGCAATTCCGCGCTCGCGCAGGTGAGCTGTCCTGGCTGCTACGCGATCCTTTCCTTCGATCCCGAGCCGCAAGACGGAGACCTAAGCGTCTACCGTGACGTCTTCGTCGGCGCGGCGTCCGATATGGCCAAGGGCGTGCACAAGCAGCTCTCCGGTGAGGGCAACCTCTACGTCCATGCCGACGTCGTCTACGAGCAGCCGATATACGTGCTCTTCTTCCCATGCGAGGGCTACCAGCTCTACGCGAGCAAGGAGCGTCTCATGAACGCCCTCGGCGCGGTCGAGTCGTACAACAAGATCGACGAGGTCGCGAACATCGACTAGCCGCTTCTTGCTTCGCCTTCGCGGAGGCGGTCGCATGCAAGTGCCCCGCATCCGCACGCAACATACGCAATACCGAGAACAGGATGATGATGTCCAAACAATCTGTGCGCACGAAAGAAGAACTGACGCTGCTGGGAAACAACGGCACCGTCTATTCGCAAGACTACGATCCCGATGTGCTCGAGACCTTCGAGAACAAGCACCCGGACCACGACTACATGGTGACGTTTCGCTGCCCCGAGTTCACGACGCTTTGCCCTATCACCGGCCAGCCTGACTTTGCAACGCTCTACATCAACTACGTGCCCAACGTGAGGATGGTCGAGAGCAAGAGCCTGAAGCTCTACCTGTTCAGTTTCCGCAACCACGGCGATTTCCACGAGGACGTCACCAACATCATCAGAGACGACCTCGTCGAGCTCATGGACCCCAAGTACTTGGAAGTCCGCGGGATGTTCTACCCGCGTGGCGGCATCTCCATCTACCCGTTCGCAAACTACGCGAAACCGGGAAGCGGCTACGAGCAGATCGCATCCCAGCGCATGTTCTCGCAGCTTTCCGATCTCGATTCGGGCGACGGCGCCCGCTAGGGCTGGGGTGCCAAGATGTGCGGGCGCGTCAAGCAGCTTTCCTGGGACGAGGTCAGACGCGTCGTCGAGCAGCTCGAACGGGGTGGAGCCCTGTCGTCTGACCCCGGCTGGCAGGCCACCCTGTTCGATCGCGCCGACGCGCGCCCCAAGTCGGTGCTCGCCGTCGTGAGTGGCGACAAGGGGACGCTTCGCGCGCAGCGCATGTCGTGGGGCTTTCCCGTGAGCTGGCAGGCGTCTCCCGTCTTCAACACGCGGCTCGAGTCGGCGCTTGCCGGCGGCAACATGTGGGAACTTCCCCTGCGCGAGCACCGCTGCATCGTCCCCGTCGCGGCTTTTTTCGAGAAGGGCAGAAAGGGCGCGTCAGGCTATGCTTTCAGCAACGACGGGCCGCTGCTGCTGGGCGGCGCGTTCGAAGAGGAGCATTGCTCGATCGTCACGACGCCTCCCAATTCGGTGG
>OLRR01002322.1_pt1 | contig 10420 bp, 10 predicted proteins | sample 1671941 | NCBI WGS metagenome assembly OLRR01 (sample SAMEA3136628, study PRJEB25190) | human gut metagenome
GCAACAGCCCCAACATGCCGGACAGCCTGTTCCGCAGCGTCACCTTCCTGACCACCGCCATTGCCAAGGAGATGAGCTACGCCAGCGGCCTGCAGAAACAGGCGCTGTTCAGCATTGCGCTGGTGCTGTTCGTCTTTATCATGGGCATCAATATCCTGCTCAATGTGGTGCTGAAGGGAGGAAAGCGCGATGAATAACAGTGTCTCTGCCTCCCGCCGCACCTGGAACCGCGTGATGAACGCTCTGGTCTGGGCCTCGGCTGTGCTGGTCATCGTACTGGTGGCAGGCATTCTGGGCATGGTGCTGGTGCGCGGCATCCCGCACATCAGCTGGAAATTCCTGACCACCACCGCCAGTGTGCTGAAGGGCACAGACGGCATCCTGCCTGCGATCCTCAACACGCTGTATGTCATCCTGCTGACGCTTTTGATCGTACTGCCGCTGGGTGTGGGCGCGGCCGTTTACCTGACCGAGTACGCCCAGAACCGCAAGGTCATCTCGGTGATCGAGTTCACCAACGAGACGCTGGCGGGCATCCCCAGTATCATTTACGGTCTGGTGGGTATGCTGGTGTTCGCCCAGACACTGGGCTTCCAGACCTGCCTGCTCTCCGGCAGCCTGACGCTGGTGATCATGAACCTGCCCACCATCATCCGCACCACCCAGGAATCCCTGAAAACGGTGCCCCAGGGCTACCGTGAGGGTGCGCTGGGTCTGGGCGCGGGCAAATGGCACATCATCCGCACCATCGTGTTGCCCTGCAGCATCGACGGCATTGTGACCGGCTGCATCCTGGCCGTGGGCCGCATCGTGGGCGAAAGCGCCGCGCTGCTCTTCACCGCCGGTGCCGCCGAGGTCATTGCCAACGGCGTGCTCAAGGCCTACACCTCCAACGGTGCCACCCTGTCGGTGCTGCTCTACCTCCGTGCCTTTGAGGACGGCGATTTCGACTCCGCCTGGGCCATTGGTGCAGTGCTGCTGGTGCTGGTGCTTGCCATCAATCTGGCAGCCCGGCTGGCCAAAACCAAACTGAAACAGAAGCAGTAGATAACTCCCTCCGTCATCGCTGCGCGATGCCACCTCCCTCACGGAGGGAGGCTTATCCTGCCCGCAACGCAAAAGGCTCCCTCTCAGAGGGAGCTGGCGCGGCATAGCCGCGACTGAGGGAGTCAATACAAGAGGAAAACTATGGAAAACGTATCACCCATTATCACAGCCAAAAACCTGAACCTCTGGTACGGGGATTTCAAGGCGCTGAAAGATATTTCGCTGGACATGGGCGAGCGGGAGATCACGGCCCTCATCGGCCCCTCCGGCTGCGGCAAGTCCACCTTCCTGAAGACCCTGAACCGGATGAACGACCTTGTGCCCGGGATCCGCATTGAGGGTGATGTCCGCCTGAAAGGGCAGGACATCTTTGCCCGCGAGATGCAGCCCACCGAGCTGCGCCGCCGGGTGGGCATGGTGTTCCAGAAGGCCAACCCCTTCCCCATGAGCATCTACGATAACATCACCTACGGCCCCAGGCTGCACGGTGTGCACAACAAGGCAGAGCTGGACGAGCTGGTGGAAAGCTCCCTGAAGGGTGCCGCCCTTTGGAACGAGGTCAAGGACCGCCTGAAAAAGAGCGCCCTGGGCCTTTCCGGCGGCCAGCAGCAGCGCCTGTGCATTGCCCGCGCCCTGGCTGTCAAGCCCGAAGTCCTGCTGATGGATGAGCCCACCAGCGCCCTGGACCCCGGCTCCACCATGAAGGTGGAGGAGCTGATGAGCGAGCTGAAAAAGAACTACACCGTGGTCATTGTGACCCATAACATGCAGCAGGCAGCCCGTATCAGCGACCGCACCGCCTTCTTCCTGCTGGGCGAGCTGGTGGAAGCCGGCCCCACGGCGCAGATCTTCAGCACCCCGCAGGATAAGCGCACCGAGGATTACATTTCGGGCCGGTTCGGCTAAGGAGAAAAACGCAATGAGCAACCGCACACAATACGAAAACGACCTTGCTGCCCTGAAAACGGCCCTGACCGAGATGGGTCAGAGCGCTGCCGATGCCGTGGAAGCTGCAATGGAAGCCCTCTGCACCGCCGATGCCGAGGCTGCCGCCGCCGTGGCGCAGGGCGATGGCCGCATCAACAACATGGAGCGGGACATTGAGCACCGCTGCATGACCCTGCTGCTCCGCCAGCAGCCGGTGGCAGGCGACCTGCGCCGCATTTCCACCACCATGAAGGTGGTCACGGATGTGGAGCGCATCGGCGACCATGCCTCCGATATCGCGGAGATCATCCCCCATCTGGTCACTGTCCGCAAGGAGGGTGACCCTGCTGTGAGCCAGGCCATCAAGATGGGCCAGAAGGCGCACAAGATGATCCTGGATGCCCTGAATGCCCTGACCGCTGAGGACGAGCAGGCCGCCCTCAGGGTCATTGCCGCCGACGATGAGGTGGACTACGATTTCAACGCCATCAAGCATACGCTGGCGCAGGAGATCGCCGCCGACCCCGGCAAGGTGGATGCCGCCCTGGATCTGCTCATGGTCATCAAATATCTGGAGCGCATCGGCGACCACGCCGTGAACCTGGCCGAGTGGGTGGAGTTCGTCCGCAGCGGGCGTTATCATAACGAAAATATGTTCTGATCTTTTGTTTCCGTAAAAATTTGAGCTTCCTGCAATTATTTCTGTGACCCGCCCGTATTATAGGCAGAAAGGCTTCCCCAGAAAGCCTGATGAACTGGCTGCGGCGGGGGTCCGGCATCCCCCTGTCCCCGCCCGCCGCTGCCGCAACGGAGGGTTTTACGCTATGGTACAGACCAAGAATTTCCCGCTGGAAACGCGCGGCGAGGCGGTCAGCCGCGAAGCGCTGGTCCAGGCGGCATTACAGGAGATCACCCAGAATTACCGCGAAGCAAGCCTTTCCAATGTGGCCCGCAGCTACGGCGTTTCGCTGGCGTATGTCAGCGAGTGCGTCCGGGCCCAGACCGGAAAGACCTATAAGGAGCTGCTGCAGAAGCACCGGATGGAGACCGCCGCCCGCCTGCTGCGCCGCAGCGACCTGAACATCCAGCAGATCATCACCCAGGTGGGCTACGAGAACACCAGCTACTTCTACCGCCTGTTCCATGAGCGGTATGGCCAGAGCCCCCGGGAGTACCGCCGGGCACGCAGCCAGCGCACATAAGTGCATCAGTGAACGACCCTCTCCGCCTTTGCAGCAGGCTTTGACGGAGAGGGCCGTTTTGTGTTATATTAAGGCAGAACGATCAGGGCGGGCAGCGGCCTGCCGGAAGAGAGGTTGGATGAAGATGTTTCGTGGAGCAAGACGTGCAGATCTGGATGCGATCCTGAAAATTTATGCCCGCGCCCGGCAGGCGATGGCGGATTCCGGCAACCCCACCCAGTGGGGAGATCATTTCCCGCCGCAGGAGCTGCTGGAAGAGGACATTGATTCCAACCGGCTGTTCCTCTACCTTGTCAACGGCGAGCTGGAGGGCGTGTTTGCCTTTATCCTTGGCCCGGACCCCACCTATGCCCGGATCGAGGATGGCAAATGGCTGAACGATACCCTGCCCTACGGCACCATCCACCGGCTGGCTTCGGCGGGCAGGCACCCCGGCGTTGCCGCCGCTGTGATCACCTGGTGTCTGGAGCACTGCGAGAGCCTGCGGGCCGACACCCACGCTGACAACAAGATCATGCAGCACCTGCTGGAAGAAAACGGCTTTACCAAGTGCGGCATCATCCATGTGGAGGATGGCACGCCCCGCATTGCCTACCAGAAAATGTCCCTTACCCTGCCTTTGCGCCGGGATTGAACCGCAAAAATGCGCCGCCCCACCGGAAACGATGGAGCGGCGCTGTTTTTATGCGGTTCTGTCAGGCGTGGAAGGGAGCGGGTGCGCCTGCGTTCAGGAAGCGGCAGCTGCCGGAGCTTCCGGGGCGGGCTGCTCTGCCGCAGTTTCTTCCGGCGTGGGCTGGAAATACTTCTCGTACAGCTCCATGCCGATGCGGTAGCCCTGCCACACGATGACCGCCGTGCCTGCACCGGCCACGCCGATGATGGCGGCAGTGCCCAGAATGCTGGGTTCGCTCTCGATGGTGGCATCCCGGTACTGGGCCTCCACGGTCACGGTGCTGCCCTTGGCCACGCTGCCCGCCGGGATGGTAAAGCTCTCCTCGTTGTAGGCGACCGCCGGGTTGCCCAGCAGGCTGGCTTCATCCATGGCCCACAGGTCGAACACCATGCCCTCGGGCACGGCGCTCTGGTTCAGCGTCACCTTGACCTCGGCATCCACCGGCACGCTGGCGCTGGTCATGGCTTCGCCGCCGTTGTAGGTGAACGTGCCGCCTTTTACCGTCAGGGTGTAGGTTTCGGGAGTGGGGTCAGGTTCGGGTTCGGGCTTCGGGTCGGGAACAACGATTTTGGTCGAGGTCAACTCCACATCGCTGTCGGGCATCTCAAAGCGTACCACGGTCTTGTCGGTTTCACCGTTCGGGTAAATGCTGTGGAATGCCTTGCCGATTTCCTGACCGTTGATATTTGTAATATCTGCATCCGCTTCTACGGTGAGGACGGTGCCTGCGTAGGAATACAGATCCCATGCGGAGCCCTGAACCAAATCATAGGTGTTCTTATCGTAAACAAGAGGAAGTGTATCGTTTACTTTCAAGATGGTTCCGTCTTTTACGGTAACGGAGCGATAATTTCCACTCAGCCCGATTCCAATGGGGAGAATGCTGTCCTTTCCGTTGAATGCACCGCCGGTTATCACGCCGTCGTTGTAAAGCAGACCAGCCGCAAATGTGCCGCCCTCGATTTTAGGGGGTTCGCTTGAAGTGCTGCCAGGTTGACCATTGGCTACCAGAGCATTGAAAATGCCATCTTCGATGGTGCTGCCTTCGTTAACAATGCCGCAATTTACGGAACGCAAATTTTCGCCCTTCTTGTTAACAGGGTCAGTGTAGAGGAAATTATAGTTGCCGCTTTCCAGATATACGTGGCCGGGGTCGCCGCTTAACGCCTGGTAATGCCAACCGTTGCCACAATAATTATAAAAATTGCCATCGGGCTTAAAAGGAGCATTGCCTATAACCGGTGTGCCATCACTGTCCATGATAAGGGGCAAATCGTAAGAAGCCTGGTTCAGTATGATATTCGCTTCCGGATCAAGAGCACTCACAGAATTAAGAAATTGTTGTATATTGATGCACACGGTTTTTTTGTTGGAAGAATCCGGAGGATATATAGGATCATCGTTTTCCAATAAAATGCGGTTGATATCCCGGATGGGTTTACTGGCGGTAATGGTATTATTCCCGGTCTGGACTGCATAAAGGGTTTTGCCCCAATCGCCGGACGCAAGACCATTGACTGCTGTGATAGAACCGGTTCCGTTCAGGGTGACTTTTTTGAATGTATCAGTGCCTGCACCTTTAACGGTGGGCTTGTTTTTGAACGCGCCGCCGGTCAGCTTGGCACCGGGTTCAACCACCAACTGGACATTCGGGTTCAGGGGGCCCAGTGCGTTTTCCTCACCGGAAAAATCATAACGGCCGCTTTCCAGCGTCAGCGTTTTATTGCTCTTCTCAAACCTCCAGCCGTTGCCGCTGTAATCCCGGGTGCCGCCCTTGGTGTCAACGGGGTAGCCGTTTTCGTCGATCACCAGCCGGGTCAGCTTGCTCAGGGTAACGGTGTCCGCTTTGGCGGGTGGTGCGGTAAAAGTGACATAAACATGATCAGCATTATAGTGATAGCGTGCACTTGGTGCCCAATCTTTTAACAAACAATGTGTGTTGTTTGTGTTTCCGAATGTAACATCAATAGGAAATAATGTTTCTGGCCAGCTATCGAAAAAACCATATAGGATGGTGACACTGGTATTATAGTAGGAATTGGGAATGACATAAACGCTTGAGCCGAGATCCTTGATTTCTGCATAAAAACTCTCATAGCTGCCATTCTGCTGGGAATTCACATTCAAGGTATAGCCGTTATCGACATTGCCACCTGTTGGTTTTTTACGAAAAATGCCGCCGGTAATAGTACCATGATTTATAACGGGCATTGAGTAAGTGCCACTCGTTATAGTGCCATGATTGGTAATACTGGAACCAGGATTCTTGATGTCCAAAAAACTACCATTTACAATCGTTGCGTTTTTCTCTATGATGGTAGAACATGCAATACTGTTATAATCCTTACGGATGCTTCCGTAATCTTTCAAATCATAGGTAGTAGGGCTTTCGGGGGCGATGGTCAAAACTTTAGCCGTAGCATCATAGCTCCAGCCATCACCGGTATAAATTTTGTGCCCATCAGAATTGATTGTAGGAGTTATATCATCGTGAACCGGATAACCTTGCCTAAATCGCAAAGGTTTCAAGGGGGAGCCGCCTCCCTCCGCCCACGCTGTGATTGCCGACACAGGCAGGAGCGTTACCGCCATGCACAGCGCCACCAGAAGGCTGATAAGTCGTTTCTTCATAGGGGGTCCCTCACTTTCTTTGGGCCGGAAGTGGAGCTCCGGCAAAAATGGATGCTCTTACTTCCTTAAATACACGCCGCGCGGAATCCTTTCACCCTTTTTCAAAAAAATTTGAAAAAAAAAACGAACTGCAAAACAGTCCGTTTTCGGGTCATCTTTCGTAATGTGTCCAAAGGCTTAAAATCTTGATGGTTTGCTCTTCTTCAAAAACATCATACACAAGGCGGTGCTGTACGTTGATGCGCCTGCTGTACGAGCCGTTCAAATCGCCCACCAGCTTTTCATAGGGCGGCGGGTTCTGGAACGGATTTTCTTTTATAATGGAGATCAGCGCCTTCGCCTTTTCGTCAAGATGGGCAGATTTCAGCTTTGGAATGTCCTTGAGCGCGGTTTTCGCATAAACAATCTTGTACATTTACCACTCCACAGCCGATTCGTCAACACAATCTTCCAGCGGTTCGGCCTTGGCCGCCATGAGCTTTTCCCGCATTCCCGGCACGGAGACGAGATAAAGCGTTTCCATAATGCCGCTGTAATCTTCTTCCGAAAGCAGAACAGCGTTGCCGTCTTTGGTGCAGATGTTCAGCGGTTCATTGTACTTTACGGTCTGCTCTACATACTGGAAAGCATTCTTGCGAAAGTTCGTGATATTAGTGGTCGTCATCGTGCATCACCTCTTATGTACATAATAGCGTACACACTGCGCGGTGTCAAGACCTTTTTTGCCGAACTTGGGGCTTGTGGAGCGGGGGCAATCGTTCTATAATACAAGCTGTGAAATGAATCACAAAAGGGGTGGAACGTATGGACAAAAAACTGAACGAGGCCGTGGCGGCGCTGCGGCCCCAGATGGTGGCGGCGCTCCAGCGGCTGGTGCGCAGGCGCAGTGTGGAGGCTGACCCGCTGCCGGGCAAGCCCTTTGGCGAGGAGGTGGATGCCTGCTTTGCCGAGGCGCTGGCCCTCTGCCATGAGCTGGGCTTTGAGACCACCGACATGGATCGGTACATCGGCTGGTGCGAGATCGGCACCGGGGACGAGATGGTGGCGGTGCTGGGGCATCTGGACGTGGTGCCCGAGGGCGAGGGCTGGCATCACCCGCCCTACGCCGCCGAGATCGAGGGCGGCAGGCTGTATGGCCGGGGTTCCATTGACGACAAAGGCCCGGTGGTGGCCAGCCTGTTCGCGCTGAAAGCCATCCGGGATCTGGGCATTCCGCTCAACCGCCGTGTCCGGCTGCTGTTCGGCCTGAACGAGGAGACCAACGACCGGGACGTGCTGTACTACAAGGCCCACGGCGGGGAGATCCCGGTGCTGGGCTTCACCCCGGACGGCGAGTATCCGCTCATCAACGGCGAAAAGGGCATCCTGAACGAGAGCTATGCTGTGCAGCTGCACCAGACCGGGGCCTGGCAGCTGAGCAGGGTGCAGGGCGGCGTGGCCGGCAATGTGGTGCCGGACTACGCCTGCGCTGCGCTGACCGCCCCGGCGGGGGCCTCCCTGCCGGATGCGGAGCACATCACCGTGACAGCCATCCCCGGCGGCTATCAGGTGGAAGCGGTGGGCGTTTCGGCCCACGGCAGCCACCCGGAGCAGGGCGAAAACGCCATCGGGCGGCTGGTGTGCTACCTCGACCGGCTGCCGCTGGAGGGGGATGCCAAGCAGGCCGTGCACTTTCTGGCCGAGAAGCTGGGCACCGACCCCTACGGCGAGCGCCTGCTGGGCCACCGGCTGGAGGATGCGCTCTCCGGCCCCATGAGCTGCAACTGGGGGCTGATCGAGGGCGACGCGCAGCATCTGTGGGTCAAGCTGAACTACCGCTATCCTGTGACCATGGAACGGGCAGACTGCCAGCCCGCTGTGCAGGCCGCCTTTGAGGCCGCAGGCTGGGCGCTGGATGGGCAGGTGCACAAGGAAAAGCTCTACTACCCTGCCGAGACCCCGCTGGTCAGCGCCCTGCTGGCGGTTTACCGGGATGCCACCGGCGACAATGCCCCGCCCAAGTGCATCGGCGGCGGCACCTACGCCAAGATGCTGCCCAACGTGGTGGCTTTTGGCCCCCTGTTCGCGGGTGACCCGGTCACAGAGCATCAGCCCGATGAATGCTTCGATCTGGAACGTCTGGTGCAGAACGCCCAGATCATTGCAAACGCCATTGTGAAGCTGGCAAACCTGCCGCTGGAATAAGAAGGAGGACGGGACTATGAAGATCACACAGGTGCGGCTGGGCCGCATTTCCACCCCGCTGCGGGTGCCGTTCAAAACAGCACTGCGCACTGTGAACAGCGTTGAGGATGTTATCGTGGAGCTCCACACCGATACCGGTGCGGTGGGCTACGGCGAAGCACCCCCGACCGGTGTCATCACCGGCGACACCACCGGGGCCATCCTCGGTGCCATTCAGGATCATATCGCCCCTGCCCTGCTGGGCCGCGACCTCGATGAATTTGAGGATCTGACCGCCGCTGTGCAGAAGGAGCTTGTCCACAACACCAGCGCCAAGGCCGCTGTGGACATGGCCCTGTGGGATCTGCTGGGCCAGAAGTACAGCGCCCCTGTTTACCGGATGCTGGGCGGTGCCCGCAAAAACATCGTGACCGATATCACCATCAGCGTCAACCCGCCCGAGGAGATGGCCCGGGATGCCCGCACCGCCGTCCAGCGCGGCTACGACTGCCTGAAGGTCAAGGTTGGCATTGACCCGGAGCTGGATGTGGCCCGCCTTGCCGCGGTGCGGCAGGCCGTGGGCCGGGACATCAAGCTCCGCATCGATGCCAATCAGGCCTGGAACGCCAAGCAGGCGGTCCGCATCCTGAACCAGATGCAGGAGAAGGGGCTGGACATTGAGTTCGTGGAGCAGCCCGTGCCCGCCGCAGACCTTGAGGGGATGCAGTATGTCACCCGCCATGCCGATGTGCCCGTGCTGGCCGACGAGAGCGTGTTCAGCCCGGCAGATGCCCTGCGGATCATGCAGACCGGCGCGGCCGACCTTGTGAACATCAAGCTGATGAAGTGCGGCGGCATCACCAATGCCCTGCGCATTGCCGCCGCCGCTGAGGTGTACGGCGTGGAGTGCATGATCGGCTGTATGCTGGAAGCAAAGATCTCGGTCAACGCCGCCGTGGAGCTGGCCTGCGCCAAGAAGATCATCACCAAGATCGACCTCGACGGCCCGGTGCTCTGCAGCGAGGACCACATCCTCGGCGGTGCCGTGTTCAACGAAAAGAACATCACCGTCTCCGACGCGCCCGGCATGGGCATTCAGGGCTTTGTGCCCGGCAAGGTGTCCTATCTCGACTAAAACAGGAAGAGACCGCATCCCGAAACACACGGGGTGCGGTCTCTTTTTGTGAATCTGTATTTCATATACGGACAGTGAAAAAAGCTCGTGTCTGTATATGTTGAAATGAAAAACAAAAAAAGCGGGCAAAATCTTTGACTTTTCGGCCTGCAAGGCGTATAATCGTACTTGTTCCGTGTAGAGGAATGGGGAAACTGTGCACAATGGGCGCACAATCTGGATAGGGGAGTAGAAAAGTTATGAAAACGTTGAAAGCGGTTGCGGCAAAGTACAACGCCACCAGCCTGATCCTGCGCATCGTCATCGGCCTTGTGGTCGGTGCGGTGCTGGCACTGGCGGTGCCCGGTGCGGGCTGGGTGGAAGAGTTCGGCAGCCTGTTCGTGGGTGCCCTGAAGGGCATTGCCCCGGTGCTGGTGTTCGTTATCGTGGCCAGTGCGCTGGCGCAGGGCACGTCCAGGCTGGACCGGCGCTTTGGCACGGTCATCTGGCTGTACATGCTCACCACCTTCCTGGCCGCCGCCATTGCGGTGGTGACCAGTTTCCTGTTCCCTCAGACCGTCGTTCTGGCTGAGGCGGCAGAATCCGAGGTGGTGCCCCAGGGTCTGGGCGAGGTGATGAACACCCTGCTCACCAACTTTGTGG
>OLRR01002323.1_pt1 | contig 10417 bp, 12 predicted proteins | sample 1671941 | NCBI WGS metagenome assembly OLRR01 (sample SAMEA3136628, study PRJEB25190) | human gut metagenome
GACAAGCAGCGAGTTGTTATTCCAGCGCACAAAAAATCCCTCCAAACATTGTCGGCGGGCTATAATATAAAAAGCCAATAACCCACCTTTTTTGATAAGTTATCGGCTCTGCGTCTATGCAGTTAATTAGGCTTCTGCGTCTGTGCGTCCGGCTCTTTTATAATAGTTATATTAAATCGTTTTGCATTTATTAAAGTTTCATTTTTGCATTTCGGGCAGAACAAAGGAAAATTCCTTAATTCTGTATCTTCACGAAGCATTATCCGTGTTTTACTATGACATATCGGGCACAACACCCAATGTGCTAATTTTAGTTTCAATAAAATCACCCCTTTATAGATTTATATGAAATATTTAAGTAATTGTATTGATGTTATACATCATTTAGAAAATTGTATTTGAAGTGTAAAATATATATAGGTGATATGTTATGTCAAAATCAATGCAACACTATGATTTCAAAGCATTAGGTCAAGCGATAAAATCAGCAAGGTTAGCCGCCGGAATGACAAGAGAACAGTTAGGTCAGGCGTTAAATCTTGCACCACGATACATTGTTTCAATCGAAAATGACGGGCAGCATCCGAGCTTGCAAGTTCTTTATGAACTTGTAACATTACTTAATGTATCGGTAGATCAATTTTTCTTTGATGATGTACCAAAGCGAACAACACTCCGTCGTCAAATCGACGGACTGCTTGACAGTATTTCTGAAAAAGATTTACCTATTATCGAAGCCACAGCACGAGGAATTATAGAAACGAGGACAGAAACGGAGGAATAATGACCTCCGTTTTTGTTTTACCCACATTTTTATCAAATATCTCTTTTACTCAAAATAGTGCTGCTTGTAATCATAAATATTGCTATATACACTATACAAATAATAACGAAAGACATATATCCCGATTTAATCAATTCCTGCGGTGCGTTTGAGTTCATTCCGTATGCCATAAGTGAATAAGGCCAGATATGCCCTAAATGCTTTGCAAGAAACACCATTCCGGACAGTCCTCCTCCGAGTGAAATTCCGACAGGAAGCGCAAAGCTCTTAATGAAAAGCGAAATCATAAGCTGTAAACTTGCCATAACCGAGCCTCCGAGCGTTCCAAAAAGACACCAAGTAATCAACTTATCACACGGAATAGCAGAAGTCAGACCTATAACTTTGCCGGATATGACAAACAATGTGCATATCCATATTTCACTTAAAAATATCATAAATACTACTTGTATAAGTTTTGCAATAAATACAAGATTTTTTGAAACAGGCATAGATAAAACCTTATTCCAATTACGGTTATTTTCTTCCTGCCGCATTATGTATGACGAATATATACCTATCATTATCGGTAAAAAGAAATAACAGGTAAACAGTGTGTGCTGTGTCCAAAGGCTAAACCATTCACTTTGTAATACTTCAATATTTGCTTTATAGTTTAATGTTCCGAGTAGTGCCGGTATAATCGGCATAAATATAAATGCCAGCCAAAGCGGTGATCGCTTTAATTTTAATCTTTCTGCTTTTATTAGTTTATATAACATCTTCAAAACTCCTTTTTACTAAAAATATATTTGCCTACTATATAAATCAGTATAAGCAAACAGACAAGCAAAGCAAATGCCGGCCAATCAATAGTCATTACACCGAAATACGCATTGTCAAATCGTGTCTGTTTATCCCAGCCAAAAAGTCCGACAAATTGCAAAGCCCCGTAATACCCCCATAATATGCTTTTTCGCAAAAACGGAAATTGTGGCAAAAACATAGAAAACAGTCCGGTAAACTCACCGATTAACCCAACGAAAAACGGAATAGCCTGATTCTTAAAAATCATAGACAGCGAGTGCTGAAAAATGTAAATTGAGGCAGTCGGAATAATAGTAAACAAGAGATAAAGCAAATAATTATTTAGCGGAAATGCTTCTATGAAACCTACAATTTTTCCGTACACTATTGTCAATACCCAAAACAGAATAACGCCGGAAATAACAATAGTTAATCCATAAATCAATTTTACATCAAAGATTTTTCCTTTATCCTCCATAGTACATAACAATTTGAAATTACCGCCCTTATGTTCAATATCACAAAGTCTTGAAGCAATAACCGTACACAACAGCGGAAAAAATATAGCATTTACAAGAGGAAATTGATATAAAAACATTGTATATCCGTTTTGCCTGATAAAATCACTCATATCTTTTGAAGATGTGCCGTAAAATGCCCACATTCCCATTAAAACAAGTAATGCAAAGGCAGTAAGAAATATATGCTTTCGTTTTGTTTTCATATATTCGCATTTAATTAGTTTTATCATAAGCTCATATCCTTTCCGGTCAAATCCAAGAAAATTTGTTCAAGAGACTTATTTTTATCTGTTTCGTGTAAATTAGACAGTGCTCCCTGATAACGCATTTTCCCGTTTGCTATAATGCCAATGTCATCTGCCAGCTGATCTATTTCAGAAAGTAAGTGGCTTGATACAATTACAGTCATTCCGTATTTTTTCGGGAGTGATTTTACAAGCTCTCTCATTTCTTGTATTCCCGACGGATCAAGTCCGTTTGTCGGCTCATCAAGAATGAGCAGCTTTGGGAAAGCAAGAAGTGCGGAAGCAAGACCGAGTCTTTGTTTCATACCAAGAGAGAATTGAGAAGTTTTTTTATTTCCCTGTCTGTCAAGACGGACAATTTTAAGAACTTCATCAATATTGCTATCCGGCAAATCAAGAATAGTCGTATATATTTTTAAGTTTTCCTTTGCCGTAAGATGTCCGTAATACGACGGTGATTCTATTAAGGAGCCTATATTCTTCAAAGTTGAAATCCGGTTTTTTTCAGTAAATCTCTGACCAAACATATCTATTTCCCCCGCCGTCGGGTGAACAAGTCCTAAAAGCATTTTAAGAGTTGTGGATTTGCCCGCTCCGTTAGGCCCTAAAAATCCATAAATTTTTCCCTCTTTCACTGACATATCAAGATTATTTACACAGCATATATCACCGTATCTTTTAGTCAGATTAGTTGTTTTTACAATTTCTTTCATATTGTTTGACCTCATTTCTTTCAAGATATTTTGATAATAACACGCGTACCTTTCGCCAAACTTAAATCAACCTTAACGCAACCTTAAATTTTGCATTTGTAGCGAAAATGTAGCGTTAAAGTATTTAATAATTGCCAGATAAGTGGTATAATTATTATGGTGATTTATTATGAAAGAAATATTGAATAAAAAAATACTTGTTGTTGATGACGAGCCGGAACTTTTGCAAATGGTGCAAAATGCACTGTTTGACGCTGGTTTTTGGAATGTTCATACTGCGGCAACTTGCGCACAAGCTGTGTCTTTTGCTAAATCCCAACCTGTGGCACTCTTTTTACTTGACGTTAATTTACCCGACGGGAACGGATTTATGTTATATAAAACTTTGCGTGAAAGCTCAAATGCTCCCGTAATATTTTTGACAGCAAGGGGTGAGGCTGATGATAAAGTACGCGGATTTGATTTAGGTGCAGACGATTATATTGTAAAACCCTTTTTGCTCTCTGAACTAATCTTGCGAGTAAAGGCATTGCTTCGCCGAACATACACAATCGTGCATAAAGAAACAGGGTTTTATGTTGATGATAAATACATTGACTTTGAAAAAGCTGCCGTAATACATAACGAAAAAGAAATTCCGCTGACACCGAAAGAATTTATTATCATTAAAAAATTATGGGAAAACAAAAACAAAATCGTTACAAATGATGCCCTGTGTCTTACGGCGTGGGGCGAGGACTACTACGGACACGAAAACACGCTAATGGTACACATTCGCAGGCTGCGTGAAAAAATTGAGAAAAGTCCGTCTGCTCCCCGTCATATTGTTACGGTAAAAGGACTTGGTTATAAGTGGGTGTCTGAAAATGAATAAAACTACAATAAAAATATTTTTAAGCTTTTCATTTGTGTCGGCTATAATTGCGACAATGCTCCTTGTTATGAACGCTTTGGGTATTGGAATACTGATTACTGACACAGGTATAATAACTCCGAAGCATTCGCCAACATCTGTTTTGGAAGATATTTCGCTAAATTTAGAAAAAACAGACACGGGATATACTCTTGCAAACACAAATATTCCGAGTGAATACTGGTGCATTCTTTTAAACGACGACGGAAACATTGTCTGGTCTCAAAATAAGCCTGATGATATTCCAACACATTATTCTATACGAGACATTGCAAAACTCACGCATTGGTTTTTGTGCGATTACCCTGTTTTTGTCCGCACTGAAAACTGCGGACTTTTAATTCTCGGTATACCTAAAAATGCGGTCGGAAAATATGAGCTTATATATTCAATGAAATGGTTTGACACATTGCCCGAAAGAATTGTTATAATACTTTTAATAAATCTTGCAATAGCGCTTTTATTGAGCTTGATTTTCGGGAGAAAACTTTACGGCAACTTAAAAACAGTAACTTCCGCAATAAACGATTTGCGAAGTGAGAAAACTGTAAATTTGCCCGAAAAAGGAATATTTCGTGATGTTCGGCGAAACATTAACGAAACCTCAAAATCAATGCTTCGTAAAAATGCGATACTTTCCGAAAGAGATAAAGCACGCATAAATTGGATTGCAGGCATTTCACACGATATACGGACTCCGCTTGCAATCATAATGGGCAATGCCGAAGAACTTGAAAATTCACCTGAGCTCACGGAAAACAGCAGAAAGAAAGCAACGGCGGCAAAAAAACAGAGCATAAAAATAAAAAAACTGATAGAGGATTTGAATTTGATTTCATCTTTGGAATATGATATGCAGCCCTCAAAGAAACATCAAATATCCGTATGCCCGTTAATTCGTGAAATTGTCTGCGACATATATAACAATATCGGCGATAAATATTCGATAGATGTTGAACTGGGTGCGGAAAATGCTATCGTTTTGGGTGATGAAAATTTACTCGGCAGAGCATTTTTCAACATCATAAATAACAGCATTGTTCATAACAAAGACGGTTGTGCAATAAGCATTTCCGAATATGTAAAGGACAAAAATGTTTTTATAGAAATTAAAGACGACGGCAGCGGAATTGATAATGCGGTTATTCAAAATTCTGATGAAATATTGCAGGGCAAACACGGTTTAGGTCTTTCTATGACAAGAAAAATTGTTAAGGCACACGGCGGTACGCTGGAAATACAGAACAATAACGGTTGTGTTGTAACAATAAAAATACCGACAGAATAGTTTTCAAAAGCGAGGGAAAATAAACCTTCGCTTTTTTTATTGTGTTTTTGGACTTTTTTAGGGCTTGAATTGTAGTAATAATAGAGGGAAAAACTTGCGTTTTAAGAGAATAGCAAGCAAAGCGAGTGAGTACCCACTCACGATTTTTACGGCGGTCATTTCTTTGAAATTGCCGTAAAAATATTTTTGGGATATTCCCAAACCCTTTAATCTGAAAATGCGGAGGTTTTTATGAAAAACAGGAAAAGAAACATACAACTGAAAATATGGGTAACGGCAGAGGAACGAAAGCTGATTGAACATAAAATGTCGCTTGTGCCGACAAATCAAATCGGAGCATATTTGCGAAAAATGGCGATTGACGGATATATCATATACACCGATACGAAAGACATTCAGGCTATGAATAAGGAATTGCAGAGGATCGGCAGAAACATAAATCAAATTGCAAAGCGTGTTAATTCTACAAGCAGCATATATATGACTGATATTGAGGAATTGAAAGAGGATATACAGAATATATGGCAGTTACAAAGAACCATCCTATCAACTCTACGCTGAAAAAAGCAATTCAATATATCTGCAATCCCGAAAAGACAGACGGAACGCTGCTTATCAACTCATACGGCTGCACACCCGAAACTGCCGATATTGAGTTTGAATGGACGAGGAAAAAGGCAAAAGACAACGGCAAAGAGAGTCATCTTGCAAGACATTTTATACAAGCCTTTGAGCCGGGTGAAACAACGCCGGAACAGGCTCACGAAATCGGTAAAAAATTAGCTGATGAAATTCTGGGCGGCAGGTACGAATACATTTTAAGTACGCACATTGACCGGGGGCACATTCACAACCATATCATTTTTAATGATGTGAATTTTGTTGATTACAGGCACAGCCATATCAATAAAAAATGGTATTACGATACACGCAAAATAAACGACCGCCTTTGTGAGGAATACGGGCTGTCGGTTATTCCGCAGAACGAGAATAAAGGCAAAAGCTATATCGAATATACGACGGCAAAACAAGGTACAAGCTATAAGGCACAGCTTAAAGCGGATATTGACAAAGCTGTCCGAAAGTCGCTTGACTATTCCGATTTTCTGCTGCGTATGGAAATCGCCGGATATGAAGTGAAACAAGGTAAATATATCTCGTTCCGAGCCGCAGGGCGAGAACGGTTTGTACGGGGCAAAACTCTGGGCGGTTATTATACAGAGGATTCCATAAAAGAACGCATTTCAAAGAACGCTATACACCGACCGAAAAAAGACAACCGCCGTATCAACCTTATTATCGACATTCAGAATTGTATCAAGGCACAGGAAAGCAAAGGCTATGAGCATTGGACTAAAATATATAATCTGAAACAGTCAAGCCGAACACTTAATTTCCTGATTGAAAATAATCTGACTACCTATGAGGATTTAGAAGCTGCCGCAAATAAAATACATTCCGATTTTGACAGTACGGCACAAAAGATAAAGGCGGTTGAGAAAACTATCAGCGAAAATGCAATACTGATAAAACAGCTTGAAATATATCGGCAGTACCGACCTATATATTTGAAATTGCAAAAGGTAAAAAACAAAGAAGGCTTTACACGGAAATTCCAAAGAGAACTGATTTTATATGAGGCTGCCGAAAGAAATCTGAAAGGCAAAAATCCGCCGCCGCTTGAAGCTCTTATAAAGGGCAACGGGGATCTGTCGGAACGGAAAGCAAAATTGTATGAGGAATACAAAAAGCTGAAAACAAAATCCGCCGAAATCGAGGTTATCCGTTCAAATGTTGATACGCTGCTTAACCGTCCGAGAGAACGCAATCCCGAAATCGAAAAATAAATTGTAGCGCAAATGTAGCCTTATAGGGCTGGGCGCGGTAAAAGTATTGTGATACAATGAATATAACTAAAAAGGTTTAGGAGGTACAGCCTTATGAAGAATATCAAAATACTTTTAACATCAGCGGCAATTTTAACCGCAATTACAAGTACAACATACGCTGCAGAAATTCCGGTCGAGTGTGCGCCGGAAAACGCAACACCCGAAAGCATTGCAATAACAGAAACTCTGATTAGCCCGATTCTTGATGAGGTGCAAAACGGTTTAGGTTATCAGCCTGCTTGGTGTAAAGCTCATAACGCAGTATTTAACGCCGTGCTTGCAAATGAAACAGGCGGTTACGGTTATCTTGATTTAGCCGCTGTCGCACGGAACGCACTCATTTATTACCGTGATGTTTATTTAAGACCTGAATACTATGCGGAAAAGGAAGCAGCCGCAAAAGCTCTTTTGTCAGACTTGATATGTGAGGTTGAGAATGGCACAAAAAACTATGATACCGCACTCAAAGAGGCATACACAAAAATCTATCAGTCGATAAATCCTGCCTATGTTCCGAATGAGGAAATCGGCATTGACCGAATATATTTAGATATTCCCGCTGCCGATACCGTAATGTTTACACAGGCAAGAAAGCTGCTCAAAGAAGCACAGACAAGGAGTGTTCAAAAATGACGAGAACAGATATTTTAATACGGTTTATCAAAAAGAGCATAGCCCCGATAATAACCGCAATACTTTTGTATAACCTGTTCGCCGGGCTTTGCATAGCAAATGGATCGGTCAATTATATGTATCTTTTAATGCTTTGCGGAATACCGTTCGGAATACGGTTTATGTTCACACTGCCGGTCTTAATCGGAAATCCGGGCGTCGGCATTTTTATGACTGCTGCCAACATAGCAATAGGCGCCGTAATCGGCGGCATAATCTTAATATGGAAATTGCTTGTCGCCGTCTGCTATGTGCCGTACACCGCTGTAAAGCTGATAACTGCATAAAAAAAACAAACCGTGATACGCTCTATCGTTTAAGATAGAATGTATCACGGTATTTTTGTGCTTAAAAAGTGTCGATTTTCCGTGTTTTGACTTGATATAAGACGGCATAACTATTCAGATATGAAATCATACAACCCATATTCAAATAAAGTCATACAGACGGTTTTAATGTAGGTTTTCGACACCTAATCGCACCTTTTTTGAGTGATGATATCTTATGATTCAACAATATACACAAAAGCGAACAATAAATATACTTTCTTGTATTTTTATATTGAAAAGTGACGAATTTTGTGATATAATTAATCTACAACAAATTATACGAGGTGTAGAAATGGCAATCAGCTACAAAAAGTTATGGAAACTTCTTATAGATAAAAATATGAAGAAAAAAGATTTACGAGAAGCAGCGCATCTCAGTCCGTCACTTATTGCAAAACTTGGTCGTAATGAAAATGTTACTACTGATGTTCTCGTGCGAATATGTGAGGCTCTTGATTGCGATATAAGTGATATTGCGGAAATAACAACAATTAAAGAAATATAATGGATAATATAACGATTACTTGAAATCATGTAAACTCCTAACTGAAAATTCACATTATCAAAATGTGAGTAATAATATATTTGATAAAAAGGTGTATATATATGGATAATATATTTGCAAATGTAATTAATACTGAAAAGATGGTAAAAGGTGCATACAAGAAATTGAAATCATATTTGTACTATGACAAAACCCTATTGTTTGCAAAAAAGAATTTGGCGCTTTTTGAAAGCAACAGAGAAAATTTCACAAATACATTAGGCACAATTGCTAAAAGCATAACTAATAAAAATATGAATTATTTTGAACAATTAATTTCCGAAATCAATTATAGTGTTTTCCCCAAAAAGTTCAAATCAGCATCAGCTGATAGTGATATAATAAATGGAACGATAGATCATTCATGTAATGTATCTCGTATAAATTTTTTTATAGATATGCCGATAGAATTATATATTATTGACTTTCTTTGGACTTTGCTTATTGGTAAAATAGTTAATTCACAAACCAATATACTTTTGCACGCAAGTGCAACAGCATTTAAAAAAAGTTTATATAATAATAAAGAGGACTTGTTTGAAGGTATCGACTTTAATTCAAATCGTGCGTTTGAGCCATATTATGGGCTTTATACATCTTGGCGCAATAATGCCTTTGAAACAATTCAGAAAAACAATACTGAAACTGATTCACTGTTGCTATGTCTCGATTTAAAAAGTTTTTATTATTCTGTTGACTTTGATTTTGAAAAATTATCAGCCCTTTTAAATAATGATTCAAGGTTAACACAGTTCTCATTTTTAACAATGCTAATACAAAAAATATATGTTAAATATACTAATATAATTGTTAAATACAAAAAAGGTATAAAAGTACAAGAAAATAACTGTATTTTTCCTATTGGAACTATCAGCGCTTTAATTCTTAGGGAAATATATTTATATAGTTTTGATAGTAAATTTGTTTCCGCTCTACATCCATTATACTATAAAAGGTATGTAGATGATATTTTAATTGTGTTAAAAACTGATAAGGCTAACGAAAACAATATAGATGATATATAAATATTTAATTAATTCTAATTTGGTAACAAAATCAGGAAACTCTGATTTGAAATTTGTTGATTTTATTAATATTCATATACAGAAAGATAAAATAAATTGTTTTTCGTTTCCTAAAAACAAAAAAGCAATACTGCTGGATATCTATGCTGATACAATAAATATGAATAGCAGTGAAGCTAATCTATTACCGGATATAGACTTTTTAAATTCTTCATTTACAAATAACGCATATAATATAGAAAATCTCGATATAAGTAATAAAATTCGGGAATTGGGATTTCTTCGTAACAATAATTATAATGCCACTCGATTTATTAACTCGCTATTAAGACTGATAAAAAACACATATATCAGCAAAGATGATATGGATAAATACTTTGATCAAATAGAGGACTTTTATAACGGAAGTCAAAGTGTTGAATATTCAAATAATTGGCGTTCAATTTTCGAACTATATTTATTATGTGACGAGAGAGACCGAGCAAGAAATCTGTATTCTAGAATAAGTAATGAAATAAAAAAGTTGAATTTTGATCTGTTAGATAAAGACGAACTTTTAGAAAAAGGGAAAAAGACCATCTTAAAAAAACTATTGGTTAGTTTAAAACAAAAACTTGAAATTGTCGCCGCATTAACTACATCGTTAAATTATGATTTTAGTCGTCACACATCAATAAAAAATTTGGCTGTCCATTTTAGGAGAAGTAA
>OLRR01002329.1_pt1 | contig 10404 bp, 10 predicted proteins | sample 1671941 | NCBI WGS metagenome assembly OLRR01 (sample SAMEA3136628, study PRJEB25190) | human gut metagenome
GCGGCGCGCACGATGATCGAGGGGCTCTACCTGCACATTCCGTTTTGCGCCAAGCGCTGCGCCTACTGCGATTTCGCGACGGAGGCCTGCCACGATGACGCGCGTATGGACGCGTATGTCGACGGCCTCTCGCTCGCTATCCGCCGCGCCTCGCGCAAGGGGCTGCTCGGCTCAATCAAGACTGTCTACCTCGGCGGCGGCACGCCCAGCTACCTGGGAACACGCCGCCTCAACTCGCTCGTGTACCTCATCTCGCTTTCGATCAACCTCGAAAACGTCGAAGAGTTCACCGTCGAGGCAAATCCCGATTCGATCGACGAGCGCATGGTCAAAGACCTGTTCGCCCTTGGTGTCGACCGCTTCTCGCTTGGGGCGCAGAGCTTCGACGACGAGGTGCTGCGCGCGTATGGCCGCATTCACGACGCACGTCAGATCGAGCGGGCCGTGACGTGCATCAAGGGGCGCGTCGAGAACTTCTCGCTCGACCTGATCTGCGGAGGCCCTGGGCAGAGCATGCAGTCGTGGGAGGACAGCCTCGAGCGCGCTCTTGCAAGCGGCGCGAAGCACATCAGCATCTACCCGCTCACGCTGGAAGAGGGGACGCCCCTGTTTGCGCAGGTCGAAGCAGGCACGTGTGCTCCTCCTGACGAGGATGTCGAAGCGGACATGATGGAGCGCGCCGGCGAGGTGCTCGAGGCGGCGGGCATGCACCGCTACGAGGTCGCCTCGTACGCGTATCCCGGATTCGAGTCGCGTCACAACAGCTCGTATTGGTCGGGCGTGGAGTACCTGGGGCTCGGCGCGGGCGCGGCGAGCATGTTGAGCTGCGAGGACTATCGTGCCTGCGTCGACGCAGAACTGTTCGCATCCGATTCCAAACGCGAGCTTTCAGAGGACACGGCTCGCGTGCGCGTGGATTGCGAGGCAGACACCACAGCATTCAACGAGAGCCTGGGAGCGCCGCACGTGCAGGTCGAGACACTCACGAACGCGCAGGCGCAGCTCGAGGACTTGATGCTCGGGATGCGCAAGAGCTCGGGCGTCAGCTTCGAGCAAGTGCGCAGGGCCGCGGCAATCGTCCCCAAGGTCAGCGGCGTGTTCTTGTCGCTCGAGGAACGCGGCTTGGTCGCCGAGAAGCAGGGTAGATACGTTCCGTCAAAGCGTGGGTGGCTCTGCGGCAACGAGGTCTACGGGGCCATCTGGGGCCTCGCCTGACTGGCAACGGGGCGGCGCGGGCCGGCTCGGCAACGCTTCATCTCGTGTTGGTGACAAAAAGTTAACGATTCACGCGATGCTCTGTGCGGTACCCCACAATGATTCGCAGTCAGACGAATCGTATGGGAGATTTCATTGGCGTACGAGTACTACGATATTCTCGGTGTCTCGCGTGACGCATCCGAGAGCGAAATCAAGAAGGCGTTCAGGCGCAAGGCACGTGAGCTTCATCCAGACGTGAACAAGGCACCGGACGCGGAAGAGCGCTTCAAGGAGCTCAACGAGGCCTACGACGTGCTTTCTGACCCCCAGAAGAAGAGCATGTACGACCGCTTTGGCACGGCCGATGTGGCGCAGGGCTTCGGCGGGGGCTATCAGTCCGTCGACATGAGCGACATCTTCGGCGGCATGGGAGACATCTTCAGCTCCTTCTTCGGCGGCATGGGCGGAGGCGGCGCGCGTCAGCAGCGCCCTAACGGCCGTGACATGGCAGTCGGTTTGCGCCTCACCCTCGAGGAAGTCGCACGCGGCGTCAAGAAGGACATCGTGTACGACCGCCTCGCCACCTGCGACGAGTGCGGCGGCACCGGCTGTGCCGACGGCGGCAAAGAGGTCGAGTGCTCGCGTTGCAAGGGCACGGGCCGCGTCGTGAGCGTCCAGCACACCTTCTTGGGCGACATGCAGACGGCCAGCACCTGCCCCGATTGCGGCGGTACTGGCCATGTCATCGACAAGCCGTGCCCCGAGTGCGAGGGCCAGGGCCGCGTCCCGGACCGCGCGCATCTCACCATCGAAATCCCCAAGGGCATCCGCGACGGGCAGCAGGTCCGCGTGCAGGGCCATGGCGAGGCGGGCCTGAACGGCGCTCCTGCGGGCGACCTCATCGCGACGGTCCGCATCGAGCCGCACGAGTACTTCGAGCGTGACGGAGACCACCTCCACACGCGCGCCAACATCACCATCGCGCAGGCGGCCCTCGGCGCCGACATCAAAGTCGTCGGCATCATGGAAGACGAGGAGGTTCCCGTCAAGATTCCGGCGGGGTGCCAGCCCGGCCAGACTGTTCGCGTCAAAGGCTACGGCCTCCCGCGCTTCCGCAAGAACGACAAGCGCGGCGACCTGCTCGTCCACGTCACCGTCGTCGTTCCGCGCAAGCTTTCCCGCAATGCCAAAAAGCTCGTGGAACAGCTTGGCGAAGAGCTCGGCGACGACGTCTCCAAAGAGCGTGCGCGTCTTTCCCGCTAGACGGCTGCGTGCACGCGTCGACGTGAAGTAGAGGAACCAGTGCCCATAAAAATTCCCGGCGATCTTCCCGCCACGGCCGAGCTCGCCTCGGAGAACATCTTCGTCATCACCGAGACGCGCGCCATGACGCAGGACATCCGCCCGCTGCACGTGCTCCTGCTCAACCTCATGCCCGCCAAGGTCAAGACGGAAACGCAGATCGCGCGTCTGCTGAGCAACTCGCCGCTCCAGGTGGAGCTCGAGCTCATGCAGGTCAAAAGCCACGTCGCAACACACGTGGCGAGCGACCACACGATCGCGTTCTACCAGACCTTCGATGACGTGAAAGACCGCAAGTTCGATGGCCTCATCATCACGGGTGCTCCGGTCGAGGACCTGCCCTTCGAGCAGGTCGATTACTGGGACGAGCTCTGCGAAATCATGGAATGGTCCAAGACGCACGTCACGAGCACGTTCCACATCTGCTGGGGTATGCAGGCCGCGCTCTACTACCATTACGGGATTCCCAAGTACCGCCTGCCCAAGCGCCTCCACGGCGTGTTCCTCCACAAGGTCGACCGCAAGTCGTCTATGCTGCTACGCGGCAACGACGACGTGTTTTGGGCGCCGCACTCGCGCAATACGGGCAACAGGCTCGAGGACATCTTGGCAGAGCCCCGGCTCAGGGTCATTGCCACCTCGGAGGAGGCAGGCCCCTACGCGCTCATGACCGATAACGGCAAGCAGGTGTTCATCGCGGGCCATCCCGAGTACGATGCCCTGTCGCTTGCGGAGGAGTACCTGCGCGACCTATCTGCCGGCAAGAATCCCGCCGTCCCCGAAAACTACTTTCCCGGCGACGATCCGAGCGCCCGCCCGATCAAGAAGTGGCGCGCGCACGCGAACCTCCTGTACTCCAACTGGCTTAACTACTACGTGTACCAGACGACTCCGTACGACATCAACACGATTGCCTAGCGCCTTCCCGATTTGGGCGATGCAGTTTGCGCAGGTAGGGTGCGCCGCTGAACTTGCGAAAATGCGTCTTGCAGGGTTATTTGTCTCATGCCCGTTCTATACTGATCGCGGACAGATTTTTGAGTCCGATTCACAGGAATTTGCATCCAGAAGAAGGGGCAAGGAATCATGGATCTTAAGGGCAGCCAGACTGAGAAGAACTTGCAGGCGGCGTTTGCCGGCGAGTCTCAGGCTCACACCAAGTACCAGTACTATGCCAGCAAGGCGAAGAAGGACGGCTACGAGCAGATCGCGGCACTGTTCCTCGAGACCTCTCACAACGAGAAGGAGCACGCCAAGGTCTGGTTCAAGTACCTCAATGGCGGGGACGTCCCGGGCACGCTCGACAACCTGAACGACGCGGCAGACGGCGAGAACTACGAGTGGACCGACATGTACGACGGCTTCGCGAAGGTCGCCGAAGAGGAGGGCTTCACCGAGATTGCCGCCAAGTTCCGCCTGGTCGGCGCTGTCGAGAAGCACCACGAGGAGCGCTACCGTGCCCTCATCGACAACATCGAGACCGGCAAGGTCTTCAGCCGCGACGGCGACGCCATCTGGATTTGCCGCAACTGCGGCCATATCGTCATCGGCAAGGAGCCGCCCGAGATCTGCCCGGTCTGCGCTCATCCCAAGGCGTACTTCGAGCTCAGGAGCGTCAACTACTAGCAGGTATTTCGCACATGCTCGATGCATGTGGGCTGGTAGAGCCTACGAGAAAGGTGCCATCATGAAGAAGTGGCGTTGCAAGGTCTGCGGTTACATCTACGAGGGCGAGGAGCCGCCTGCGGCCTGCCCGGTCTGCGGTGTCGGACCCGAGATGTTCGAGCTGGTCGAAGAGTAGGAGCAACAGTCTGACGTGCAGGTAATCGAACTCGAATCGATTGACGACCCTGCGCTCGACGTGTACATGCGCCTGACGGAAGCGCAGCTGCGCAACCGTCTCGAGCCTGAGAAGGGCATCTTCATTGCCGAGTCTCCAAAGGTGATATCCCGTGCGCTCGATGCCGGAATGTCACCTTTGTCTTTGCTCATGGAGCGCAGTCATATCGAGCCAGAGCGCGTGCTCATCGAGCGCTGCGGGGACGTTCCCGTCTATACGGGTCCGTCGGAGCTGCTCGAGCAGCTCACGGGCTTCAAGCTCACGCGCGGCGTGCTGTGCGCCATGCGCCGTCCGCAGCTTCCCAGCGTGGAAGAGCTGCTCGAGGGCGCGTCGCGCATCGCGGTGCTCGAGGGCATCGTCGACCACACCAACGTGGGAGCGATCTTCCGCTCGGCGGCGGCGCTCGACGCCGACGCGGTGCTTGTGACCCCGACGTGCTGCGACCCGCTGTACCGCCGCGCTGTCCGTGTTTCCATGGGCACCGTCTTCCAGGTGCCGTGGACGCTCCGACGTGCACGATTGGCCCGAGAAAGGCATCGCCCAGCTCAAGCGCCTCGGCTTCGCGACGGCTGCCATGGCGCTTTCGGACGACTCGGTCGCCATCGACGACGCCATGCTCAACGCCGAGCCCAAGCTCGCCATCGTCTTGGGTACCGAAGGCGACGGGCTTTCCCCGCACACGATCGCCTCGTGCGACTACACGGTGAAGATTCCCATGGCGCACGGGGTCGATTCGCTCAACGTCGCCGCGGCGAGCGCCGTCGCGTTCTATCAGCTTTGCGAGCGAGGTGCACGATGAGGGAGCTCGAAGGCAAGGTCGTGATCGTCACGGGCGGCGGCAAGGCGAAAAGCGTCGGCTACGGCGTTGCCCGGGCTCTGGCGCGCCATGGCGCGAACCTGGCCGTGACCGGCCCGAGCAAGGGCAAGCTCACGGCCGCGAAAGAGCTCGAGGGCGAGTTTGGCATACAGGTGCTGCCGCTCAAAGTCGAGCATCCCGACGAGAAGTCCACGGTGGAGGCGCTCGTGCAGGTCGTGGAAAGGCTCGGGCGCGTCGACGCGCTGGTAAACTGCGCGCTCGTCGCGAAAAACGGCACGCCCCTCGCGCGCGTGAAATCTTCGGAACTTTCCACGGCACTCGAATACGGGCCCGTTGCCGTGCAGGCGTGGATGAAGGCGGCATACCCGCACCTGCGCGATGCGAAGGGAAGCGTCGTCAACTTCCTGCCCGCATCCGAGGGACATGCGTCGACAGGCGTTCTTTCGGCTGCGGGGGCTGCTGTGGCAGCGCTGAGCACCGTCGCGGCAAAGGAATGGGCCGCAGAGGGCATCACGGTGAACATGGTGCGCGTCCTCGCGCGGACCGCCCAGCTCGAGCGCCTGGAGCAGGAGTTCCCGGCGGATTACGAGGCGGCGCTCGCTTCCGTTCCCACGGGGCGCTTCTCCGAGGTAGAAGACGAAGTCGGCGAGACGTGCGCGTATCTTTTGGGGTCTGCCGCACGCAACGTCACCGGTCAGACCATCGCCCTCGATGGCGGCTTTCGCCTGGGGGCGTGACGGGCGTGTTCACGATCGGGTGCCATCTCTCCATAGCCAAGGGTTTCGCGGCTGCGGCACGCGATGCCGTCTCCATCGGCGCGAACACGTTCCAGTTCTTCACGCGCAATCCGCGCGGCGGCAAGGCGAAGGCGATTGACCCCGCGGATATGGCGGCGTTTCGCTCGATTGTCGCCGAACGGGGCATCACGCGCGTCTTGGCGCACGCCCCCTACACGCTCAACCCGGCATCTGCCACGGAGCGGACGCGCGTCTTCGCACGTGAAGTGCTTGCCGACGACTTGTTTCGCATGGAGCAGATTCCCGGGCAGCTCTACAACATGCATCCGGGCAGCCATGTGGGGCAGGGGCCAGAAGCGGGCATCGCGATGATCGCAGAGGCCATCAACTCCGCACTCGACCCTGCGCAGACGACGACGCTGCTTCTCGAGACCATGGCGGGCAAGGGGACCGAGATCGGGCGCAGCTTCGAGGAGCTACGCGACATCATCGAGCGTATCGAGCTGCAAGACCATGTGGGTGTGTGCCTCGATACCTGCCATGTGTGGGACGCAGGATACGATCTCGTGCACTTAGACGACGTGCTCGAGCAGTTCGACCGCGTGCTGGGCATCGGCCGCTTGCGGGCGATCCACCTCAACGACTCCAAAAACCCGCTCGCTTCGCACAAAGACCGCCACGAGCAGATAGGCAAGGGGCGTATCGGCCTCGGGCCGCTCATGGCGGTCGTCATGCATCCGCAACTCAGGGACCTGCCGTTCTTTCTCGAGACACCCCATGACTCCCTGTCGGGATATGCGGAGGAAATCTCCCTTCTCAAGCAAGCTCGCCTCGACGCATTTGGCGCCGTTTGATCCCTCTCTATGCTGGCAGCTAATGAATCGCGCGGCGGTAGCTCCTAGTATCTCTGTGCGCAAAACTGCGGATACCGGGATACGAGAGGGGAGCACGGGGAGCGTTGCTGTGACGCCGCGCGCACGCGAGGTGAAACGTCTGTCGCAGGGCTCTGCTACTATGCGTCCAAGAAGAAAGACAATTCGCTTCGAAAGGCGAGGCGTGCAAGACAGACAGATACTCACCGACGAGCTCCTCGAGCAGATTGCGCGTTCCCATACCCCGGAAGGGTTCTTGGAATACGAAGACGGCGCAGGCCGCGACCTGTCCGGGTATCTCAACGAGCTTCTCGAGGCAAAGGGCCTGCGCAAGGCGACGGTCATCAAGAACGCGCACCTCAACGAGACCTTCGGGTACCAGATCTTCAGCGGTGCCCGTGGTGCGAGCCGTGACAAAGTGCTCGCGATCGGGCTTGCGATGGGGGTTTCGCTGCGCGAGATGCGGCTGCTGCTCAACCATGCCGATTGCGGCGACCTCTACAGCAAGAACCGCAGGGACGCGATCATCATCTTCTGCATCACCCACGGCTACGACCTCTTGCGCACCGACGACGAGCTCTACCGCTTCGGCGAGAAGACGGTCAGCGATGACGGCGCGAACTGACGACATCGACGCCTTCGTCTCCGCCTACGACGACGCCTCCCGCTTTACGACCGTTCAGCTGCTGAAGGACAACCGTCTCGAGCGGACCGAGCTTGTCGAGGACGCGGCAGGCAAGCGCTACGTCCGGAAGTTCCTCCAAGTCGAGCCGGAAAAGAAGCATCCTTACGAGCTCATGGACGCTATTTGCAGCCCGCTTCTGCCCCACGTCGTCTCGCATACCCGCGTGGGAGACAGGCTCATCGTCGTGCTCGAGTGGGTGGAGGGCACCACGGTCGAGAAGCTCTACGAGAGCCAGGCTCCCGATCTGCGTCGTGCCCAGGTCATCTTCGACGATGTGTGCAGCGCCGTCGAGGTGCTCCACGCGGCTGCGGGCGGCCCGATCATCCACCGCGATATCAACCCGTCGAACGTCGTGTTCGATGGAGAGCATGCCCATCTTATCGACTTCGGAATTGCCCGACGCCCGCACAGCGGCGCCCATGCCGATACGGAGCTGTGGGGGACGATGGGGTACGCCCCGCCCGAGCAGTTCGGGTTCGGCCAGAGCGACGCGCGCGCCGACGTCTACGCGGCGGGGAAGCTCCTGCGCTTTCTCGTGACAGGCGAGCACCCAGGGCAAGAGACTGTGCAGGTGGCCCCGGGCTTGACCCGTGTGCTGAACCGGGCATGCGCGATCGAGCCGGACAAGCGCTATCCGAGTATCTCGAAGCTGCGGAGAGCCGCTGACCGGCAGCTCTCCCTGCTGGCACGGGCGGGGTCTGCCGCGCATGCTGCGGTGCCGCTCGTGCAAGGGCTCGTCGACGGGTACCCGCTGGTACGAGGCGTGTGGATTGCCTGGTGCATCGTGGCGTGGACGTTTATCGCGCTCATGGTGTTGGGAACTGCCGACGCGTTCGCGACCGGCACGCAGACCGCCGGCCCGCTTGCCTACCTGGCCCTCGACGCGTTCGTCTTTGGCGTACCCGCACTGTGCCTGACGGGGGCGTTCGGCTTCGTGCGGCGCTCTTCGTGGCTGCGGGTCCATCGGTACCGCAAACTCGGCGGCATCGCCTGCCTGTCGGTGGCACTGGGGTTTGTGCTCATCTTCGTGTCCAGCCTTGCGTGACGGTGCGGCAACCGATCGCATCCGGCGCGCGTGCTGTGCGATAATCGGTGCCTACCGACGAGAGACGGCATTGCATATGCCGCGTGACCCGCAGATTCGAGAAACGGATGATACCGACATGAAGTTTGTGAGCTGGAACGTGAACGGCCTGCGCGCCGCCGTGAAGAAGGGCTTCGAAGAGACGTTTTCCGCCTTCGACGCCGATGTGTTCGCCATTCAGGAGACCAAGCTCCAAGAAGGACAGAGCCCCCTCGACTTCGCCGACTACCACGAGTACTGGAGCTACGCCCAGAAGAAGGGTTATTCCGGTACGGCGGTGTTCTCCAAGCAGGAGCCGCTCGACGTCATCCACGGGGTGGGCGTCGAAAAATTCGACGACGAGGGCAGGGTCACCGCATTGGAGTTTCCGGACTTCTACTTCGTCGACGTCTACACGCCCAATGCCCAACACGGTCTGGCGCGTATCGATTACCGTTGTGAGTTCGAGGACGTGTTCCGCGGGTTTCTGGGCGACCTCGCCCAGAAGAAGGGCGTCGTCGTGTGCGGCGACATGAACGTCGCGCACGAGCCCATCGACCTCGCACGCCCCAAGGAGAACGTCGGCAACGCGGGCTTCTCCGACGAGGAGCGCGGCAAGATGGACGAGCTGCTCGACTCGGGCTTCGTCGACACGTTCCGCCTGCTGCATCCCGATACGGGCGACATCTACTCGTGGTGGAGCTACCGCATGAAGGCACGCGAGCGCAACGTCGGGTGGCGCATCGACTACTTCTTGGTGAGCGAGGGGCTCAAGGACGCCGTCATCGCCGCGGGCATTCACAACGAAGTCTTCGGAAGCGACCACTGCCCGGTCTCGCTCGAGCTCTCGCTGTAGCTGCAGCTCCGTAACCGGGGCGAGCTCGAAACAAACATTTAACAGTCGTTAACGGATGGGGGCGCTTTGGCGCCTGTTTCCGAAACATTGCGTCTCTACAATCATCTCCATGAATAATTCTTGAGCTTTGGGGGCACACATGGAGGGATTCGTAGAGGCGTTCAGCGCCGGCGTCGATGCAGTCGACGGTTTCGTGTGGGGCTGGGCGATGATCGCCCTGCTCCTTGGCACGCACCTGTTCATGACCATCCGGACCAAGTTCATCCAGCGTAAGCTCGGGACTGCCATCAAGCTTTCGTTCACGGCGCAGGACTCCGAGGCCGAAGGCGACGTCTCGCAGTTCGGCGCGCTGACGACCGCCCTTGCGGCGACCATTGGCACCGGCAACATCGTCGGTGTGGCGACGGGTCTGTTCTTTGGCGGCCCGGGAGCCATCTTCTGGATGTGGATTACCGGCATCTTCGGCATCGCGACCAAGTATGCAGAGACCTTCGTCTCCGTCAAGTACCGCGTCAAAGACCATCGCGGCGAGATGCTCGGCGGCGCCATGTACGCGCTCGAGCGCGGCTTCAAGCACAAGAAGCTCGGCAACGTCCTGGCGGTGCTCTTCGCGCTGTTTGCGTTTATCGCGTCGTTTGGCATCGGCGCCTCGGTCCAGTCGAACTCCCTGTCCGGTGTCATCACCGCCTACATTCCCTTTGACAGCTCCGAGCAGCTCGTCGGGGCCAACGCTATGATCGGCGTCTTCCTCGTTGTACTGGTCGGGATCGTCATCTTCGGTGGCATCAAGTCGATTACCCGCGTCACCGAAAAGCTCGTGCCCGTCATGGCGCTGCTCTATGCGGCGGGCTGCATCGTCATCATCGGCATGAACTGGCAGTTCGTAGGCGAGGCGCTCGGGCTAATCGTGACCTGCGCGTTCAGCGGGCAGGCGGCGTTCGGCGGCGCCGTCGGCAGCGGCATCGCGCTCGCGTTGCAGTACGGCTTCAAGCGCGGCCTGTTCTCGAACGAGTCCGGCCTCGGCTCCGCCCCGCT
>OLRR01002332.1_pt1 | contig 10390 bp, 14 predicted proteins | sample 1671941 | NCBI WGS metagenome assembly OLRR01 (sample SAMEA3136628, study PRJEB25190) | human gut metagenome
CATAGCTATTACCTCGGCCAATAAAGATTTTTAGGAAGACCTAAAATATAATCTGCGGACACGTTATATAATTCAGCGAGCTGATATAACCGGCGCACCGGTAATTCTTGGCTTCCAGATTCATATTTTTGGTACTGCTGTTGAGTTGTTTGTAGATAAGACGCAATCTGTGCTTGCGTCTTATCATGGTCTTTTCTTAATTCACAAAGTCTATTTGAAAACTGTTTTTGATCGAACATATACATTACCCCTAAATTATCATACCGTGTCTTTTCTTTTTTTCTTGACAATACATCCTATAAGATGTATCATTTTCTTATAGATACACCTTATAGGATGTAATCGAGGCACATAGCCGGGAAAAGAGGGAACAGCATGAAGTATAAATTGATAATGGATAAGGGGAAAATGTACGCTTTGGTGCGTGCTAATGCGTATGGTCGTGATCATACGCGTATGCCTAGTTTTCCGATTTTTAAGCGCTGTATGTTTGAGCGTATTGGATCCGGTTATCAGCTTTATGGTGATTCGTTCATGGCTTCGCTTTACTGGCGTTCTGGATTGCTCCATTTGGATATTATAGATATTCTTTGGTATATGGATTCGCAAGTTACTTGGGAGCCGGAAGCATTTCCGTATTTTAAGTGGTGTTTGATACCGCTTGATAATAATAATAATGACGAGCCGTAAAATGGCGGAAAGGTAACATTATGGGAACTAAAGTATTTATCGTAGGTAAGCAGCTTGTAGATTATGAGGATCGCAAGACCGGCGAACCGATTAAGGGTTATAAGGTATTTTTCTTCTGTCCGTCCGAGGGCGTAAAGGGTTATTACGCTGCGTCCGTTTGGGTTGACGCAAACCGCTCTCCGGATGTGTTCGGCAAAATGTCCGCGCTGACGATCAATGAAGGTGACTTCCTGGAAGCTGAATTTGTTTACAGCGTTATTCCTGGTCGACGCTCTCAGTCACTCGTTGCAATCAACGTAGAAAACAACGAGCAGTAAATGGATCAGACAACTACTACTCCTCTAATAGATGTTGTAGACGGTGCGGTGGTTACTTCCGAGAATAAGCCAGAACAACCAGAACAGGAAGTGACCACCTCTACAACCACTGTTGCAGATCCGGATCTATTGGATCTTGTGCAACGGATCAACGACCAGCAGCAGGATTATGGCCAAATGCTTGTTATCTGCTTTGGTCTGATTATCGGCATTTTACTGGTGAGTTTGACAAGGTGGTGGCGCTGATGGAAGAGTTAATGCAGCTGCTAGTGCAGTGCGTTGGCGCCGGTGTCGTGCTGGGCCTTATCGCTTCTACGGTCTCCATTGGCTTGTCTTACTTCTTCCGGTATTTGCATACAGTTTTAAGACCTTGAAAGGGAGGTAAGACAAATGAAAATGGAAAAGGTAAAGTCCTGGGTACGCTCTAAGCGTATGGCAATTACTGCGGGTGTCATGTCCTCGGCGTTTGCGATGATGTGCTGTGCCGGTGCGGTTGATGGTGCGACTGCTTCTTCGTTCGATCTGGCAACGACCATGGAAACCAGCGTGCAGACGATCGTTAACAACCTGCTGGCGATGATCGCCAAGGTAATGCCGATCACTGTAACCCTTTTGGGCGCTGCTATCGGTATCACCTACGGCATCACCTTCATCAAACAGATCCTTGGCAAGTCTAAGGGCAACTAAGACGTTTTCGGTAGTCTGCCCGTTGACTACCGTTCCGTGTCCGGCTGCAGCTCCCCCGCTGCAGCCGGTAAATAAAAAGGGGGGAACTTTATGATTACGTTTTACAGCGGTACGCCTGGCAGCGGAAAAAGCTATCATTTGGCTAAGCTGATGTTTACGCTGCTGCGGTACAATGATGTTAATATCATTGCTAACTTTGAAATCAATCTTGATGTTGTCGGACTTACACGCCTGGGCTGGTGGAAACACTGCATTACAGAGCGCACAGATGGCAAGATCAAGTTCAAGAAATACAATAAAAGACCCTTAAAGGGTCGGTTCTATTATTGGAATAATTCACAGATCACGGTTGAAAATCTGCTGTTGTTCGCCCAGCAGAATCACAAGAAGCGCCGGAAAAATGTTGACCAGGCACAAACCATTGTGTTGATTGATGAATCCGGTATTGTGTTTAACTGTCGTAACTTTGGCGATAACAACCGTCAAAAATGGTGTAACTTCTTTGCAAAACACAGACATTTTAATTTTGATTTTATCCTGGCTTGTCAGTTTGACCGCCAGGTTGACCGGCAGATCCGGTGCTGTGTCGAGTATGAGAAGGTACACCGCAAATTGAAAAACTATAAGTTTTTAGGCTGGCTGTTTGCCACTCTTGCCGGTGGCAATATCTTTATTGTTGCTGAAAAGTGGTATTCTAATCATTTTCCGATTGGCAACCAGCTTATCAGATATAGTGCGCGTATCGCTGCGCTATATGACACGTTGCGCGACTTTGATAATGACCTGGGCGCGGTCGGTGATACTCCGCCGGGCGTCGCTGGGGTCGGGGGCAGCCCCAGCGCTCAGACGCCGGAGTTTTCACCGCCCACAGCAAAGGGATGTGATGAAGCTGCTCCTGTACTTAGCGCAGCGGATCGCGCCGAAGCAAACAAGAAGATGGCTGCTAAAATGGCAGCACTCAAAATTAGATAATTTTAGGGGGAAGCAAGCATGGTAATAGCGTGTAAAGGTATTGACATCTTAAAGCGCGTTCTGTGCTTGCTTCTTTGCGTTGTGCTGCTCTTTTGTTTCTTTATGTGTCCCCGTGCTTCGGCCGTTGCCCTGGAAGCAACAACTATTGCCTATGGTGGATTGCTCGTTGGTACAATTTTGGTTGGTGCTGGTGTGGTATTTTCCAGCCGTGGCGATATGGCTAAAGTTGGTGCTGCTATGTACAAGACGATGTCAGATGGCAGTAGTGCGATAGCAAGCAAAATTGCAGCTATATCATCTTGGGCGGTGGAACATGGCGAAAAGATTGGATCTGCTGCGCTTCGGATCGGTAAAGATCTGTATCAAGGCATTGTGGATGCTTTCAATGCGTCTTATTCAGATGGTCATTTTAATGTTGCTCCTGATGGGGCGGTTCATTCTTTTGAGGATTATAGCAGTTTGTATGCTTATTTAGCTACTTTGTCGTTAGGCTCTCCTGTGCATTTGTATGCTCGTAGATATTTGAATGATAAATGGGTCACTTGGCATTCGTATTGGCGTTATTATTTGGTTGGTACTAAACTTTGTTACGATTCTTCTGAGGGTGTGCTCGGTTCCGAACCTGCTGTGAAGGCTCATGAATGGGAGGATTTAGGTGCTGTGCCTACTAATGTGCAAATTGAGGATGTTGGTAGTTATGGTGCGACTGGGTATAACATTGAAGCAACTTTTGAGTTTGAGAGTAAATCTGATAAGAAATTTATATTTACCTTTTCGCAGGAAATGCACAATTTATATCCAACTTATAGGGTTGGAAGTGCTCAGTCGTATCCTGTTGTTGGTGATGATCTTGCTTATCCATCGGATGATTATCTTGTCAAAATGCCGGATATTCCCAGTGTAGACACTGGCACGGGTGAGGTAACTTATCCGGATAGCATTGCGTACACTAAGGACGCTGTAGCGGTACCTTATCCAGTTGATTCCGAGGGCGTTAAAGTGCCTGATATTCCGTTCGATAAGGTAGTGGATCAGAGCACCGGCAAGACGATGGACGGTACCGACACCGGCACAGATACGGACAATCCTAGTAAGCCGGGCGAGGGGACGGACACCGATAATCCGAATTGGCCTGATACTGGATCTCTTTCGCTACCTAAGTTGATCGCTAGCAAGTTTCCGTTCTGCATTCCGTTTGATGTTGCTCGCCTGGTTGGCCTACTGGAAGCAGAGCCTAAAGCGCCGGTATTTCGCATACCGGTTGTTTATGCAAATATCGTAAACGAGGAAATAGTAATTGATTTTGATAAATTTGCGGACGTGCTTCAGATAATCCGCTGGGGCGAAATAATGCTATTTGTGGCCGGTTTGGTGGTCATAACGCGCAATTATATTAAATGGTAATAGGGGGGCTATTCGTGGGAAAGATCATAAACAGCTTTATATCTTGGCTTACCGGCATGATTGGAAAGGTTGTAGATCTTCTTCCGGATAGCCCTTTTAGCTTTGATATTCCGGACTATGTGCGGGATATTGTCGGGTATATTAACTATTTTTTTCCGATTAACGCTTTTGTGAAAATTCTTGCTGCCTGGACTGCGTGCATACTGGTGTGGTATGTGGCGTCGTTGCTCATGCGCTGGATCAAGGCAATCGAGTAAGCAGTATAACCCAGCGGATTGCGTATGACCTGCGGATCATACGTAATTTGCTGGGTGCAGCACTCCGCAGAGTGCTAAGCCTTTTGTGTGCGGTCTGCAACTTTTTGCGTCCGCGCGGAAACCCCCGTAAAGTAATCACGGGGGTACTCGTTACAAGTCTGCACCAAAAAGTAGAAATTGAAGGGGAGTAGTAGAGATGAAAAGCGCAGCAACAATAGACTGGTTGACGTTTACACTTAAGATGGTGATTGATCCAGTAGTAGTGATAAAAGACTTTCTCGCGCTGGATCCGGATTTGTTCCAATCGCAAGATTTCGGTAAATTCGGATACCGTAAAAGTATGCATTTTGCAGGCATTTTTGTTTACTACGATCCGGCAGAAGGTCGTAAGATGGAAATGGGTGTTTGTGTATCTATGACCGGCGTAGGTTGTCGATCGTATGAGCAGCATACTAGGTTAAAGGCTGCTGGTACTCCGCTGCGTGCGCTGATTGAGAAGATACATATTACTGATATGGTGCATTGCACACGTCTTGATCTGGCATTGGATGATAAGGACAAGCTGCTTGATCTTGATCGTATCGCAGACTGCGTAGAAAGTGGCTGCGTAAATAGTCGGATCCGAAAGCGTACTATTTACCGCGGCTATGATGGTAGTGATCGTTCTGGTACCACGATTTATATCGGTGCTCCGTCTTCTGATTTCCGTATTAGATTCTATGATAAAGCAAAGGAAAAGTATAAACCTGACGATGAACGGTATTATTGGCACTGGGTACGTCTTGAAATGGTAATGCGTGGGGAAAATGCTGACGGTTGCGTGGCTGCCATTTGTAATTCTGATGATCTCGGCTTGCTGGCCTCGGCAATCCTTAATGACAAACTCGCATTCATTGAACGTGATTCCGATAGTAATATCTCACGTTGCCAGATCTGCCGTTGGTGGTTAGATTTTGTTGACGCTGTAGCAGCTGTTAAATTAGTGGAAAAAGAAGACGTTCCGCATAAATTGGAGCGCTCTATTGATTGGATCCGTAACCAGGTTGCACCGTCTTTGTCACTGATCGCTGATGCTCGTGGTTTCTTCCTGATTCGGGAGATACTCGCTTTGGGTGCTGACAAGCGCACAAGGCAGCAACAAGCGCTACTTGATGATTATCGTAATTCGTACCATTTTGTACAATCTGAGGATTTGATCTGATGGCTGAAAAGTGTAACCGCTGTATATGCGTAGACTGTGTGAAAATTGGCTGCTACAAGTATGCTGTCCGGTATGCGTATCAACGCTGCACACGGTGTATCATGGAGAATTTACCACCATGGCCAGAGTGCAAGTATTTTCAGCTGCCACCGGATCCAGAACCGGTTGTTATAGGAGAGAAGAAACCAGATAAATTGGATAAAATATTGTTAGAACTAGAAGAGTTGAAAAAAACGCTATTGAAATAGCATTGAATCTAATTATACAAAATAAAGATTTTGTATAATTAGCAAACCATCTATTTTATAGCCATTAATAATTAACAGTTTTCATCCTATTTTCTCCAGATACTCTATCATATCAGCCACAGCACGATCATTATTAGAACTTACCGTTATATTGACATTTTGCAGCACTTCCGGCCCTGCATTGGCCGGTGCAAACGAAATCTGAGCTTCTTGCAGCATGGATTCATCATTGTAGCTGTCGCCAATAGCAAACACACGTTCAACGTCTGGTAAGTATTCAACAATATTTCGTAGAGCCGAACCCTTATTCACACCAGCGGCTGTGATTTCACAGAATGTCGGCATGCTGGATGTCACATCAAATACATGCGGATACCGAATCAGTAAATCCTGTGTAAGTGCGGTGATTTGTGCCGGTTCACCGGTAAAATTGACCGTACACCAGTCCGCAGTTGCGCTTTTTGCAAACTGCTCATTAGAAAGCATCTGATAATCCAAATGCAGCTTGTGCATGTGCTGCAGCGTGTGATCGCTCATCTGACGAATCAGCGCCGTTTCTGCAGTAAAAACCTCACAACCGAATTGTGAATTATTTAACAATACATGCTCGATCATTTCTTTCGTCTCGTACGGCATTCCGGAGCAATACAAAATCTTGCGATTTTCATCGCAAATCAACGAACCATTCATCACACTGTATGGCGCATTGACCGGCAACTGGTCTATATATATGCCAATAGCATGAGGAGAACGGCCGGTCGCAAGCGACAGCCGTCCTCCCTGTTTCGTAAAATATTGTAATGCTCGCAAATTTTCTGCCGGAATTTGCTTTGAATCATCGAGCAGCGTACCATCCATATCGCAGGCCAGCAGCATACCCTTAAACTTTTTCATTGCATACGCTCCAATTTATCAAGAACTTCAATAAAATATTGTGGCAGCGATGCCGAAAACTCCATCCGCTCCCCTGTTTTCGGGTGCGTGAGCGTCAGCTTCGCTGCATGCAGACATTGACCGCCGATATTGGAAAACCGGTCTTTTTTCAGTCCGTACACCGGATCACCGATAATCGGATGACCAATAGATGCCATATGTACACGAATCTGGTGTGTACGTCCGGTCTCGAGCTGAAATGCCATATATGTGTAGCCGTTATATCGTTTGATGACAGTGTAATGCGTGATTGCTTCACGTCCGCCCTCCACGATTGCCATTTTTTTTCGATCCGTTTTGTGGCGGGCAATCGGCTTATCCACCGTTCCTGTATCATCCTTGACAGAACCAACCACAATCGCTTCATAGCCGCGATACGCCGTATGCGCCGCAATCTGAGCTGCCAGGCTCTGATGTGCGGCGTCATTTTTCGCCACAACGAGCAGACCGCTAGTATCCTTATCAATACGATGCACAATGCCCGGTCGATGTTCACCGTTAATGCCAGACAGACTGTCACCACAGTGGTACATCAATGCATTTACCAACGTGCCGTCCCAGTTGCCGGCCGCCGGATGCACAACCATGCCGCGTGGCTTGTTGACCACCACAATATCCGCATCCTCATAAACAATATCCAGCGGAATATTCTCCGGCTTGAGATCTACTTCCTTTAACTCCGGAAGCTGAACCGTAATCGCCTCGCTGCCGACCAGCTTGTAATTTTTCTTAAGTGGCTGACCGTTACAGCTTACTGCCTGCTCTGACAGCAGATTCTGCGCCGCAGAGCGGGTCAGTCCTTCAATCTGCTCTGCCAGCCAGCTGTCGATACGCTTGCCGGATTGCTCTGCCGGAACTGTAAATTGTAATTCACTCATGGTTACTTCTCCGCTTCGCTTGTTTCCTTATGCTGAAACATAAAATATAGCACAAACAGTACACCACCTGCACAAATGAAGATATCTGCCACATTAAATACCGGAAAATGAATCAGACGGAAGTCAAACATATCGACAACAAAACCGTGTGCTACACGATCAATGGCGTTGCCGAGTGCGCCTGCCGCCACCAGAATCAGAGACCAGCAGCCCAGCTGAGTCTGCAGCATATTCTTGTAAATCGCTGTGAAAATGGCAACTGTAATCACAATGGCCAATACAACAAAAATCCAGCGTGAATCAAATTGCGCGAACAGGCTGAATGCTGCACCGCGATTCTCGATATAAGTCAAGTGAAACACACCATTGATCAACGGAATGGTCTGCTGTGCCTGCAGGGACGTAAACGCCCAGTATTTCACTGCCTGATCTGCTGCAATCATCAGCAAGATTGCACAAATATAAATCGGCATCTTCTACCTCCAAAACAAAAAGGAGGAACAGAATTGCTCTGCTCCCCCTTGGATTCTTCTTTTAGCCTACAACCTTGGCACAGCGAGCACACAGACCCGGATGCTTTGCATCAGAACCAACGGTCTTAGCCTGCTTCCAGCAACGCAGGCACTTCTCACCTGCTGCGCGGGCAACAGCAATCTTCAGACCCGGCAGATTCTCGCTTGCAGCGCCCTCACCGTCACCGGCAACGACATCAAGTTCGGAAACAATGCACAGATCAGCCAGATCCTGACCACAGCCGTTCAGGAATGCAGCCTGTTCAGCGTCAGCGTAAACAGTAACGCATGCTTCCAGCGGCTTGCCGATGGTCTTAGCAGTACGCGCACCCTCGAGAGCCTTGTTTACATCATCGCGGAATGCTGTCAGCTTGTCCCACTTAGCACGATCCTCATCGCTGAAGGACAAAGCCTCGTCAGCCTGCGGCATCTCGTTATATGCTACGTTGCGAACATCATCCTCAGCAGCGTGCGGCATAGCCTGCCAGATTTCGTCTGCGGTAAAGCACAGAATCGGAGACAGCATGCGAACCAGCGCACTCAGGATACGATAGATCGTAGTCTGTGCAGAGCGGCGGCTCAGACCATCGGTCTCATCGCAGTACAGACGATCCTTGATCACATCGAGGTAGAAGTTGGACATATCAACAACACAGAAATTATGAATTGCATGGAATACGGTGTGGAATTCGTAGCTATCATATCCCTCACGAACCTTTGCAGCAAGGTCGTTCAGCTTCATCAGTGCCCACTTATCCAGCTCCGGCATATCTGCGTATGCAACAGCGTTGGTCTTAGGATCAAAGTCAAACAGGTTGCCCAGAATGTAGCGAGCCGTGTTACGGATCTTGAGGTAGTTCTGCGACAGATGCTTGAGCATGTCCTTGGAAATACGCATATCCTGACGGTAGTCAGAAGAAGCAACCCACAGACGCATTACGTCTGCGCCATACTGCTTGAGGATATCCTCCGGAGCAATACCATTGCCCAGAGATTTGGACATCTTCTGGCGCTCCTCATCAACAATCATACCGTGGGTGATAACCGTCTTGTACGGAGCCTTGCCCTGCGTAGCAATAGAAGTCAGCATCGAGGACTGGAACCAGCCGCGATACTGGTCATTGCCTTCCAGATATACGTCAACCGGGGTCTTCTGACCTTCGCGGTTCTCGATAACAGCACGCCAGGAGGAACCGGAATCAAACCATACATCCATGGTGTCGGTTTCCTTGTCGAACTCACTGCAGCCGCACTCACACTTGATGCCTGCCGGCAGAATCTCAGCAGCCGTCATGTCGAACCATGCGTTGGAACCCTTTTCACGGAACAGATCAGCAACGGTCTTAATCGTCTGCTCATTTACCAGCGGCTTGCCGCACTTCTTGCAGGTGAAGATCGGAATCGGAACACCCCAGACACGCTGACGGGAAATACACCAGTCGGAACGCTCACGGATCATGGAGGTCATGCGCTCCTGACCCCAGCCGGGAATCCACTTGATGTCCTCACAAGCCTTGACTGCGTCATCCTTGAGCGCATCAACAGAGCAGAACCACTGCTCGGTGGTACGGAAGATGATCGGGTTTTTGCAGCGCCAGCAATGCGGATAGCTGTGCACGATGTCCTCGGTTGCGAGAAGTGCGCCACAGTCATCCAGATCCTTGAGAATAACCTCGTTGGAATCGTCAACGAACATACCCTCGTACTTGCCGGATTCGGCGGTGTGACGGCCCTTGCCGTCAACCGGAACGATAATCGGAATGTTGTACCTCTGGCAAACGATAAAGTCATCAGCACCAAAGCCCGGAGCGGTATGAACACAGCCGGTACCGGCATCGAGCGTTACATGGTCACCGGTGATAACCAGAGAATCACGGTCGAACAGCGGGTGCTTGGTCTTGATCAGCTCCAGATCAGAGCCGAGAACGGTTGCGAGAACTTCCCAGCTGTCAATGCGGGCGGTCTTCATAACAGAAGCAACCAGTTCCTTAGCCAGAACATAAATCTCGCCATTCGGAACCTTAACGAAATCGTACTCGAAGTTCGGGTTCAGAGAAATTGCAAGGTTGCCCGGAATGGTCCAGGTAGTGGTGGTCCAAATTACGAAATATACATTCTCCTTGGTACCAAGCAGCTTGGTGATAACACCCTTGTCATCGGTTACAGCGAACTTTACAAAGATAGACTTACACGGAACATCCTTGTACTCAATCTCTGCCTCAGCCAGTGCGGTCTCGTCGTGCGGGCACCAGTAAACCGGCTTCTGACCCTTGTAGATGTAACCCTTCTTA
>OLRR01002340.1_pt1 | contig 10348 bp, 5 predicted proteins | sample 1671941 | NCBI WGS metagenome assembly OLRR01 (sample SAMEA3136628, study PRJEB25190) | human gut metagenome
ATCCTCCTGGGCGGTTCGCTCCAGATGATGGCCCTTGGCTGGGCTAACGTCGGCGCCGCTGTCGCGCCTGACGCCGCTCTGGCCTCGGTCGCTTCTTCGATCATCATGGTGCTCGCCCTCAACGGTGGCGCCACCGATTCGGCCAAGGCCGTTACCACCGCTATCGCCGTCGCCGTCCCGCTGTCGGTCGCTGGTCTGTTCCTGACCATGATCTGCCGTACCATTGCTACCGCTATCGCTCACGCCATGGACGGTTGCGCCGAGAAGGGCGACTTCTCCGGCATCGAGCGCTGGCAGTATGCTGCCATCCTCATGCAGGGCCTTCGTATCGCCATCCCGGCAGTGCTTCTGTGCGTCATCCCGGCCGAGGCCGTTACCAACGCGCTTAACGCTATGCCCGACTGGCTGTCCGGCGGCATGGCTGTCGGCGGCGGCATGGTCGCTTCCGTCGGTTACGCCATGGTCATCAACATGATGGCCACCAAGGAGACCTGGCCGTTCTTCGTCCTCGGCTTCGTCCTTGCTGCCATCCCTCAGCTCACGCTGATCGCCCTTGGTCTCATTGGCATCTCCCTTGCCCTCATCTACCTTGGCCTTAAGGATCTGGCCAAGCAGGGTGGCGGCATGGGCGGTGGCTCCGGCGACCCGCTCGGCGACATTCTGAACGATTACGAGTAGGAGGGGAGTGATACATATGGCAGAGAACAAGATTCAGCTCACCAAGGCTGACCGCAAGAAGGTTTGCTTCCGTCATCAGTTCCTTCAGGGCTCGTGGAACTACGAGCGTATGCAGAACGGCGGCTGGTGCTTCGCAATGATCCCTGCGATCAAGAAGCTCTACACCAGCAAGGATGACCAGATTGCCGCTCTTAAGCGCCACCTGGAGTTCTATAACACCCACCCCTATGTTTCCGCCCCCGTCATTGGCGTTACCCTCGCCCTCGAGGAGGAGCGCGCCAACGGTGCTCCGATCGATGATGTCGCCATCCAGGGCGTCAAGGTCGGTATGATGGGCCCGCTCGCCGGCGTCGGTGACCCCGTCTTCTGGTTCACCCTTCGCCCGATTCTGGGCGCTCTGGGCGCTTCCCTGGCCATGTCCGGTAGCATCGTCGGTCCGCTGCTGTTCTTCTTCGCGTGGAACATCATCCGTTACGCTTTCCTGTGGTACACGCAGGAGTTTGGCTACAAGGTCGGCTCCTCCATCGCCAAGGACCTCTCCGGTGGTCTGATGGGCAAGGTCACCGAGGGCGCTTCCATCTTGGGTATGTTCATCATCGGTGCCCTGGTCGAGCGCTGGGTGTCCATTTCCTTCACCCCGATCGTCTCCACGGTCAAGCAGTCTGCTGGCGCCTTTATCGACTGGGCTAGCCTGCCCTCCGGTTCCGAGGGTATCAAGGAAGCGCTGACGATGTACAACTCCGTCGGTGCTACCGCCCTTGATCAGATGAAGGTCACCACGCTTCAGGCCAACCTCGATCAGCTCATCCCCGGCCTTGCCGCCGTGTGCCTGACCCTGCTGGTCTGCAAGCTCCTCAAGAAGAAGGTCAGCCCGATTGTCATCATCCTGGCTCTCTTCGCCGTCGGCATCATCGGTCGCTTCTGCGGCTTCATGTAAGCACGCTTCGGCTTAAGACCGAGAATTGCTAGGCAAGGGCTTTTGAGCCATTGAAACGGACCGCACCCGGTGGGTACACTGGATGCGGTCCGATTGTTTTATTTGGAGGGCGAGGCGCGCATGGCGCAATCTCAGAACAGCACGGTCGATCTGGCAACGCCGGCAACCTGCCTGATGGGGCTTACCAGCCACGGCAACGTGATGGTGGGCAATAAGGCGTTCGAGTATTACAACGAGCGCAATCCCGAGGATTATATTCAAATCCCGTGGGATGAGGTCGACTATATTGCCGCCGAGGTTTTACGCGGCACCAAGAAGATCACGCGTTTTGCCATCTTCACCAAGGACAACGGCCACTTTACGTTTTCGACGCGCGACGACAAAGAGACGCTTCGTGCTGTCCGCAAGTACGTCGACGAGGATAAGCTCGTGCGTTCGCCCGACTTTATCGATGTGACTGCCAAGGGCGCCAAGAGCATCCCCTCCGTTATCAAAAACCTCTTCCACAAAGGCAACTAGTCATTAAAGAGCGCCCCCAAGTGGGACGCAGTTTCCCATGGGGCTCGATCGGGAAAGTGCATCCCAGTTCGAGCGCCGATTCCGGGATGTAGTTTCCGGAACGGGGTCGTTTGGGAAACTGTGTCCCGTTTCGAGCCGAAATTCTGGGACACAGTTTCCAGCGAGGTCCCATTGGGAAAGTTTGACCCAGAATTTGCCTGGATAGTGGGACACACTTTCCGGAGGGCTGTTCCACCGCAACTTCGAAGAGTGGCTATACGCTGTATTACAACGGCGTAAATCTGCTACACTAGTACAACATGCCTCCGTAGCTCAGGGGATAGAGCACCGCTCTCCTAAAGCGGGTGTCGACGGTTCGAATCCGCCCGGGGGCACCAGAAGATTATGACGGCGCCGCGAGAGTGGCGTCGTTTCTGGTTTGTGGGACCGCCGGCGGATTCGAACCGTCGACGCCCGCGTCACTCATTTCCCCGCGGGGGGAGTTTTCGAATCCGCCCGGGGGCACCAGAGGAATATCGAGCCCGGTACCGCTATGGTGCCGGGCTCTTCTGGTTCAATGCCATGTCAAAAACGAAGCGCCCGCTTGCTGGGGGAGCAAGCGGGCACCTGTGAGCGAATATGTTTGCGGCGAGAGCCGTGATGAGCGGTGGGGTGACGACTAGTTGGTCGTACCGGAATCGTCACCCGTGCCCGAGCCAGAGCCAGAGCCCGAGCCAGAAAGTGCGACTGTTAGCGTGATCGTGCTGTCGGTGGACTGCTTGCCGGTGGGGGAGACGCCCGTAACGGTGGCATCCTCGTTACCGCTTACGGGATTGCCGTTCTGGTCACAGAAGCCGATGTTATAGAAACCGGCGTTGTTGAGCGCGGTGACGGCGGCGGAGATGCTCTTGCCGTACAGGTTGCCCGGGACGGTGGCCTTGCCGGACTTCTTGGCAATGACGACGGTAATCGTGGCGCCGGGCTTCTGCTTGCCGCTGGGGTTCCAGCTGATCACGGTGCCCTCGGTAACCGAGTCGTTCTCCTGGTAGCTCACGTCGACGCCAAAGCCTGCCATATCGAGGGCGTTGCGCGCCTGGGCCTCGGTCATGTCGGTCAGGTCGGGGACGGACGTGGTATCCGGGCCGCTCGAGACCTTGTACGAGATGGTCGTGCCCTTCGCGACTTCCTTACCGGCTTCGGTGCCCTGATCAAAGACCTGGCCCTCATCGGCCTCGTTGGCCTCCTCGGAGGCGTTGCCCTTCAGGCCAACGCTTGCTAGCGCGGCTTCTGCCTGGTCCTTGGTCAGGCCGACAAGCTGGGGAACCTCAACCTTCTCGGAGGGCTTGGGGCCCTTAGAGATTACCAGGTTTACCTTGGTGCCCTTGGCCTTCTTGGTGTTGCCGTTGGGCGTCTGCTCGGCGACCTTGCCCTCGTCGACATCGTCATTGTAGCTTTGGTCGATGGTGCCGACCTCGAGGCCGGCTTCCTTGATCAGCTCGACGGCAGTCTGCTGGTCCTTGCCCAGAACGTCGGGCACGGTGATCTGCTCGCCGCCAAAGAGTCCTGTGGCAAAGGCCACCACGATGCCGATGACGGCAACGGCTGCCACCACGGCGGCGATGATTTTGTTCTTGTTGGATTTGGGCTCTTCGACCTCGTAGGAGCCGGTGGAGCCCGAAACCGAGCTACGGGCGGTATTCTGGCCGCTCACGCCCGAGACGGGACGCACCATGGCGCGCGTCTGATCGGAAAGCTCGCGAGTCTTGGTGGCGCCCAGCTCACCGGGGGCACCGATGATGCGCGTGGGCTCCGAGACGTTGACGGCACGGCCCGACAGGTAGCTGTTGAGCACCTGACGCAGCTCGTCGGCGGTCTGGAAGCGGTTTGCCGGGTCCTTCTCCATGCACTTGAGGATGATGCGCTCAAGGTCGGCGTCGACACCGGAGTTGATCTGGCTCGGCGGAATAGGCAGCTCGTTGACCTGCTTGAGTGCGACCGAGATGGCGTCGTCACCGTCAAAGGGAACGCGGCCGGTGGCGCACTCATACATCACGACGCCCAGCGAGTAGATATCCGAGGTGGGGCCAAGGTCCTGACCACGGGTCTGCTCGGGGCTGACGTAGTGGGCGGTTCCCAGCACGTTGTTGTCTTGCGTGAGGTGGCTGTTCTTGGCGCGCGCGATGCCAAAGTCCATCACCTTGATGTTGCCGTCGGGCAGCACCATGATGTTCTGCGGCTTAATGTCGCGGTGGATGATCTCGTGCTTGTGGGCGACCGAAAGCGCGGAGCTGATCTGCGAGCCGATCTGGGCGACCTTCTTGGGGTCGAGGGCGCCGTGGCTCTTGATGCCGCTCTTAAGGTCGGTTCCGCGCAGGTACTCCATGACGATGTAATAGGTGTCGCCGTCCTTGCCCCAATCGTAGACGCCCACGATATAGGGGGAGGAGAGACCGGCTGCTGCCTGGGCCTCCTGCTTAAAGCGTGCGGCGAAGGTTGCGTCGCCGGCATACTGCGGCAGCATAATCTTGACGGCTACCGTGCGGTCGAGGACCTGGTCCTGTGCACGGTAGACGGTCGCCATGCCGCCTGTTCCCACCTTATCCTTGAGGAGGTATCTTCCCCCGAGGACCCTCTGTTCCATTCCTGCTCCTAACATAACTATTCGCTCAACGATGTGTGTAGTACCTACGATGTGGCCGCTGGGGCCGTGTGGCGCTTTGACGCTAGCTCTTCGGCCGCGGCGCGCCTCGGGTGTCCGATTCGATCATGGGCATCACGCTCCCTGTGCGGCAAGCGCCGCGGTCAGGACGATGCCGGCGATCTTGGCGGCTTTGACGTCATGCTTGTCGTAATCCTCCAAGGCCACCGAGATGGCGACCGTGGGTGAATCGTAAGGTGCAAAGCCAACGAACATCGAGTTGACGTTGGTGCCGCCGGTCTCGGCCGAGCCGGTCTTGCCGGCGACCTTGACGCCTGGGATCTGGGCATCGGTGCCGGTGCCGGACTGGACGACGGCAAGCATGGCCTGCTTGACCTGGTCGGCCGTGGCGGAGCTGACGGCCTGACCCAGCGAGCGGGACTGCGTGGTCTTGACCACGGTTCCGTCCGGGGCGAGTACCTGGGCTACAAAGTACGGGTCCATGACCACGCCGCTGTTAGCGATGGCGGCGGCAATCACGGCGTTTTGCATGACGGTGGTCTGCGGGCCGGGCGTATGGTCCATGCCGACAGGCTGGCCGGCGCCGGCCCAGGCGGTTTCCCACTCGGTCATGAGCGACGGGTCGGCCATGATGGAGGCCGCGGAGGTCAGGTCCTGGCCGAGCTTTTGGCCGTAGCCAAAGGCGTTGGCAAACTGCACGAGCGTGTTTGCGCCAACTTCGTTTGCCACCTGGCCAAAGACGACGTTGGAGGACACGGCAAAGGCCTGCTGTAGGCTGATGGTGCCGTAGCTCTCGTTGGCATAGTTGGTGACCGGTGCGTTGCCGATGTCCATGGAGCCGGGCGCCTGGTAGGTGTTGGAAAGGCTGGCGGTACCGGTCTCGAGTGCCGCGGAAAGCGTAACGACCTTAAACGTTGAGCCCGGCGTGTACAGCGCGTCCATGGCGCGATTGTACATGGAGCCGTCCTCGCCGCCGCCCGTCTGCAGCAGGGCATCGATGTTGGTGTTGTCGTAGGTGGGCGAGCTGGCACATGCGAGCACCGCGCCGGTACGCGGATCGATGACCACTACAGCGCCCTTAAAGCCCTTGAGTGCCTGCTCGGCCGCCGTCTGGATACGCGAGTCGATGGTGAGCTTGGCGGTGTTGCCCGGCTGGGTCTGGCCCGCGAGCGACGCGATGGCGTTGTTCCAGCTGGAGTAATCCTTAGAGCCGGTGAGCGTGTCGTTCATGACGCTCTCGATGGCGGCGGTGCCATACTGCTGGCTCACGTAGCCAACCACGTGCGCTGCTAGGTTACCGTTGGGGTAGGAGCGTACGTAGGTGCCGTCTTCCTGCTGCAGCGACTCGGCCAGCGTCACGCCGTCGGACGTGATGATGGAACCGCGCTGGATGTACTTGGAGCGGGCGATGGTGTGGTTGTTGGTCGGCATGTCCTGATAGTCCTTGGCCTTGATGACCTGGACATAGGTGAGGTTGCCGATAAGGATGGCGAACAGCGCCGTAAAGGCGAGCACCGCACGGGTTAGACGGTTGGCAAGCGCAACGCGGCCGAGCACACCGGATTCAGGCGTGTCGAGCAGGCGACGACGCATGCGCGAGCCGACGGAATGGCTGCCGCTGCCGTAGGAAGACGAGGAGGCAAAGCGCGTGCCCGTCGGGGCGGCGGCAGATGCGACCTGATCATCGGTGATGGCGGCCATGGTGCCGGTGCCGGTAAGCTCGGCCTCGCGTCCGGTCGCCTCGTCACCGGCGCGCAGCAGGAGCGCGACGATGATAAAGCTCGCCAGCAGCGAGGAGCCGCCCTGGCTCATAAAGGGCAGGGTGACGCCGGTCAGCGGAATCAGGCGGGTTACGCCGCCAACGATCAAGAAGGCCTGGAAGCTGATGGCGGCCGTAAGGCCCGTGGCGCTAAAGGCGGCGAGGTCGGATTTAGCGCGGGCAGCTGTGGTGAGGCCACGCACGGCAAAGAGCATAAACAGGATGAGCACGGCGCCGCCGCCCAAAAGGCCCATCTCCTCGCCGATAGCCGAGAAGATAAAGTCGGACTCGACGACAGGGATGTTGTTGGCCATGCCGTTGCCGATGCCAACACCGACCAGACCGCCGTCGGCAAGCGAGAAGAGCGACTGGACGATCTGGTAGCCCTGGCCCTGGGCGTCCTTAAACGGATCGACCCAAACCTGGAAACGCACCTGAACGTGCGACAGGAACTTGTAGGCGCCCACGGCTCCAACGGCTAAGAGCGCAAGGCCGATAACGACATACGAAAAGCGCCCCGTGGCAACGTAGAGCATCAGCAAGAAGATGGTGTAGAACAGCACGGCCGAACCCAGGTCGCGTTCGAAGACGACGACGAGCAGGCACACACCCCACACGGCAAACAGCGGCAGCAGCAGTCGCAGGCGAGGGATCTTAAAGCCCAGGATCTTGCGGTTGGAGATGGAGAGCAACTCGCGGTTCTCGGCCAAGTAGCCGGCCAGGAACAGGACGATAAAGACCTTGGCGAACTCGCCAGGCTGGATGGTAAAGCCCGCGATGCGAATCCACAGCTTGGAGCCCGAGATCGTGGTGCCGATAAAGATAGGCAGCATCAGCAGGATGATGCCGATAATGCCAAAGGTGTACTTGTAGCGCATGACCACGTCGAGGTTTTTGACCAGTGCAAGCGTTCCCACCATGAGCGCCACCGAGACAAACAGGATGATGAGCTGTGAGATGGCGAGAGCGGGGGCGAGACGCGTCACGAACGTGATGCCGATGCCCGAAAGTATAAATACGATGGGCAGGATGGCGGGGTCGGCACCGGGCGCCAAGATGCGCACGGCGATATGTGCCGCGGCAAAGGCGGCAAAGAGGCCGATCGGTACGGCGAGCGTCTCAAAGGAGATGGCAGCGCCCGCGGTGAGGACGTACATCGCATACAGCAGGATGACGGGGAACGCCGAGGCGATGAGCAAGAGCAGCTCGGTGTTGCGGCGACTCATAAGCGGCACTCCCTTTCTAATTCTTATCGGAGGCTTCGGCCTCGGCGGACTGTTCGGCGGTTTTCTCGGAATCTGATTCGGAGGCCGATCCCTGATTGGTGTTGTCGCGAATCGTTTGCGCGTCGATCACCTGGCGGGTCTGCTCCTCGTCGATCTGGTGGCGGTACTTGGATATCGTGTCCTGCGCATCGTCGACACTTGTTTGCGGAATGCCCGCCTTGAGGCGGTTTTGCGTGTCTTCGGGCAGGTCGGACAGCTTGATGCTGGTTTCGCTTTCGAGCCAGTGGAGCTTGAGTCCGAGTGGCTTGCCGGGCAGGCCGCGCCAGACGGCGACATTGCCCTGGTAGGTACCCAGGTAGTACGAGCCGGTGACACCCGTGTAGGCCCAGATGCCAGCTGCCAGCACAAAGACGAGGGCCAGGATGGCGGCGATAGTAACGTTGCGGCGACGCACGCGCTGCGCCTCGCGCATGACGCCATCGTCAACCAGGTCAACGACTACTACGGTCACGTTGTCGTGGCCGCCGGCGGCAAGCGCCGCGTCCACTAGGTTGTCGACGCAGATTTGCGCGGTTGAGGACTGCGTGGCGATGTTCTCGATATCGCTATCGGGAATCATGCTCGAGAGGCCGTCGGAGCACAGGATCAGGCGGTCGCCTTCCTCGATATGCAGGGTGAAGTGGTCGGCATACATGGCGGGGTCCGAGCCCAGCGCACGGGTGATGACCGAACGGTTGGGGTGGACGCGAGCCTCGTCTGCCGTAATCTCGCCGGCGTCCACGAGTTCTTCCACATAGGAGTGGTCGCGGGTCACGCGGATGAGCGTGCCCTCGTGGAGCAGGTAGGCGCGAGAATCACCCACGTGGGCGATGGCGAGCGTGTCGTTTTCGATATAGGCGCAGGTGGCTGTGCAGCCCATGCCGGGCTTACCCAGGCCGTTCATGGCCGCCTCGATTACGGCGGCGTTGGCTGCCTCGACGGCTGCGGCCAGGCGTGCTGCGTCGGCGGACTGCGGGGCCGTCTTGGCAATAGTCTCGACGGCGATGGAAGAGGCTACCTCGCCGGCGGCGTGACCGCCCATGCCGTCGCATACGCAAAAGAGCGGCGACTGCACCAGGTAGGAATCCTCATTGTGCGGGCGCACACAGCCAACGTCGGAGCGGGCGCCCCACATGAGTTGCGTGGTGGTGCCGGCATCATAGGTCGAGTCGGTCTCGATGCGTTCCTCGGTCAGGGGCTCAAAGCTCATGGTCGACCCGGGGTCTTTGAGCTTGGCCTCAACGGCGGCAACGTCGATCTCTGCTGTGTCACCGGGAGAGACGGTGTCGGTCTCGGCGTTTGATTCAGAATCGCCGGTGTCCGGGGAGCCGGGCTCCTCGGACACGCGGGCGGTCGACTCGTCGTCTTGCGGGCTGACGTCTATAGGCTCGGGCGCCGGCGTAGACGCGGGCGTAACCTCGGATGCCGGGGCTATGGGAAACGCCGGCGCGGCGGGCTCGGGTGCCGCAAACACCGCAGCGCTCTCGTTGATTGCCGCGGCGACGGGCTCTGCAAAGTGAGCCGGCGCCGGGGTTGCTTCGGGCGCTGTAGGCTGTTCCGCAGCATGTGCGCCGATGGGCGCCGCTACGGCATCCTCTTCGTCCTCGTTATCGGCGAGATCCGAAATATCATGCGTTACATGCGAAAGAGGCAGGGAGAACACGGTATCCTCGGGCTCCACGGGTGCGGAGCCCGCCGGAGCGGCGTGGGCCGGCACAGCTGTGGCGGCAGCCGGTGCCTCGGTCATAGTTGCGGACTTGTTCTCCTCGTCGATCATCGACGGTTCACCTTCATGACCACATCGCCAATCTGGACTTCGTCGCCCTCGCGCAGCGTTGCGGGCTCTACCAGCTGGCGGCCGTTGACGAGCGTGCCGTTAAGCGAGTTGAGGTCCTCGATGATGAGCGCCGGGCCCTGCAGCGAAAAGCGCGCGTGCGAGGCCGAAACGAACGGTTCGTTGATGCAGATGTCCGAAGATGGCGAGCGACCGACGATGACGGGGCCGAGCATGTCTACGTGAATGCCGCGGATACCGCGCGGACCCTTGTCCACATCGATCGTCCAGATAGCCGAGTCGCGGCGCTGTCCACGCACAAGTCCCACGCCGGTCTTCATGACGGCGAACAAGAAGATATAGAGCAGGGCAACCAGGACGATGCGGCCTGCAAAAAGGACGATATCGATGTTCATAAGCGACTATCCCCTAAATTCAAAGGTGCTCAGGCCAAACGTCAGCAGATCGCCGTTGCGCAGCGGGCAGCGCGTAATGCGGCGGTTGTTGACGAGCGTGCCGTTGGTGGAATTGAGGTCCTCGATCGACCAATCCGAGCCCGTAAAGGTGAGCTGGGCGTGGCGGCGCGACACGTTGGGGTCGCGCAGGGCAATATCGGAAACTGAGCGCTCGCGACCGATGGTCACCTGTGCGGAGGTGATGCTATGGCTCTCGCCGCTCACGACGTCGACGAGCTGGGCGAGCGGGCGCTGCGGGGCGCGAGTGCTCGCCATGTTGGAGGCGATGCCGGCTGCGGCGCCTAGGCCCACGGCGGCACCGG
>OLRR01002348.1_pt1 | contig 10323 bp, 7 predicted proteins | sample 1671941 | NCBI WGS metagenome assembly OLRR01 (sample SAMEA3136628, study PRJEB25190) | human gut metagenome
GATAATGATACCGAGGTATGGGAAACAGCGGACTTCGAACCGGACGCTTCGGAAATTCAACTACTGCGGAACATTGCTGCTTCCGATGAAACGATTATTAGGTTCCAAGGCAATGAGTATTACGAGGATCACATTGTTACCAAAAACGAAAAAGATGCAATCGTAGATGTACTCGCCGCTTATGAGTACCTGAAAAATAATTCCTAATAATTATACTGAGTACGGCATCTCAGTGGCCTTTTACTCGCCACTCTCACAAGGTAGCCATGAGCTTCTGATGCCACATGTCAGTCAGTTCGCTTTTTCCCATTTCTACATAATAAACCGCAGGTTCAAGCTGTCGCCTGAACCTGCGGTCATTTCATTCTTCCTCAATCCTCGTCCCAGTTGTGCCAGACGTTTTGGACGTCGTCGTCGTCGTCCATGATGTCCAGCAGCTTCTCCATCAGGGAGATCTGCTCCGGGTCGGTGAGCTTCTGGTAGTTCTGGGGTACCATTTCGATCTGGGCGGATACGAAGCTGTAGCCCTTCTGCGTCATGGCGTCGGCAACGGCGTTGAAATCGTCGGGGTCTGTGTACACGGTGAACACGTCATCCTCGGCCTCGAAATCATCCGCGCCGCAGTCCATGGCGTCCATCATGACCTGGTCTTCCTCGTAGTCGCCGTCCTCGTTGTCGATCACCAGCACGCCCTTCTTGTCGAAGGACCAGCTGACGCAGCCTGTCGCGCCCAGATTGCCGCCGAACTTGTCGAAGTGGTGGCGCATGGAACCGGCGGTGCGGTTGCGGTTGTCGGTCATGGTCTCCACGATCACCGCCACGCCGCCGGGGCCGTAGCCCTCGTAGGTAATGGTCTCGTAATTGTCGCCGCCCGCGCCCGCCGCCTTTTCCAGGCAGCGCTTGATGTTGTCGTTGGGCATGTTGGCGGCCTTGGCCTTGGTGATGACAGTGGCCAGGCGGGAGTTATAGGCGGGGTCTGCACTGCCGCCCTCCTTCACCGCGACGATCAGCTCTTTGGCGATCTTGGTGAAGGCTGCCGCGCGCTTGGCGTCCTGCGCGCCCTTGGTTTTCTGGATGTTATGCCATTTGGAATGTCCGGACATAGGTATATCTTCCCTTCAGCGAGTATATTCAAAAATCTTATCTATTTTATCAGAATCCGTGACAAAAATCAACACTTTCTCAATAGAATTTCATGCAGTCCCGGTGGGTTTCGGAAATTTTCACCTGAACCTCCGGGAACGCGGCGGCGATTTCCTCCGCCAGCACGGCCACAACGGGGTTCTCCGTGGCAAAATGCCCCGCGTCGATCAGATTCATCCCCAGCGCCCGGGCGTCCCAGAAGTCGTTGTACTTGATGTCCGCGGTGACGAAGGTGTCGCACCCGGCCTCAAAGGCGCTCATCAGCTCGTCGGAGCAATGCCCGCCGCCCACCGCCACCATGCGAACCGGCTTGCCGCCGTCCACGTAGCGCAGTCCCTCGGCGTTCAGGCTGCTCTTAACGATTTCCAGAAATTGGGAAAGGGGCTGCTCCTCTACCCTGCCCCGACGCAGAAGGCCCCACTGCCGCCCCTGATCGTCCCGGAAAAAGGGCGGGATGGTCTCCACGTCCTTCAGTCCCAGCGTAGCCGCCAGCACGTCGTTGACGCCCCCCGGGGCGCAGTCCAGATTGGTGTGGGCATTGACGGCGCTGATGCCGTGGCGGCAAAGGGTCATGATGCTCCGGCCAACGGTCGTTTCCTCCGTCACGGACTTGAGCGGGTCGAAAATGATTGGGTGGTGGGTGACGATCAGCTCCGCGCCCCACTCCGCCGCCTCCCAGCACACCCCCTCGAAGGGGTCGAGCGCCACGAGAACCTTGGTAACGGGGGTTTCCCGGCTGCCGCAGAGCAGCCCCACATTGTCCCAGTCCATTTTCATGTAGGTTGGGGCAAGGGTCTCTATGTACTTGAGAATGTCAGCTACGGTCGTCATCGGTCAGTTCCTCCAGAATTGCTTTGTAGTGCCTGTATTTTTCCCCGTCCCCGCCGGACAGCCCTGCCACGGTCTTGCGAAGGCCGGAAAGGACGCTCTCCCGGAAGGCCGGGAGCAGCTCGCTGCCGCTGCGGCGCAGTGCCGGGGTGATGTAATATTCACCCTCAGTCAGCGCCTCCCCGGGGGCGTAGACCACCTCCATGACGGGGTAGATGAATTTCCCGTCCTTCGCCAGCGTCTCCCGGCGGATGGCGTAGCCCTGACGGTACAGATACCGGCGCAGCTCCGGCCGCTTGCTCTGGCATTGGAGAATCAGGCGGTAGCGTTCGGTTTTCAGCCAGGGCGCGGCGTCCAGAATGGATATCATGGTGTCCGCCCCCATCCCCGCGCAGACCATGCAGTCAAATTCCCGGGGGACATTGCGGATGCCGTCGGACAGGCAGAAGGCCATGCGCTCCTTCACACCGAATTTTTCCGCATTGCGAATGGCGCTTTGCAGGGGCATTTCCCGGACGTCGGAGGCAATGACCGCGCCGGCAATGCCGTTTTTCAGAAGGTAAATGCCGAGATAACCGTGGTCACAGCCCACGTCCGCCACCCGGTCGCCGGGCTTGACATAGCCGCAGCAGGCCAGCAGCCGGTTGGAAAGGGGAATTTTCACGGGCGTCCCTCCTTCTATACGAAAAAAGCCATCCCGGCATTTGTCCGGGATGGCGCTGCCGGTATTTTATCCGTTCTGCTTCGCGGCTTCGTTGGCCTCGTAGGCTTCCAGGAAATTGTTCAGCTGGGCGAGGAACGGCTCGCAGTCCACACCGTGGACCATGCAGGCTTCCTCAACGGTCTCGCCCCGGGAAGAGGGGCAGCCCAGGCAGTGCATACCGATGGCGAAGAACAGGGGTGCGGACTGGGGCGCGACGTCCAGAATGTCCCCGATGATGGTATCCTTTTCAATTTTTACAGCCATGAAAGTGACCTCCTTGTTTTTATCTTTGACTATTATAACCGCACATGCCGAAAAAAACAAGAGGAAAGTCGTAAAAGATACGCAGCCGCCCCGCAGATTTTTCGTGGCGGGGTGGTCGATGATCAGAGCATCCGTCCTCGCCCATCCAGACAACACCCGCAAAATCCGCTTCTTTCCCCATAGAATTGGCCGGGCAGCGCTGCATCCCCTTTGCCACGCCGTTTTCCTGTTCAGCCCCGACGTACCATGTGGTAAAACGCACCTTCTCCAATGGATGTTGTCTGTTGAATCGGCTCGCCGACAATGCGGAATCCCGCCTTTTCATAGCACCGGATCGCCCGCTGATTCCATGTTCTGACTTCCAGGTACATAGGTTTCCCGGGAAACAGCGTCTGCGAAATTTCCCATGCCATTCGGGTCATCTGCTGCCCGTAGCCCTTGCCGCAGCAATCGGGATTCACCCCGATTCCGAAGAACACCCCCGGGTCTTCCCCATTCAGATTGATAAAGCCGACAAGTTCCTTCCCATCATAGAAGGAATACAGGTGGTTCTCCGGATTCGCAAACCCGAACCCACGCTTTTTCTGTTCCTCATAGGAAAGGCTGTTGTAAATCGCGTATTCCCCGGGATATTTCCACCGGGCGATGCAGTATTTTTCTTCTTCGGTCATTTTGTGATACTCAAGCATGTTCTTCCTCCTGAAAATGGTTTGATGCTCGGTTTACCCACTACATTATAGCAAGGAAACGGGAAAAATCAACCTGCCCGTATCGACCGTGTCCTTCCGATTTCATCAAAACAGTTCGCCCTCCAGCCTGAGAAGTCTTAGGCCGGAGGGCGTCGGTTCTGTTTTGCTTATTTCGTCTCGTTGGTGCCATAGTAGGCGTTGAGATACATCTGCTTGATCTCGCTCATGAGGGGATACCGGGGGTTCGCGCCGGTGCACTGGTCGTCGAAGGCCTGCTCCACCATGCTGTCCAGCCGGGTCAGGAAGTCCGTCTCGTCAATGCCGTAGTCCCGGATGGTCTTCCTGATGCCGATCTTGGCCTTCAGCTCGTCGACGGCCGCGATCAGGTTTTCCAGCTTCTCCTCGTCCGTGGTACCGCCCAGCTTCAGGTAGTCGGCAACCTCGGCATACCGCGCCAGGGTGTGGGGATGGTCGTACTGGGAGAAGGTACCCATCTTCGCGGGAACCTCGGCGGCGTTGAACCGCAGAACCTCGTCGATCATCAGGGCGTTGGCAACGCCGTGGGGCAGATGGTGGAACGCGCCCAGCTTGTGCGCCATGGAGTGGCACACGCCCAGGAAGGCGTTTGCGAAGGCCATACCGGCCATGCAGGCGGCGTTCGCCATGTTCTCGCGAGCCTTGGGATCCTTCGCGCCGTTTTCGTAGGCGGAGGGCAGGTTCTCGAAAATCAACTTCAGGCTCCGCAGCGCCAGACCGTCAGTGTAGTCCGTGGCCATCATGGAGGCGTAGGCTTCCAGCGCGTGGGTCAGCGCGTCGATACCGGAGGCGGAGGTCAAGCCCTTCGGCGCGGACATCATCATGTCGGCGTCCACAATCGCCATCTTCGGCAGCAGCTCGTAGTCCGCCAGCGGGTACTTCACGCCGGTGTCCTGATCGGTAATGACGGCGAACGGGGTGACTTCGGAGCCCGTGCCGGCAGAGGTCGGGATGGCGATGAAGTACGCCTTTTCACCCATCTTCGGGAAGGTGTACACGCGCTTGCGGATATCCATAAAGCGCATTGCCATGTCGAGGAAGTCCACTTCCGGATGCTCGTACATGACCCACATAATCTTGCCGGCGTCCATCGCGGAACCGCCGCCGATGGCGATAATGCAGTCCGGCTGGAAGGAAGTCATGGCCTTTGCGCCTTCCTTCGCGCAGGCGAGGGACGGGTCGGGCGCAACATCGTAGAACGTGGTGTGGACGATGCCCAGCTCATCCAGCTTGTCGGTAATCGCCTTGGTGAAGCCGGATTTGAACAGGAACGCGTCGGTGACGATGAAGCAGCGCTTCTTGCCCATAACTGCCTTGAGTTCATTCAGGGCGACAGGCAGGCAGCCCTTCTTGAGGTAGACCTTTTCAGGCGCACGGAACCACAGCATATTCTCCCTCCGGATGGCAACAGTCTTGACGTTCAGCAGGTGCTTGACGCCGACGTTCTCAGAGACGGAGTTGCCGCCCCACGAGCCGCAGCCCAGCGTCAGCGACGGACGCAGCATGAAGTTGTACAGGTCGCCGATGCCGCCCTGAGAGGAAGGCGTGTTGACGAGAATACGGCAGGTCTTCATGCGCGCGGCGAAGCGGTCAATCAAATCCTTGCGGGTGACGGCGTTCAAGTAGATAGAAGAGGTGTGGCCGTAGCCGCCGTCAGCAATCAGGTGCTCCGCCTTGTCGAACGCATCGTCGATGTCCTTGGCGCGGTACATCGCCAGCACGGGAGAGAGCTTCTCATGCGCGAACTCTTCAGAAATATCCACGGATTCGACTTCACCAATCAGCACCTTGGCGGTTTCCGGCACGTCCACGCCTGCGAGCTTGGCAATGGTGTGCGCCTTCTGACCGACAATCTTGGCATTCAGCGCGCCGTTGATGATGATGGTCTTGCGCACTTTGTCCAGTTCTTCGCCTTCGAGGAAGTACGCGCCGCGCTTGGCGAACTCCGCCTTCACCGCGTCGTAGATGCTGTCCAGCACGATGGTGGACTGCTCGGACGCGCAGATCATGCCGTTGTCGAACGTCTTGGAGTGCAGGATGGAGTTGACGGCCACCTTCACATCAGCGGATTCGTCGATAATCGCGGGCGTGTTGCCAGCGCCGACGCCCAGGGCAGGCTTGCCGGAGGAGTACGCCGCCTTGACCATGCCGGGGCCGCCGGTGGCGAGGATGATGTCGGCTTCCTTCATCGCCATGTTGGTCAGCTCCAGCGAGGGAACATCGACCCACGAGATGATATCTTCGGGCGCGCCGGCAGCCACAGCGGCTTCCAGCACAACCTTCGCGGCGGCGATGGTGGACTTCTTCGCGCGCGGATGGGGAGAGATGATGATGCCGTTGCGGGTCTTGAGGCAAATCAGCGTCTTGAAAATGGCGGTAGATGTGGGGTTGGTGGTCGGGATGACCGCCGCGACAACGCCGATAGGTTCTGCAACCTTCATCATGCCGAATGCTTCGTCGCGCTCCAGCACGCCGACGGTCTGCGTGTCCTTGTAGGCGTTGTAGATGTATTCAGCGGCGTAGTGGTTCTTGATGACCTTATCTTCCACCACGCCCATGCCGGTTTCTTCCACCGCCATCTTCGCCAGCGGGATGCGCATGTTGTTCGCGGCGAGGGCAGCTGCCTTGAAAATCTTGTCCACCTGCTCCTGCGTGTAGGTCGCATAGACCTTTTGTGCCGCGCGGACGCGGGCGAGGGCCGCCTCGAAGCTCTCCACGTTATCGACGATCGGATACTCTTTCGCCATGATACTCTCTCCTTATGCTTCATCCGTCCTGCGGGGATGCGCCCGCGAACGGGGAATGTCGGTGTTTGTCGGGGTGACGAGAACAGTGTAGCAGATTGTTAAGCTCTTGTCAAGTGGCTGACACGATTTTAACGATATTTTTTTCACAATTTAATACGTTTTCGGAACGGGATGAATGGAATGGCGGATAGATGGACGAAGAGGGCAAGAACGCGGATTCGCTATTTGGGGAGCGTCGGAGCAACGTCCCCGCGCCGCAATCAGGCGGAGGAAGTTCGCGCGGCATAAGCCATCATCATATAAATAGGTAGCAATTCAGGCACTGCATCATCCCTCCGAAAAAAATCCGAGAAAATTTATGCAGACCTATTGCATTTTTATTCATCTTGGTGTATAATCCATCTTGTCCGGCAGACGGACACAAAAATGATGAGAATCAGGATGAAGATAAAGGAGTCGATTGTTATGGCGAAGATGCGCGTATTGCTGGCTTATTCCGGTGGTCTGGATACCTCGATTATCGTGCCGTGGCTGAAGGAAAATTATGACTGCGACGTGGTCTGCGTTGCGGGCGACGTCGGGCAGGGCGAAGAGCTGGAGCCCCTCCACGAAAAGGCGAAGAAGTGCGGTGCGGAAAAGCTGTATATCGAAGACCTGCGCAAGGAGTTCGTCGAGGACTTCATTTGGCCGACACTCAAGGCGGGCGCGGTCTACGAGGGCAAGTATCTGCTGGGCACGTCCTTCGCACGGCCGCTGATTGCTAAGCGCCTCGTCGAAATCGCCCACAAGGAGAACTGCACCGCCATCTGCCACGGCTGCACCGGCAAGGGCAACGACCAAGTCCGCTTCGAGCTGACCATCAAGGCGTTTGACCCGAACATGCAGATTATCGCACCGTGGCGCATCTGGGACATCAAGACCCGCGAGGAGGAAATTGACTACGCCGAAAAGCGCGGCATCCCCGTCCCGGTCAAGAAGGATCGCCCGTATTCGATGGACCGCAACATCTGGCACATCAGCCACGAGGGCGCGGATTTGGAAGATCCGTGGAACGAGCCGCCGGAAGACCTGCTGCTGACGATGGTCACGCCCGAAAAGGCGCCTGATCAGCCCGAATACGTCACGGTGGACTTCGAGAAGGGCGTGCCGGTCGCCATCAACGGCGAAAAGCTGGACGCGGTGGATTTGCTGACGAAGGCGAACGAAATCGCGGGCCGCAACGGCGTTGGCTGTGCGGATTTGGTGGAGAACCGTCTGGTGGGCATGAAGTCCCGCGGCGTGTACGAAACCCCCGGCGGAACGATGCTCTACGCCGCGCACGGCATCCTCGAATCCATCACGCTTGACCGCGCCACCAGCCACTACAAGGAGCTGGTTGCGAGCAAGTTCGCGGAGCTGGTGTACGACGGCATGTGGTACACGCCCCTGCGCGAGGCGCTCTCCGCGTTTGTGGACAGCACGCAGCAGGCGGTCAACGGCACGGTGAAGCTGAAGCTGTACAAGGGCAACTGCATCAATGCGGGCGTGAAGTCGCCGAACAGCCTGTACATGGAGGAAATCGCCACCTTCGGCGACAGCCACGACCTGTACAGCCACAAGGATTCCGCGGGCTTCATCAACCTGCTCGGTCTGCCGCTGAAGGTCAAGGCGATGGTGGAGCAGAAGAATAAGAAGTAATTTAAAGCAACACCGCACAACTCGGCGGCTGACCGCCTCATTTGTGTAAATGTGATAACTGTGGTGTCCAGCAAGTCGTGCACTGAATTCGGGAGTAGAGCCCCAAAATAGTATAAACGCGCTCGTCGGAAGGTCGGCGGGCGCGTTTTCTGTGCGAATTTGAAATTTGGAGGGGGTTGAGGCAGCTGATTTCAGAAAAAACCGATTTTCTGAAATGTGGTTACACGCCGACACGAAAGTCGTTGTGAAGATACACAACAATTTGGCATGATTTTGTTAGAAATGTCAGAAATATATAATTCTTCAAGAAAACACTTGACTTTTTTCAGGAGAGGGGTAAAATAAAAGCAGTATATTATAAGGAGGCGGTGGACTGTACTATAAAATATGTATTTGTGAGTAAAACTGCATTGGGGGGAAGAAACACAGAAAACAAGATAAATGGTGAAATATGACGATAAAGAGCAGAATGAAATTACTGTTTTTTAACGGAAAGACTATTGAAAACAATGACAAGGAGGGAAAATAATGTCTAATCCGAACAATGGTGGCATGGGGTTCTTGGGCGTTGTTGGCGCAATCATCGTGGCAGTGCTCATACTATCATTCGCTTAATGAATAAATTCAAAAGGATGGGTGATATCAGTAAAATTGTTTGCGTCCTATTCCTATATGCACTGAATCGTTTTTACTTGAAAAATGTCGTTGTTATACCCGCAATATCGTACATCTTAAAATGTCATTTTAATGATTTTTTAGGAGGAATTTTCATAATCGCGTATATCAATTTGATTTTAGAGCATAGCAAATATCGTCATTATCGAGTGGATACGGTTTCGATGGCAGTCACAATAACGCTAATATGCGGAATATTCTGGGAGTACGTTGCGCCTTTCTTCTTGCATCAAGGAGTTAGTGATGTCTATGACGTTATCGCATATGTACTTGGCGGAATAACTTATTTGTTGTTGTAACGTGTTGTTCCAGTCAAGATTAACTGATATTCACATTGTTGAAATAGTTCGATTTCCCTCGTGACATATCGGGGGAATTTTTATTAATGCAGAACTTATTAAAAGATTAGAAATTAAAAAAAGAGCCAGCTTCTCACGAAACTGGCTCTTTTCTGGCAGGGGCAGAAGGACTCGAACCCTCAACAAAGGTTTTGGAGACCCACGTGTTACCATTACACCATGCCCCTATGCGTTTCGTCCGGGATTGCCGGAACGAGATTTAGTTTAGCACTTTTTCGGGCGTTTGTCAAGCGGTTTTGCGAAAAATGTGCCGAATTGGCAGAAAATTGCCCGGTGCTTTACAAAACCCGCGGCGCATGGTATGATGAGGGCAGGAAAGTCGGCGGGAGGGACGCATGTGCAGTGGGCGGAACGGGTTCGGGCGTATGTGCGGATGCACGGCGCGGGGTACACGCTGCACCGCGCGGGCGAAATGCTGGCGGCACGGGTGCTGCTGCGGGACGAATGGCGATTCCGGCGGGAGAAAGCAGCCAAGCGCGAACTGGCGATACAGCGCGCGCACCCCTTCCCGGATGTGCGCATCAGCGTCGTCGTCCCCGTGTTCAACACGCGCCCGAAATTCCTCCGCGCGCTGGCGGATTCGCTGCTTGCTCAGACGCACGGCGCGTGGGAAGCCTGCCTGTACGATGGCGGCAGCACGTCCGCCGAGACGCGAAAGGCGCTGGAAGCAATCGCCGCGCGGGACAGCCGATTCCACATCGCGTTTGGGGCGGAAAACGCGGGCATATCCGGCAACACGAACCGCGCGATTAAAATGGCGACGGGGGAGTATATCGCCCTGTGCGACCACGACGATGTGCTTGCGCCGGATGCGCTCTGGCGGATTGCGGAAGCCATCGACGCGCACCACCCCGACGTGCTCTACACCGATGAGGATAAGCTGACCGCCCACGGCGCGATTCATGTTGATGCGCACCGCAAGCCGGATTTCTGTCCGGACAATCTGCGTTCCGGCAACTATATCTGCCATTTGTCGGTGATTCGGCGGACGCTGCTGGATGCCATCGGCGGATTACGACCGGCATTCGACGGGTCGCAGGATCACGATTTGATGCTCCGCGCGTGCGAGCGGGCGGACGGCGTCATCCACATTCCACGCGTGCTGTACCACTGGCGGACGCTGCGGGGGTCGATGAGCCACACGAAATTGGCAGTCTGCCTGGACGCGGCGGCGCGGGCGGTGGAGGAAAGTATGCGCCGCA
>OLRR01002349.1_pt1 | contig 10322 bp, 8 predicted proteins | sample 1671941 | NCBI WGS metagenome assembly OLRR01 (sample SAMEA3136628, study PRJEB25190) | human gut metagenome
CTGCCGGAGCGGTGCTTAAGCCGCAAGGCGGGAATTGTGCGGTGTTGCCCTAATTTTCCAAAAGTTCTTTCATCGCTCTTCCCAGCGCATCGTTCCAGAAAAACCAGTTGTGGTCGCCGGGGGCTTCGTACCAAGTCAGTGGCCAATTCATCGCCTGCAAGGTATCGCGCAGGCGTAGGTTGGCGGGGTACAGACTGTCCTGCTGGCCGCAGGCCAAAAACAGGCGGGGCATGGGGCACGTTCCGTCGCGGAATTTCTCCACCAAGTCAAACAGATCATCCTGTGGCGGCACAATGCCGTGCGGGAAAATTGCCTGATCTTCATGCCAGCGGCAGAGCTGGGGCAGTTCGGCCTGGATTTCCGCCACCGAGGAAAAACCGGCGCACCCGGCGTACTGCTGCGGCGCAGTAAAAGCGCATTTCATAGCACCGTATCCGCCCATCGAAAGCCCCATAATATAAGTGCGCTCCGGTACGGGCTGAATGCCGAAAAACCGGCGGCAGAGCGTTGGCAATTCCTGATTAATGTAGGTGAAATACTTGGGGCCGCAGGCCATATCGGTATAAAAGCTGCGCTGCACTTCAGGAACGATCAGAATAGCCCCGTGGGTGCGGGCCAGGTGTTCGGCCTGGGTATAGCGCAGCCAGCCGGTGCAGTTATCAGTCAGGCCATGCAGCAGGTACACCACTGGCGCGGCGGCCAAATCTCCGGTATCCGGCATGGTAACAAGCACCGATGTTGCCATGCCGAGAGATTCCGACATGACGTCACAGCGGAAAAATGCCATGGTTTGCCCCTCCTTCAAATTTGTGAGTTTGCCAGCGCGCGGCAGATGGCACGCATGGCGGGCTCGGTGCGGTCCCAGGCGCTCACGGTACTGGCAGCAAAGGGATAGTGCTGCAAAGCGTCCGGCTCGGCCAAGCAGACAGCACAGAAGCGCGGGTTGTGCGCAGCCAGCGCTTCGGCGGCCTGGGCGGCAGCGGCGGCTTCCTCACGGGTGCCAAAGGCGAATACCACCGCGGGCGCCGCGGCGCAGACATCCGCCAGCTCCGGCAGTTCTTCCACCGTGTGGTAGACAGCGCACTGGCCGCCCAAACGCCGTGCAGCCAGTGGAGCAAAGCTTTCCGTAATGCGATCACCCTCCGTCACGCCAGTACCGGTACCGGACGCCCGCGCAATAAATAACGTCCCTGCGGGCAGCGGCAGCAGGCCGTGGGGGTCTTGTACCGTCACGCCGGTTTCGGCCAACGCATCCGCAAGGGCAGCATGATTGCTCCAATCCTGGCTGGCGGCATCGCGGGCGGGCATAGTCCAGCCCAGCGCCAGCTTGCATGCCAAGATCCGCCGCACCGATTCATCCACCCGCGCCATCGGCAGGGTTCCATCGGCCACAGCATCGCACAGGGCACGGATGCAGGGGGTCTGTACATCTTTACCGGTGGGGTCGGCGTTATCGCCGCCGTTGCCAATAATCAGCAGGTCGCACCCGGCCAGTGCCGCCTGCACACAGCCCTGTGGTGCGCCGTACTGGTCCAGAATGGCGTGCATCTGCAAGCCGTCACTGATGACAAGCCCCTGGTACCCCAGTTGCCCACGCAGCACGCCCTGGATGACGGGCGCGGACATGGAGCAGGGCGTATCGGTGTCATCCAACGCGGGGAAGCAGACATGCGATACCATCACGCTGGCAAGGTCCTCTGACATCGCGCGGCAGAAGGGCGTTAAGCAGCTATTCATCAATGTGTCACGCGGGGTATTGTCCACCACAAAGCCGAAGTGTGTATCGGCACCGGTCTGCTCATGGCCGGGGAAATGTTTGCCGCAGGCCAGCACCCCGGCATCCCGCAGGCCGCGGGCCATGGCGCAGCCATAATCCGCGATGGATTGCACAGTTTGCCCATAATAACGGCGTTCCGCAGGGCCGGAAAGAGTATCCAGCACCGGCGCACAGTCCAGATTAATACCCAGTGCCCGCAGCTCACCGCCCATCATACGCCCAACTTTGTAGGCGTTGGCGGGATCGCCCGTGCGGGCAATGACCATGGCGCTGGGAAAAACCGTGGCTTCGCTGCGCAGGCGGGTAACACAGCCGCCCTCCTGGTCGATGGCGATAAGAGCAGGCAGACCGTTTTCCGCCATGACGGTGTGCTGGATCTCAGCGTTCAACTGCGCCAGCGCGGCCCGCCCGGCACAGTTTTTGCCAAACAAAATAACGTTGCCGATATGATTTTTGCGTAAAAATTCCCGCGTGCCCGCATCCATGCGGGATACCTCGATACTGGCCAGGATCATCTGGCCGATCTTTTCTTTCAATGTCATGCGGGAAAGGAGATTATCAATCGTGGTAGGCATAGGGCACCTCGAAAACAGGTAGGAGTTAGGAGGGAGAAGTTCGGAGTTGATGTGAATTAGAAATTAGCAATGAGAGATTAGGAATTGGCGGTAGGAAAAAGTCTAAATCTGAAAAGAATAAAGAATAGAGAATAATGAATAATTGTGGTGGACCGCGGCGCAAAGCGCCGCTCAGGAGATATTAGGTTTGCCGGTTGTTAAAAAGTGCGATTGGCTATTAAATCTTTTGTAGGGCGCGATGACCTCATCGCGCCGGGGCTTGCCACGAGGTAATCAAGAAATATGTACTTCCCTTACCACAGCTCAAATTACTAATTTCTCATTACTCATTCCTAATTATTTTGTATCAGGCCTTAATGCATCGTAACTCCTAACTTCAAACTTGCAATCGCCCCGCCAATGATTCCTGCGGTGTTGCGGTGGGCGGCAAGGCGGAGGGTGGGCTGGGGGTTGGCGTGCAGGCGGGCCAAAGTGGTGTGGCAGGCATCCAGCAGAAAATCGCCTGCCTCGCTGATGCCGCCGCCCAGGGCTACGACCTCCGGCGCAAAAATGGAGTTGAGGGAAACAATGCCGGTGCAAAGCTCGTGCACATACTGGGCAAACACGGCCTGTGCCGCAGCATTGCCGCTGCGGGCGCGGGCAATCAGGTCGGCGGGTGACTCGCCGCCGGCCATGCGGATCAACGCGGTGGCCGAAGCGTACTGTTCAAAGCAGCCGCACTGGCCGCAGGGGCAGGGCAGACCGTCGCTGTGGGTGATGATATGCCCCAGTTCCGGGGCCAGCCCGGTGGGGCTGCGCCAGCACTGCCCATTGATGACAATGCCCCCGCCAATGCCGGTACCCAGGGTGAGCAGAATACCCGTCTGTACATTTTGCAGTGCACCGGAACGCATTTCGGCCAACATTGCCGCGTGGCCATCGTTAATGACCACCGCGGGTAGACCGGACGCCCGGCGCAGCAACGCAGCAAGGGGCACATCTACCCATGCCAGATTATCCGCCGTAATGGTTTCGCGCGCAGCGTTCAGCGTGCCGGGCGCACCGGCCCCAATAGCCGCAACGTGATACGGTTCCAACTGCGCCGCAATCAGCGTGGCGGCTTCGGCAGGTTCTTTGGGTGTGGGGCGGCTCCACTGCTGCAAAAGGTTCAGCTGTTCATCAAAAATGCCGAACTTAATGCTTGTACCGCCAATATCAATACCGGAAAGAAACATGGTTGAACCTCGATGGAGCGTTGTGGAGAATTAGAAATTAGTAATGAGAAATTTGAGGGTGAGCGGAGCGAAGAGAAAAAAGAATAATGAATAAATAATAAAGAATAATGTTGGTGGACCGCGGCGCGCTGCGCCGCTCAGGAGATATCAGGTTCGTTGTTTATTAAAACGTACCTTGGCCCACAAAACGTTCTGAATTCGCGGGATAGATGTCACAACATCGTTATAACGTGGAATAGGGCACTGTCTCGGTGGGGTCGGGTACCCCCGCCCTACCGTAAGACAAAGCCTTGCACCATTCTGCAAATTGCGGTATAGCGTCCCCGTTAGCCGATGACGAATCTCATCCTCACAAGCAATTCCTAACTCCTAACTATCTCGCCATACCCTCTCCACCTGCCATCCTTCGCTCCATCCCACCAGCACGGCGGGGTGGCCGGGGTGGATGGTGCGGGGCAGGCCGAGCAGGGCGGCGGGGGTGGTAGATGCCATCAGGCAGGCGTCCTGTGCGGGGATCCCAATGCTCTGCAAATTGCGCACTGCACCGTCCAGATAAACACCGCCACCGTCCAGGGTGCCGTTTGCGCAGCGGCTTACACCGTTTTGCACAATATAATCTTGCCCGGCCATGGTGTAGCGTCCATCGGGCAGACCATGGGTAGCCACACTGTCGGATACGGCAATCATCGCTTCAGGGCCTTTCATATGGTAGACAAGCTGCAAAGCGGCGGGGTGCAGGTGAACCAGATCGCAGATGCACTCGGTGGTCACGCTAGGATCCAGCAGAGCGGCGGCCACCACACCGGGGTCGCGGTGGCGTAGGGGGCGGCAGGCGTTGAAGGTATGGCACAGACCTGTAAATCCAGCAGAAAAAGCACGCTGGGCGGTCTCGTAATCAGCATCGGTGTGCCCGGCCTGCACCCGGATACCTCGCGCCGCCAGAGCTGCGCCAAGTTCCAGCGCGCCGGGAAGCTCCGGGGCAAGGGTCACCTGCCGGATGACGGATTCATACCCCTGTACCAGCGTCTGGTACGCGGCGAGGGTTGGCGGCAGCAGCGCGGCGGGTGGCATGGCACCGGGACGTTCGGGACTCAAAAAGGGTCCTTCCAGATGAACACCCAAAATATGCGCGCCGGGCAGTTTGCCTGCGGCCTGCTGCTGCATGGCGGTTTGTACCACCGCCAGCGCCCGGCGCATGGTGGGCAGCGGCTCCGCCCCAAGGGTGAGCAGCACATCCGTTACGCCGTGGCACAGCAGGATGGTCAGGAACTCGGGCAGGGGGCGTTCATTCAGCTCCGGGTCAAAGCCCTGGCCGCCGTGGCAGTGCAGGTCAACCAGTCCGGGTGTTAAGGCCCAGACAGAAAAATCGGCCGGACCCCCGCCACCAATGGCAGTGATCTGGCCGTCTTCGACCGTCACGGTCTGATTGGCTAGGAATGTACGGCCCACCAGAAGTTTTTGAGCAAAAATTTTCATGGTAAGCACCAGTGTTAGTTAGGAATTAGGAGGTAGGAGTTCATATGAATTAGAAATGAGCAATGAGAAATTAGGAATTTGTGGTGGAGTATAGGTGTATTACAATTTTTGACTGTCGTACCGTGAACGCCGGCGCGATGAGGGCATCGTGCCCTACAGGATGTTATATGGTTCATCACTCAGCTTCAAATAGCAGCAAACCTAATATTTCCTGAGCGGCGCAAGTGCGCCGCGGTCCACCAACATTATTCTTTATTCTTTTTTAATTATTCATTCCTAATTGTTAATTCTGAATTATAGGTTGTTCAGCGCTTCCGCAATTCTCCCATGTGTTTTTTCCAGTCTTGCTTCCGCGATGGGGGCGTCAATTTTACAGAGAATCATCAGGATAGCGGTTTTGGCGCTGTAACCGCACTGCTCCAGGGCGTTGCGGGCGGCAACACTGTCGGCACCGGTGGCGGTGCGCACAATGCGTACACAGCGCTCCACCAGCTTTTCGTTGCTGGCGCGCACATCAACCATCAGGTTGCCATACACTTTGCCCAGCTTGATCATGGTGGCGGTGGAAAGCATGTTCAGCACCATTTTTTGGGCAGTGCCGCTTTTCAGGCGGGTGGAACCGGTAATAACTTCCGGCCCCGGCATGGGGGAAATGCCAATGTCAGCCCGGGTGTCTACCTCACTGCCGGGGCAGCAGGTTACACTGATGACCGCTGCGCCAAGGCTGTGGGCATACTCCATCGCACCCAGCACATAGGGGGTGCGGCCGCTGGCGGCAATACCGCACAGAACATCCTTCTGGCTGAAATTCAGCTTTTCCAAGTCCTCTTTGCCAAGGTCACGGTTGTCCTCGGCGCCCTCCACCGGGATCAGCATGGCGCGCTGGCCGCCCGCAATAACGGCATCCACCATATCGCGCCCGGCGCTGAATGTAGGCAGGCATTCGGCTGCATCCAGCACGCCAAGACGGCCGGAAGTACCACATCCGCAATAAATCAGCCGTCCGCCTTTTTGCAGCGCGGCGTAAATCACATCCACAGCTGCAGCGATCTGCGGCAGAACCACTTCCACCGCTTCGGCTACTTTTTTGTCCTCCTGGTTCATCAGGCGGACGATCTCAAGCGTTGAAACCTCATCAATATGGCTGGTTGCCGGGTTCCGCTGCTCGGTTGAAATATGATCCAGTTTTACCATAAACAATTCCTCGCATTTGGCAGGTGTAGAGCCCTGCCTGCTGTGCGGCGGGCATTAACCCTTGACGCCGCCGACAGTAAGGCCCTTGACGAAGTATTTTTGCAGGAAGGGATACAGGATGATGATGGGCAGGGTGGAAACAATGATAACGGCAGACTTGATGGCAATACCCAGGGAGGATTTATCCGCAGAGCCTGCACCATCGCCAACCATGGCAGTGCCGTTGACAATGTTGCGCAGGAACAGCATAACGGGGTACTGCTCCTTATTGAGGTAGATCAAAGAATTGAACCAGTCGTTCCAGAAGAACACCGCATAATACAGGCCGACCGTTGCAATGGCAGCGGTGGAAAGCGGCACAATGATGCGGCGCAGAATGCCCCAATAGCCCAGGCCGTCAATAAGAGCAGCTTCCTCCAGCTCGTGCGGGAGAGATTTGAAAGAGTTGATCATGATGATCAGGTTGAACTGGCTGATGCAGAAGGGTAGCAGCATAGCCCAGCGGGTGCCGGTCAGGTGCAAAGAGGATACCAGCAGGTAGTTGGGGATCATGCCGCCGGCAAAAAACATCGAGATAACAACGATCTTCATAAAAACCTTGTGGCCCATCAGGTTGTCTTTGGACAGGGGATAGGCGAACATGATCGTCATCAACATAGCGATGGTAGTACCGCCAATGGTATAAATAAAGGTATTGCCATATGCCTGGAAAAAGTTGGGGTAGGTGAAGATCTGCTTGTAAGCATCCAGGTTAAAGCCGACTGGCCAGAACAGGACCTGGTTGTTGATGATGGCCTTGGAACTGGAGAAGGACAGCGCTGCCATATACACAAACGGCAAAAAGCAGACAAGCAGGGTAAAGATCATGACCAGGTTGACAATGGTGTCAAAAACGACGTTTTCTTTTGTTTTATAATACTTGCTCATCTTTTTGCCTCACTTAATACAGGCTTTCGTCCGTCAGCTTTTTGCTGATTGCGTTGGAGCCTGAAACCAGAATCAGACCAATGATGCCGCCAAACAGGCCAATGGCCGTTGCGTAAGAGTAGTTCTGGTTCTGCAGACCGGTGCGGTAAACCAGCGTATCAATGATATCGCTGACGCCGGAGTTAGACGGAGTGTACATCAACAGGACTTTTTCATAGCCAATGCTCAGCATACGGCCAACGTTCATGATCAGCATGACCATGATGGTAGGCATGATGGAGGGGATGGTCACGTGGAAGATCTGCTGCAGGCGGGTAGCGCCATCCATCTCAGCGGCTTCATACAGATCGCTGCTGATGCCGGTGATAGCGGCCAGATAGATGATGGCGGTCCAGCCGGTGTACTGCCAGGATTCCGACAGGATGTACAGCGGGCGGAACCAGCCTGGCTCGTTCATGAAGTAGATGGGGGTCATGCCGAAGACGTTGTGCAGAAGGTTGTTCAGCAGGCCGGTGCTGGGAGAAAGAATCTCGTTCATGATGGCGATAACGACCACCGTGGAGATAAAGCGCGGCATGTAGGAGATAGTCTGCACAACTTTTTTCAGGTGCTTATTGCGCACTTCGTTCAGCAGGATTGCGAAGATAATGGGCAGCGGGAAGTTGATAACCAGGTTTTCCAGCGAAACCACTAACGTGTTGCGGAATGCGCGCCAGAAAGCGGGGTCTTTCAGGAACCGCTCAAAGTAGCGCAGGGTCCATTCGGTGCCAAACATACCCCGGCCGGGGCGGTAGCGCCGGAATGCCAGAATGTTGCCGAACATGGGAACGTATTTGAAGATGATGAAATACAGCAGCGGCAGAATCATCATGGCATATAATGCGCTGTACTGCTTCAGGTGCTTGATGGTATGCGAACGCCGCTGGGCCTTTTCGGCCGGCGTAAGCTTTGCTTTTGCCTTACCCATGGATTGCGCTCCTTTGGTTGGGGGCGGCGCGAACCGCGCCTGCCCTTAAAAATAAGAGCAGGGGGTATATCCTCCACGGATATGCCCCCTGCTGAGGATCAACTGGTCAATATTTTACTTATTGTTGTCGTTGTACATCTGCAGGTACTGGTCAATGCTCAGGTTCTTCATTTCAGCAACGTAAGCATCCCAATCGGTGTCGGTGCTCTTCTTGCCGGTGATGAAAGCATCTGCCCAAACTTCAAAGGTATCGCCCAGCGGGGTGCGCAGGCTGGCGGCATCCTCAGCGGTCAGGTCGTCAAACTGCGGAGTGGGAGGTACGGGCTGGATAGCATCATCCATTGCAGCAACTTCGGTGTTGATTTCGGCATAGTTCTCGTCGTATTTGGACATTTCACGCTCGTTGATCCAGACCATCTGGGTAACGTCGGAACCGCAGCCGTACTTGAGCTGCATGCTCTTATAAATGCCGTCAGCACTGTTCACAATGTCGTCAGAGTAAACGATCTTGTCGCCGTCCATGGTGTAGGTCTCGCCTTCAACACCCAGGCACCACAGTTTTGCATTCTCCTCAGAGTAGAACATTTCATCGATGGTGCGGACAATGCGCTCGAAATCATCGCGTTCAGCAGTCTTTTTGGGGAACATGATGCCGGAACCGGTGCGGGACTTGGGCTGGTGGTGGGCACCTGCGGGGCCTTCCAGCGGTGCATACATCTGCAGTTTAAAGCCGTCGATCTCGCTGGCAGCTTCCACGCCGCCAATCTGGTCATAGTAAGCATAGGTGGCCATGGAAGAACCGGTAGCCAACTTCTGGCTCCACTTATCACCATCAATGGGGTCAGCCATTTCGGGGTCAAGCAGGCCTTCGGAGTAGAGCTTGCTCAGGAATGCGAAGTATTCTTTGCACTTATCATCAATTGCGCCAGCAAAGAAATCCTTGTTGTCGTAATCATAGCTCAGAACGTAAGAGCCATCGGCGCTGTTTTTGCCCACGCTGATGCCGAAGGAAGGCATCGTCATACGGAACAGAACGCGGGGACCAGCCAGAATGGTGAGCGGGTAAGAATCGGGATAATCCGCTTTGTAAGCCTTCAGGATCTCGTACAGGTCATCAAAGGTCTTGGGGGCTTCCAGACCCTTGGATTCCAGATAATCCTCACGCAGGATCAGGCCGCCGTCGTAGAACGGCTTATCGGTCAAAGACGGCATATAGTAGCGCTTGCCGTCCTGCAGGTTCAGCATATCCACATCGTCCTGCAGGTCCATTTCCTCAACGCGGGCGTTGAAGTTGGGGGTCCAGTCGCTGTAGTCGCTGATGGGAACCAGAGCGCCGTTCAGAGCCAAAGAAGCATTCTCACCGGTGGTGGACTGGTACAGGATGACATCGGGAACGTTTTCGCCGGTATTCAGTGCCAGAGAAACCTTGGTAGAGTAGTCCGCAATAGGAATGGCCTCAACGTCCAGGTTGACGTTGCAGCGCTTCTGCACTTCGGTAAAGGTGAGCCAGTCTTCTTTATAAGGAAGGGTAGCATTATCCGACAGATAAATTCGGATGTTAATGGGGTCCTCATTGGAGTAATCCGGGGTGCCGGATTCGGTGGAAGCGGCAGTGGAATCTGCGGTAGACTCAGCTGCGCTGGAAGCGACCGTGGAAGAACCGCTGCTTCCACAGGCGGCCAAAGTGCCTGCTGCCATGCAGGTGGCCAAAGCCATGGCCAAGGTACGGCTGACTGACTTTTTCATGGGGTATCCTCCTTAATATGGTTTTCCTTTTTATAATGCCGCTATCAGGGTTGCAAGCGAAAGCGGCGTGTTCCACAAAAATGGGTAAACCAAGGCCAATACTGCCTTGCGCCCCGGTTACCCGGCAACAAATACCCCGCGGCTGGCTGCCACACGAAGACGGTTTCGAACTATTGTTTCTCAAATTTCATGTTTGCCGGAATATTTGTTTCAATATCTGTATCATACGCCAAACCTGCCCCATCGTCAATACATTTGTGATAAATTCATGATTATTTACAAACAAGTGTGTGGAAGTTTGGAGAAAACGGAAAATAGCAAGTTTGACGAAAGAAAATTAGGCAGAGAGACCGTTAGGAGTTGGGCGCGAAAAAAAGAATAAGTAATAAAGAATAGGCAATACCGCATAATTCTAAGTGCCGATACGGCGAGCGAGGTGCGGCAGA
>OLRR01002352.1_pt1 | contig 10317 bp, 9 predicted proteins | sample 1671941 | NCBI WGS metagenome assembly OLRR01 (sample SAMEA3136628, study PRJEB25190) | human gut metagenome
CGGTGTCGAAGAGGTCGACGAACAAGAACGCGAAGACGATGACCGCGAACTCGACCAGGTGCGAGCTGATGTAATCGAAGTTGAACGCGAACAGGTACGGCGCGCTGATGCCGATTCCGTTGGAGAAGTCGGGGAACAGCGAGTTGGTGCCGGCCGTGGGGTCGACGACGTACCAGCCGCAGGCCTGGGCGATCATGCCGAGGATCCAGGTGAGCAGAATGCCCCACAGGATGTAGCCGGGCACCTTGTAGTGGTACATGACGGCCACGGCGATGAGGCCTATGAACGCGAGAGCGACGGACGGGGTCGCGATGTCGCCCATGGTGAGAATGGTCGAGGGGTCAGCCACGACGATGCCCGCGCCCTTCAGGCCGACGATGACGATGAACAGGCCGATACCGGTGCTGATGCCGAGTTTGAGGTTCTTGGGGACGTCGTTGACCAGCGCCTCGCGGAACTTGCTCAACGAGAGCAGGATGAAGATGATGCCCTCGACCAGGACCGCCGCCAGGGCGACCGTCCACGGATCGCTGATGCCCTCGGCAGCCATCTGCCCGCACACCGAGTAGGAAAAGTAGGCGTTCAGGCCCATGCCGCTTGCAAGGGCGATGGGGTAGTTGGCGAAAAACGCCATGAACAGCGTCGCTGCCGCGGCAGAGATAGCCGTCGCGGTAAAGACGGCGCCCGCGTCCATTCCACACCCAGAGAGAATGGACGGGTTGACGGCCAGAATGTAGACCATCGAAAGGAACGTGATGACGCCAGCGGTGAGCTCGGTTCTGACGTCGGTCCCGCTCTCTTTCAACTTGAAAAACTTCTCCACAAAATTCCTCTCCTCGAAAGTATAAGACTCGGCGCTATTGTAGCGATTTTGTGGAGACATTCACGTATTATTATCGGCATGTGAACTTCCCAAACATGTGGGCGGCATGAGAGCTGGCGGCGCATGGTGCTATGCTGCTGGCGAGTCAACGTCGAGAAGAGGAAGATATGCCCGATAAACGTGACGACGTCATCACGTGGGACGAGTTCTTCATGAAGGTCGCGATCGCGGCCCAGCTCAGAAGCAAGGACCCGAACACGCAGGTGGGTGCGTGCATAGCCGACACGAACCACCGCATACTCTCGGTCGGCTACAACGGGACGCCCTCGGCACTCAACGACGACGACTTCCCGTGGGGGACCGACGACGACCCTCTTAACGACAAGCACAGCTACGTCGTGCATGCCGAGGCCAACGCCGTCCTCAACTACCGCGGCTCGCTGAAGGACATGAAGGATGCCACCGTGTACGTGACGCTGTTTCCCTGCCACGAATGCGCGAAGATCCTCGTGCAGGTTGGCATCGGCGAGGTCGGGTATTTGGACAACAAGTACGATGGTACGCTCGGAAACCAGATATCGCGCCGGATCTTCGACTCGTGCGGCATCGCGTACCGTCAGGTCCATGTCGACGAGTAGCATCGCGCGAGACGGGCTGGCATGTCGAAGGACTGGGACCGCATAAACGAGGCACTGCTTTCCGCCGCGCAGGGCAAGACGCCCACACCCGTGATGTCGCGTCGGTCGCTGTTCGGAATCCCGAGTGCTGTCGAGCTCAAGATGCAGGCGATCGTCGCGGAGGTCGCACGTGGAGCAGAAGACCCCGCTGCGCGTGAGAAGGCACAGAAGCTGCGCGAGAAGCTTGACGTCGCTGCCGATGCGCTGGGGGGTCGTCTCACGGTGGGGCGTGCGAGTTGCTACTTCGTGTTTCGCGCCCGCGGTGCGGGCTACGATATCCCCGCATACCCGTTTGCGGGTTCTGGGGAGCTCAAGGAGTTCCTGCACGACCAAGGCGTTGCGAGCGTCCCGGAGTGGTACGAGGGGCTTGGCATCGGCACGTCGGACTTCGTGGCGCTCGATGCACAAGCCCTGGTCTCGTTTCAGCACGAGGCTGGCAAGTTCAAGGTCGCCTTGTTCGACGGTGTCTCGTTTGTCGACGATTCGCGGTTTTGTCCGCTTGCAGGCTCTGCATGCCTTGCTAACGCCGGATATACGTCGCTCGAGTCGCTCGCCGGCGCGCTCGACGTCGTGCTCGACGTGGGTGCCGGCAGCGGGCAGGCAAGGCAGGCACATGAGGAGGACAAACAGCTGTGAAGCTTACTGATGAGGAGTTCGAGAACGCCATCGCCGATGCCATCGACAGCATCCCCGACCGGTTTTTGGACGAGCTCGAAAACGTCGCGTTCATCGCAGAAGACGATCCGACGCCCGAGCAGTCTCCGCAAGGCGACTTGCTCGGCCTGTACGAGGGCGTCTCGCTTGCCGAACGCGGAGACGACTATGGGTTTTTCGGCGATTGCCCCGACACGATCACAATCTTCAAGGGTCCCCACGAGCGGCTCTCCGATTCCAAAGAGGTCGTCGTCGAGGAAATACGCAGAACGGTGGTCCACGAGGTGGGACACTACTTCGGCATGAGCGAAGAACAGGTCGACGAGATGGGGTACGCATGATGGACGAGCGCCTCGACCAGATGCCCGCGGACGCGCGAGACGACGCCCTCGCCTACGGCAGGGAGCGCGAGCAGGAACGGCTCGAGTGCTGGCGTGCCCAGATCGGAGATTCGGACGCCGTCATGTACCTGCGGACGCGCGGGGTGTCGCTCGACACCGCCAGGAAATGGGGCCTGGGCTACGACCGCGAACGCAAGCGGCTCGTGATCCCATACGTGGGAAGCGAGTACTTCCACGTCGACCGCGACATCACCGGCGGGGCCGAGGAGAAGTACACCGTTCCGAGCACCGACGAGCTCGGCTCGCTGCCCCTCTACAACCCGAGCGCGTTCGATTCGCCCGCCTTCTACGTGGTCGAAGGCCCGCTCGACGCGCTTGCCATCCTCGATGAGGGGAAGCCGGCAGTTGCTCTGTGCGGCACCAACTACGAGGAAGTCGTCGCCGCCTCCGTGAGCCGTGGCTACCGCGGCACGATCATCGCGGCGCTCGACAGCGATGCCGAGGGGCGCAAGGCCCAGGAGCGCTTCATGCTCGCGCTCAAGCAGTCGGGGCTGTACGGCGTCGAGTTCTCCTACCACCGCGGCGCAAAAGACGCCGCCGAGGCGCGCTGCATCGAGCCGGTCCAGTTCAGCGTGGACATCGCACGCGCCTACGAAAAGGCGGTGCAGACCAGGCGCGAGAAGCTGCTCGGCAGCTACCATGAGGCGCTGCGGCACCTGCGCGTGCAGGGGCCGGGCGACGTGCTGCGCGGGATTTGCTTCAACGAGGATTCGGTGCACCCGGTGCCCACGGGGTTCCGCCAGCTCGATCAGTGGCTCGGAGGCGGGCTCATGCCGGGCCTGTACCTCGTCGGCTCTGCGGCGACGGTTGGCAAGACGAGCCTGTGCCTGCAGATCGCGGACCAGATAGCAGAGGCGGGCCATCCCGTCATGTTCGTCTCGGTCGTGCAGCGTGCAAACGAGCTCATCGCGAAGAGCATCGCGCGCTACCTGTACCGCGAGCGTCCCGAGCGCGGAGCGCAGTCCCTCTCTCCCAACGAGATTCTCGACTGCCAGCGCCGTTCGAATTGGAACAGGGCGCAGTCGGGCAGCGTCATCGAGATCTCCCGCTGGTACCTGTCGCACATCGCGCCGTACCTGCGTCTTGCCGAGGGCACGGGCAGGCCGAGCGTGGCCGACATCAGAAGCGCCTCGGAGCTCATGTCCGAGAAGTACGGCGGCACCATGCCCGTCATCATCATCGATTGCCTGCAGCTTATCGCGAACGATTCCGACGAGGTCGGCCGCCTTATGCTCCTCAAGAGCACGCTCGGCTTGCGCCAGCTCGCACGCGACCTGCGAACCCCAGTGCTCGCCATCTCATCGGTGAAGCCCGGCGTAGAGGCGGACAACGTGGAGATGCTGAGCTTTGCCAATGCGGAGATCATGGCGGATATCTCGGATGTGGTCATCGCGCTCGAGCGCTCCAGGCGTCCCGAATCGCTCGAGAACGGGCTTGCCTGCTACCACTGCGGCCTGCAAGTGCTCAAGAACCGCACGGGAAAGACCACCGCGCACGCAAAAGAACTGCCGCTGTCCTACTCTCCCCAGGTCTCCACGTTTGCCGAGGCCACGCTTGCCCCCGCATCCGGCTCGTTCGGATTCTGCGATGCGCGCTAGCTTCGCGTTTGGCGTGTTCTGCGCGGTCGCGGGCGCGGCGCTGTGGGGTTTTTCTGGTGCGTGCGCCCAGTTCCTGTTCGCTCGCTACGAGATATCCGCGCTGTTCATCACTGTCGTGCGCATGCTCGGGGCAGGGGCGCTGTTCGGCATCGTGCTCATGGCCACTTGGAGCCACGAGCTCAAGCGCCTGCTCTCAGATCGCGCCTCCCTGGCGCGCCTGCTCGCGTTCGGCTGCTTCGGGCTGTTTCTCGACCAGTTCGCCTACATCATGACGGTCGATTTCACGAATGCCGGCACCGCGACGGTCCTGCAGGGGCTGAGCATGGTCTTCGTCGTTGCGGCGACCTGCCTCATCGTGAGGCGGCGTCCGCATGCGCGCGAAGCGGCGGGCGTCGTCTGTGCCCTTGCGGCGACGGTGCTCATCGCGACCGGGGGCGACCTCGCGGGGCTGAGCATGCCGGCGCCGGGCCTTGCGTGGGGCATCGTCAATGCGGCGGCGGTCGCGTTCTACGTCATGTACCCACAGTGCCTGTTCAGGCAGTGGGGCAGCGTTGCGGTCACGGGCATTGGCATGCTGTTCGGCGGGGTCGTGGCGCTCGTGGTCTTTCTGGTTCGGGGCGCTGCCGGTGCCGTTGCGGGCGCTCCGGTGGGCCAGGTGCTCCCCATCCCGGTGCTCGATGTGCCCGGCATGTTCGCCCTGCTCGGCATCGTGGTCGTCGGCACGTTCGGCGCTTTCGGGCTTTACCTGCACGGCGTGTCGGTTGTGGGCAGCATGCGGGGAAGCCTCATCGGGGCAGTCGAGCCGGTGAGCGCCATGCTGTGCTCGTGCCTGTGGCTTTCCACCCCATTTGGCGCCGCCGACTGGGCGGGGCTCGTTCTCATGGTCGTGACGATCGTGCTCATGTCGGTGCGCGCCAAGGTCCCCGAGGCGCGCTCATGAGATCTCGCTGCAAGGCCGACCGGGCGCTCGTGCTGCATTTGCTGGGTTGTGCGGGCGAGAGCCTGGGCCCAGAGCTCGACAAGAGACTCGAAGCCGCCATCGAGCGTTGCGAGGCGGTCGCTCGGCCAAAGGGCGCCTGGCGCCTGTTCGAGACGTGCGAGTCTCCAGGCTCCATCGAGGTCGTCGGCACCTCGCTTGCCCTTTCAGGGGCAGCGCCTCGCGAGGCGCTTTCCGGCTGCCGGCACGTTGCGCTCATGGCATGCACGCTGAGGGACGCCTTCGAGCGTGAGCATGGTGTCGCCGCGCAGCCGAGCGTGCTCGAGGCCAGCAGAGCGCTTGGCGTGAGCTGCACGGCATACGGCAGCATGGTACCGTCCAAGAGCCTCACGGCGATTGTGGGCCTGTTCGACGGAGAGCATGCCGATAAAAGCGGCTGCGAGAACTGCTCGTTATCCATGTATTGCGAGTTGAAGAAGAGGGGCGTTTCATGTATCCAGTGACAGAGCATACCGTCGAGGTCGCGTCTTCGCGGCAGCTGCGGATCAAAGACGAGTACCTGGCCCGTGTGCTGTCGGGCGACGAGTTTCTCCTGTTCGACGGCGCCATGGGGACGATGCTTCAACGTGGCAGCTCCCTCAAGGCAGGCGGGCTGCCCGAGCTGCTCTGCCTTACCGACCCCGACGCGGTCACGGCCGTTCACCGCGCGTACGTCGAGGCGGGGAGCATGGTCGTCACGACCAACACCTTCGGCGCCAACGCGCGCAAGCTCGCAGGCAAGGCTCGCGTGCAGGGCATCTTCGATGCGGCCATCGCCTGCGCCCGTCAGAGCACAGCGCGCTACGTCGCTGCCGACATAGGCCCGATTGGCGCTCTTCTCGAGCCCATGGGGACGCTCTCGTTTGCAGATGCCTACGACCTGTTCGCCGAACAGGTGCGTGCCGCGGACGCCGCCGGGGCCGACCTCATCATCATCGAGACCACGACCGACCTTCTCGAGGCCAAGGCCGCCGTGCTCGCCGCCAAGGAGAACAGCTCCCTTCCCGTGTTCGCGACGATGACGTTCGAGGAAAGCGGCAAGTCGTTTCTCGGCGCGGCGCCAGACGCCGCCGCCCGTACCCTCGAGGCGCTGTCGGTCGATGCGCTCGGGATCAACTGCTCGCTGGGCCCCACCACGCTGCGCCCGATTCTCCAGCAGATGCTCGAAGTCACGTCGTGCCCGGTCATCGTGCAGGCGAATGCCGGGCTTCCGCAGGTCGTCGAAGGCGTCACGACCTATCCGGTGGGTCCCGAGGACTATTGCGCCGCCGTCTCGGGGATGCTCGAGGACGGCGCGGGCATCATCGGCGGCTGCTGCGGCACCTCTCCTTCGCATATCCGCGGCCTGGCACAGCTTATTGCCGGACAGAAACCCCGCAAGCGCTCGTACCGTCGCCTCTTCTCGGCGACGAGCGCGCGTGCGTGCGTGGAGCTCGACAGCAGCGGTTTTGCCGTCGTCGGAGAGCGCATCAACCCCACGGGGCGTCCCGGCCTCAAAGACGCGCTGCTCGACGAGGAATACGACGACGTCGTCGACGAGGCGCTTTCTCAGGTGCAGGCAGGAGCGGCGCTGCTCGATGTCAACGTCAGCTTGCCGGAACTCGACGAGCCCGAAGTGCTCGCAGAGCTCGTAAAGCAGATCCAGGAAGTGTGCAACGTTCCGCTCCAGATCGACTCAGACAATCCCGTTGCTCTCGAGGCGGCCGTGCGCTCGTATAACGGAAAGCCCCTGATCAACTCTGTCAACGGAACGAAGGAAAGTCTCGAGGCGGTCTTGCCCCTCGCGCGTCATTACGGTTGCGCCGTCATCGGCCTGACCCTCGACGAGCGTGGCGTCCCCTCTACGGCGCACGAGCGCCTCGAGATTGCGCGCAGAATTGTCGAGGCGGCATCCTCGTACGGCATCCCGCGCGAGGACGTCATCATCGACTGCGTGGTGACCTCGGCGGCAACCGATCATCATGCGGTCTCCGAGATCCTGCAGGCTGTGTTTCTCGTCAAGCGCGAGCTCGGCGTGAAAACCGCCCTCGGCATTTCCAATATCAGCTTCGGCCTGCCCGCGCGCAAGCTCGTCAACGCGACGTTTCTCTCCGCCGCGCTCGCGAGCGGGCTCGATCTGCCTATCGTCGACCCCCTGGATGCTCGCTGTAAAGAGGTACTCGACACTTGGCGTTTCTTCACTGGCCAAGATGCGGGTGCCCATGCGTTTATCGGCGCCCATGCCGCAGACGGCGACTTGCATACGGCGGATACGCCGCGCGTGGAGCTTGCCGAAGCGTCTTGCAATCCTGCCCCCTCCCGCGGACAGGCGGGAACCTCGCGCCTGCACGCGCTCGTGGTGGAAGGCAACAGGCACCCCGTCGCCGACGAGGTCGCCGCACTGCTCGAATCCGTCGATGCGATGGAGGTCGTGAACGGTCACCTCATCCCCGCTCTAGACGAGGTGGGCGAGTTCTTCGAGAGCGGCAGGTACTTTCTGCCGCAGCTCATCGCCTCTGCCGAGGCTGCGAAGGAAGGCTTTGAAGCCGTCAGGTCTGCGGTGGGCTCTCTCGAGCACGCGAGGGGCCCCATCGTGCTCGCGACGGTGCGGGGCGATATACACGACATCGGCAAGAACATCGTCGCGATGCTGCTCGAGAACTACGGCTACCGCATCATCGACCTGGGCCGTGACGTCGACCCGCAGGCGGTGGTCGATGCGGTCAACGCCTCCGATGCCAAGCTCGTGGGGCTTTCCGCGCTCATGACCACGACGATGGAGAGCATGAAGGTGACCATCGAGGAAATCCGCAGCCAGTGCCCGCAAGGTGTCAAAGTCATGGTTGGCGGTGCGGTCCTCAACGAGGAATACGCCCAGATGGTTGGCGCCGACTACTACGCCAAAGACGCGATGGAAAGCGCCCGCATCGCCTCCGAGGTCTGCAGCTGATCAGTAGATGTCGGGGCGTCGGTGTCCGAAGATGGGCATGTTCTCGCGCAGGGGCTTGAGCCCGTCGGTATCCAGCGTGCACAGGTAGAACCCCTCGTCGCTTCCGGCTTCGACGAGCACCCTGCCGTCGGGGGCGGCTACGAGGCTCGACCCGATGTAGCCGTCATCTGCCCGGCACACGCCCACGGCAAACAGCTCGTTTTCGATGGCGCGCGCCGCGAGCAGCGTCTCCCACTGTCGTTTCTTGCCCGCGCCGTCCACCCATGCGGCGGGGTAGACGAGGATCTCGGCCCCCTCGATGGCCTGGCGGCGCGCGAGCTCGGGGAAGCGCAGGTCGTAGCAGATGCCGATTCCGAGCTTGCCGAAGGGCGTGTCGATGGGCCGCAAGATCGTGTCTCCCGCCGACATGCGGTCGGATTCGCGGTGGGGGCCAGCATCGAACAGGTGCACCTTGCGGTACGTTGCGCGCACGCAGCCCTCGTCGTCGACGACTACGGCGGTGTTGAAGGGCTTGAGGGAATCGGGGTTCTTCTCGTTGACGGTGTAGACCATCCACAGCCCGGTACGCCTCGCGATATCGTCCACCGTGCGCGCAAACGGCCCGTCGAGCGGCTGCGCCTCGGCTTCGAATTGCCCCAGGGCAAGCTCAAAGCGCGTCATGAGCGACTCGGGGAAGACGAGCAAATCGACGCCTTGTCGCTTGGCGTCTAGCGCCCAGCGCTCCACGAGGCCGATCACGTCTCCGTCGTCTGGATGGCAAGTCTGGGCGAGTCCGATCGTGACCTTCATGGCGGCGTCTCCTCCCACGGGTGCAAGATATATCTCAAGTTTACTGCGAGTACTGATACAATTCTTCCCTGTGTTAAGCGGAAATTCGCGTGAGAGGCGCGTTTACCCTGTACGAGGAGGATACATTGCAGGTTGTCAGCAAAGTCCGTGAGGACGACGGCGAAGATATCGAAATCGTCTTGACTATGGAGGCGACCCCCGAAGAGGTCGACGAACATATCAAAAGCTACTTCAAGGAGCTTGGCCAGCACGACTATCCGGGCTTTCGCAAGGGCAAGGCGCCGCGCCAGGTGCTCGAGGAGTCGGTCGGCGGCCATGTCGCCGCATACGGCCAGGTCGCAGAGCACCTCATCAACGACCTCGCCTTCGATGCCATCGACGCGTACGACATCATCTACATCAAGCAACCTGATTTCAACGTGACCGAGCTGCCCGAGGCGGGCAAGAAGTTCACGTTCACCGTCTCCGGTGTCATCGTCCCCGAAATCAAGCTCGCGAGCTACGATGCCGTCGACATCGAGATGCCTCCTGAGCAAGCGACCGATTCCGAGGTCGAAAAGCACGTCCAGGAGCTGCGCGACTTCTACTACACCCATGTCGACGTCGAGGACCGTGCGATCGAGAAGGGCGATGCCGTCACCGTCGAGCTCACGCTCACGAAGGAAAACGGCGATCCCGTCCTCGGCTTCGACGATGCGGAGCGCATGATCGAAATCGGCGGCACGTCGATGCCCCCCGAGTTCTCCGAGGCGCTCATGGGCAAGAACATCGGAGATGTCGTCGAGTTCGACTTCGAGAACACGAATCCCGACGAGTACGTCTTCTTGGGTGAGGGGCGCGTGCATGCCGAGGCGACGGTCAAGAAGATTCGCGTCAAGGTCCTGCCCGAGCTCGACGACGAGTTTGCCGTCCGCGTGGGCGCGGAAAACGTCGAGGAGCTCTACAAGTCCGTTCGCGTGACCATCAATTACCAGAAGAAGCAGCAGCTGCCGCGTCTTCTGGAAGACCGCGTCCTCGAGGCGCTCACGAAGCGCATCGAGGGCGAGCTGCCGCAGACCTACGTCGACGTCATGTACGACGAGGTCCAAGGCGAGTTCTTCAAGAAGCTCCAGGACGACAAGGTCTCGCTTGAGGAGTTCGTCACGAGCCGCAAGATGCAGTCCGGCGACTTCAAGAAGGCCATGACCGAGCAGGCGCAAAGCCGTGCAGCGCACGACCTCGCGCTCGACGCCATCTTCCGCGAGCATTGCGACGAGGTCACGGACGAGGATATCAACGAGGCGCTCAAAGACGCCGACGACCCCGAGGCGGCCCTCAAGTCCTGGCAGGAGTCGGGTCATATGGCCGACCTGCGCCAGGCCGTGCGCCGCGCCAAGGCCACGCAGTGGCTCATGGACACCGCACATGTGACGGAGGTCGAGGAAGACTAGATCTTCGCTCGTTCAAGCGCGAAACGCAGGCGGACCCGGC
>OLRR01002355.1_pt1 | contig 10309 bp, 7 predicted proteins | sample 1671941 | NCBI WGS metagenome assembly OLRR01 (sample SAMEA3136628, study PRJEB25190) | human gut metagenome
TTTTTGCGGTGGGTACAGCCGTCTTACTCGGCCGCCGCCTTCATGGCCACGGCGCCGACGTAGTAGACCGGCTTGTCGAAGTTCGGCTGGAACAGGAAGTCCACGTTGGCGAGCTGGTCGATGGTGAAGCCGGCCTGAATCGCCATGGAAATCACGTTTGCCGCGCCGGAGATATCGGCCTTGGAACAGAACTGGCCGCCCTTGACCTTGCGGGTTTCCGGGTCCCAGGTCAGAATCGACGTGACTGGGGTGGTGGTGAGCATGAAGTCCGGGCGATAATCCTCGGTGAGCGAGGTCTCGCGGACCGTGAGCCCGCGGCGTTCGGCACCGGCGCGGGTCAGGCCGGAGGCGGCGAGCGAGAGATCGTACAGCTGCACGGCGGACGTGGCCTGCGTGCCCATGTACTTCACGGTCGGCGTCTCGATGTTGCGGCCCACCAGCAGGCCCTGGCGCACCGCGTTGGTGGCCAGCGGAATGTAATCGTGCTGGCCGGTGGGGTTGTAGAACACGGTGGCGGAGTCGCCGGCGGCGTACACGCCCGGCGCGGACGCCTGCATGTAGTCGTCGACCACGATCGCGCCGTTCGGCAGCATGTCCACCTTGCCCTTGAGCAGGTCGGTGTTCGGCAGGAAGCCGACGGCCAGAATCGCCATTTCGGCCGTGTACTCGCCCTTTTCGGTGACCACAGTGACGGTGTCGTCGTCATTGTCGCGGAACTCGACCACCTTCTGGCCGAGCGCGAGCGTGACGCCGTGCTCCTCGAACGCGGCCGCCACCTGATCGGTGATGGTCTTATCGAAATTATTGGCCAGCGGGCGATCAAGGCCGTCGACCAGCGTGGTCTTGACGCCGGTGACGCTGAACTGCTCGGCGATTTCCGCGCCGATATAGCCCGACCCGATCACCACTGCCGACTTGGCGGTTTTCGCCTTTTCCTTGATGGCGATGGCGTGATCCCAGTTCTTGCACAGCAGCACATGCGGGCTGTCGATGCCGGGGATCGGCGGGATGACCGGGCGCGAGCCGGTGGTCACGACCAGTTTGTCGAAAGCGAGGGTCTGTTCGGCGGGGTCTCCGGCCTCGTCCAGCGCGCGGTAGGTGAGGGTTCTGGCGTCGAGGTCCACGGACGTCACGTCGGTGCGCATATGCATGGTCGCGCCGGCTTCGGCCAGAGCGGCAGGGGAGGAGTAGAACATTTTCTTCGGGTCGGATACGTGGTCGCCCACCCACAGGGCGATGCCGCAGGAGAGGAAGGACAGCGTACCGTTGCGCTCGAAAACATGGACGGTCCAATCGGGGTGCTCGGCGAGAATCGAGGTGGTGGCGAACGTGCCGGCGTGCGTGCAGCCGATGACGGCGACTGTGGTCATGAATGCTCCTTTGCTTGTGGACATGGCGTCTGATGCCATTGCCCTGAATCGTAGCGTAGAAGTATGGAGAACGCCGTGGCGGCAAATGTGAGGAAGATCACGTTATCGGTTTGATTCGACGGGGGGTATGGGATCCGTTGTGCACGGTGATCAAAGTTCGGCTGGGGTGCATTTCACGGAGTCGGCACATGGCTTATGGCAAACTGGACGGTAGCATTTTTTGAATCTTGATTGATTGAGGAGAGTGGCGTGGCTGAGAATCCGGATGACGTGTTGCATGTCGAGGGCGGCAAGCCTTTGAATGGCACGATCAAGGTGCGTGGCGCGAAGAACTTCGTGAGCAAGGCGATGGTCGCCGCGTTGCTGGCACCGGGCAAGTCGGTGCTGAAGAACGTGCCGGAGATTCGTGACGTGCATGTGGTGTCCGATTTGCTACGTCTGCACGGCGTGGACGTGGATGTGGACGGTGCGAACGGCATTGTGACCATCGACGCCTCGCGTGTGCAGCTGGCCGATGTGGCCGACGTGGATACACTGTCCGGTTCGTCGCGCATCCCGATCCTGTTCTCCGGCCCGCTCGTGCACCGTTTGGGTGAAGCGTTCATTCCCGCGTTGGGCGGCTGCGCGATTGGCGGACGTCCGATTGACTTCCATCTGGAGACGCTGCGCAAGCTGGGCGCCACGGTGGACAAGGAACACAAGGACGGCATCCACATCACCGCGCCCAACGGCCTGCACGGCGCGAAGATCCACCTGCCCTACCCGTCGGTGGGCGCCACCGAGCAGACTTTACTGGCGGCCGTGCTGGCCGAGGGCAAGACCGAACTGTCGGGCGCGGCCACTGAGCCGGAGATCATGGATCTGGTGTGCGTGCTGCAGAAGATGGGTGCAATCATTTCTGTGGACGTTGATCGCACCTTCCGCATCGAGGGTGTCAAGGAACTGCAGGGGTACACGCACACGTCGCTGACGGATCGCATCGAGGCGGCGTCCTGGGCGTCCGCCGCGCTCGCCACGCACGGTGACATTTTCGTCAAGGGTGCCACCCAGCCGGAGATGATCACGTTCCTCAACGTGTTCCGCAAGGTGGGCGGCAAATTCGAGGTGACGGACAAGGGCATTCGTTTCTGGCATCCGGGCGGGGACTTGAAGCCCGTGGCGATCGAGACGGACGTGCATCCCGGGTTCATGACCGACTGGCAGCAGCCGCTCGTGGTGGCCCTGACCCAGGCCAACGGCCTGTCGATCGTGCACGAGACCGTGTACGAGAACCGTTTCGGCTTCACCAAGCCGCTGGTCGAGATGGGTGCCACCATCCAGTTGTACCGCGAGTGCCTGGGCTCGCTGCCGTGCCGTTTCCGGCAGCGCAACTACAAGCATTCCGCCGTGATCTTCGGACCGACCCCGCTGACCGGACGCGACATCGACGTGCCGGACCTGCGTGGTGGGTTCAGCCATCTGATCGCGGCCTTGGCCGCGTCAGGCCCCTCGGACGTGCACGGCATCAGCCTGATCGACCGAGGCTATGCCGACTTCCGCGGCAAACTCGAAGCCCTCGGTGCCGACTTCGACTAATTCGGCCGTTCCTCGGCTCCCCTCTTTGAGGGGAGCCGCAATTCTGTTCTACAACAACCCGTCCGCCTCAAGTGCGGCGGCCATGCGGTCGAAGCATTCCTCCAGTAGCGGGTAGGGCATGGCGAAGTTCATACGCACGCAACCGCGCCCGACCTCGCCGCATTCACGGCCGTCTGTCAACGCCACGTTGGCCTTCTTAAAGAAATAGTTGGCCGGGTCGCCGATGCCCAGTGGCGAGAAATCCAGCCACGCGATATACGTGCCCTGCGGCTCCACATAGCGCACCTTGGCGAATCTCGTGCGCATCTGCTCGTTGACCAGCGCGATATTGCGCTCGATATATGCCATCACGCCCTCGAACCATGCCGCGCCGCCGTCATAGGCCGCAGTGGTGGCTATGGCACCGATGGTGGCCGTCTGGTGCTCGGACCATTCCGCGTTCCTCATCCATAGTTCCAGATCGTCCGGATTGGTGAGAATCACCTGCGCGCACTTGGTGCCGGGAATGTTGAACGACTTCGAGGCTGAAGTGGAGGTGAAAGCCTGCATGGCCGTCTGCCGGTTGATTGAGGCGAATGGCACATGCGTGTGGCCTTGGTAGACGAACGGCGCGTGAATCTCATCGGAGAATATACGCACGTCGTACTTGGCGGCCAGATCGGACAATCGCAGCATTTCTTCGCGCGTCAATACCTTGCCGATCGGGTTGTGCGGGTTGCACAGCACGAAGGCATGGCAGCCGTTCGCGAACGCCTGCTCAATGGCGTCGAAATCGAACAGCCATTCATCATTGCGCCCGCTGCTCTCGCCGGCGCCCGCGCACAGCATCGGAATCTCAAGGACCTCCACGCCATACAGACGCGGCACACTTAGGAACGGCATATAGGCCGGAGTCGGTACCACGATGGAGTTACCGGCGCGCACGATCTCGCGCAGGAACACTTCGAACGCCTCCAGCACGTCCGGCACCGGGCGGATGCACGTTGGATCCACCTCCCAGCCGTAGCGGCGCTGCCATGCGGCGCACGAGCGGGCGACCTCCTTCTTCCACGGGTCGGGAATGTAGCCGAGCGCGCCACGTTCAGTAGCCTCTTCGATGGCTTCGGCCACGCACGGTGCCAGACCGTAATCCATCTCGGCGATGAATGCGCCGATGCAGCCGGGGTAACGGGTCCATTTATCCGAACCGACCTGCTCCAGATCCTCGATGGTCGTCACGTCGATGTGATTGGCATCAAAGCAAGAGGTGCCGGCGGTTGTGTTGCTCAAAGTCGTTGACTGGGGAATGTTGTTCATGCTCATAACATGTCATTGTTCCCGGTGCAGAAGGGCTGCTCAACGGTCTGGCTCCCCGAAATCGTGATGGCGCTCGCAAGCTTGCTTATCGCTGTGCGACTACTTGGCACTCAAATATTTGAGTGACGTGCGCTCGAGCTCCTCGAGCAATGAACCAAGCGCGGGGCGATGGTCGCCGGCACGAGTCACGATGCCGACCTCGCGCGCCGCAAAATCGTCGGCAATGGGACAGGCCACCAGATCGCCTTGCAGATTGATATGTGTATCGAGCGCCGGCACCAGCGAGACGCCCATGCCAACCTCGACCAGGTTCTGCGTGGCCCAGTAATCATCCGTGCAGTGGCGGATATCCGGCTTGAATCCGGCACGGGTGGCCAGTTTCACCAAATTTGCGCGGCAGGTGGGGCAGCCGGCGATCCAATGCTCGTCTTTGGCGGCGGACAGCGGCACGGGTTCGCCGGTCTCCTCGAATCGTTTGGCGATGTCGCTGGAGCGGCGGACCAACAATCGCATCGGATCGTAACCCAGCGACTGGAAGGTCAGATCGTCGCCGATGTGCAGGAAGTTCGGGATGCTGCTGTACCGGAACACGGCGGCGGCATCGGCCTTGCCTTGGGAAATCAGACCGATCGCCTCCGGCGGCTCCATCTGAATCAGGCTCAGCTCGATGTCCGTGAACATACTGAGCTTGACCACGGTACGGGCCGCGATAGTAGAGCAGATTGACGGTGGGGCCACCAAATGCAGGTGAGCAAACCGATGATGCCGATAATCCTCGACCTCACGGGCCGCCCGCTCCAGCCGATCGGCGATGGCCTCGCCGTGGCGGGCGAGCATCGAACCGGTGGCGGTGAGTTCCACACCATGCGAGGTGCGTTGCACCAGAGTCGAACCGCACTGTGCCTCCAGCTTTTTGATCTGCTGGCTGATGGCCGGCTGCGACCAACCCGTGGCCTTGGCCGTGGCGGAGAACGAACCATACTGTTCGATCTGCCACAACGTGACCAATGATTGGGGGTTGAGCCCGGCCATATGCACCTCTTTCGCGCGTCGTTCCATTATGGCCGCCGACAATGACCGGACGCGGCACGGTGTCGCCATCGCCGGTATCCTTAGAAGAATGAGTCCTGAAGCCTTAAGTGAACTGATTTCCAGCATTGCCCACAACCTCGTCGCCGCCGGCCAGGCCGGCGCGTTGACCGACGAGCTGATTCCGCCCGTCGACAAGCTCGCCGTGATGCGCCCGAAGGACCGTGCGCATGGCGACTGGGCCTCCAACATCGCCATGCAGCTGGCCAAGAAGGCCGGCATGAAGCCGCGCGATCTGGCCGAGCCGTTCGCCGCCGCGCTCGCTGAAGCCGACGGCATTGCCAAGGTCGAGGTGGCAGGCCCCGGCTTCATCAACATCACGCTTGACTCCGCCTCGGCCGCCGCCGTGGTGGACACCGTACTCGCCGCCGGTGCCGTGACCGACGCCGACAAGCATCTCAACAAGGTCAACGAATACGGCCGCAACGACCATCTGGGCGGCCAGACCCTGAATCTCGAGTTCGTCTCCGCCAACCCCACCGGTCCGATTCACATCGGCGGCACCCGTTGGGCTGCCGTCGGCGATGCCATGGCCCGCGTGCTCGAGGCCAACGGCGCCAAGGTGGTGCGCGAATACTACTTCAACGACCACGGCGAGCAGATCAACCGCTTCGCCAAGTCGCTGGTCGCCGCTTGGGCCGAGGCCAATAACTTGGGTGAGGCCGGCTACCAGACCGAAACCCCGTGCGACGGCTACAAGGGTGCCTACATCAACGAGATCGCCGCCCGTGTTCAGGCCGAAGCCGAGTCCGACGGCGTGGACCTGACCGCACTGGCCCACCAGGATCAGGGCCTGAACGATGACGGTGAACCGCTCGGCGAGGCCGATACCGAAGTGCGCGAGGAATTCCGCAAGCGCGCTGTGCCGATGATGTTCGATGAGATTCAGAAGTCCATGAAGGACTTCCGCGTGAACTTCGACGTCTGGTTCCATGAGAACAGCCTGTACGCCGACGGCAAGGTCGACGCCGCCATCGAAGAGCTCAAGTCCCGCGGCGACATCTTCGACAAGGACGGCGCCACTTGGTTTGAATCCACCAAGCACGGCGACGACAAGGACCGTGTGATCATCAAGTCCAATGGTGAGTTCGCCTACTTCGCCGCCGACATCGCCTACTACTGGGACAAGCGCCATCGCGCCGAAAACCCGGCTGACGTGGCCATCTACATGCTTGGCGCCGACCACCACGGCTACATCGGCCGCATGATGGCCATGTGCGCGGCCTTCGGCGACGAGCCCGGCAAGAACATGCAGATTCTCATCGGCCAGCTGGTCAACGTGATGAAGGACGGCAAGCCCGTGCGCATGTCCAAGCGCGCCGGCAACGTCGTGACCATCGACGATCTGGTCTCCGTGGTCGGCGTGGACGCCGCCCGCTACTCGCTGGCCCGCTCCGACTACAACCAGAACTTCGACATCGACCTGGCCCTGCTCGCCTCGCACACCAACGACAACCCGGTGTACTACGTGCAGTACGCGCACGCCCGCTCCAAGAACGTGGACCGCAACGCAGCCGCCGCCGGCATCAGCTACGAGGGTGCCGACCTGGCCCTGCTCGACACCGAGGCCGACGGCGAGGTACTTGCCGCCCTCGCCCAGTTCCCGAGCGTGCTCGCCACTGCGGCCGACGACCGCCAGCCGCACAAGGTGGCCCGTTATCTCGAAGAGCTGGCCGCCACCTATCACAAGTGGTACAACGTGGAGCGCGTGGTGCCGATGGCCCTGACCGATCCGGAAACCCGTGGCGACGATGAGGCTCGCAAGGCCTTGGAGATCGCCAAGAATCCGGAGCCGGCCCGTGCCGCCGCCCGCCTGAAGCTCAATGACGCCGTCCAGCAGGTCATCGCCAACGGCCTCGACCTTCTCGGCGTCACCGCCCCCGAAAAGATGTGATTATGCCCATTTCTCCAATTTGGCCGGCCGCTACGGCTGTGAATGCCGACGGTGCCATTACATTCCACGGTCGTACCGCCGAATCGCTGCTTGACGAGTTCGGCTCGCCGCTCTATCTCATCGACACTGATGAAGTAGTCGCACGTGCCAGGCACTTCGTGCGCGCTGCCGCCGAAGCATTCAACACATCCACTACGCACGTGAGCTTTGCCGGTAAGGCGTTCCTGTCCAAAGAAATCGTGCGATTGGTCACCGAGGCCGGCATGTTCGTGGACACCTGCACGATGGGCGAGATGAAAATCGCCCTCGCCGCTGGCGTTCCCGGACGTCGTCTGGTACTGCACGGCAACAACAAGTCCGATGAGGAAATCGCGCTGGCCATCGAACAGGGCTTCGCCAAAATCGTGATCGACGAGCCCGACGAGCCGGAGCGCGTCGCCGCCATCGCCCGCAAGCTCGGCAAACGCGCCCGTGTGATGCTGCGCGTCACCGTCGGTGTCCACGCCGGCGGCCACGAGTACATCTCCACTGCTCACGAGGACCAGAAGTTCGGCGTGCCGCTGCTGGCCGCCGGGGCCGACGCCGCCGTGCTCGACGTGCTGAACGACCTCAAAGACGTGACGCCTGCCGCTACCAACGCGCGTATCTCTGCGACGCATTCCCCGGAAAATGGCGCGGAAAAGACCGAGAAATCAGAGCGCGAGCTGCACTACGACGTCAAGTACCCGTACGACCTGAGCCACGAGGAAGTCTCCGACACAGACAAGGCGCTGGCCGCCGCGATGGAAGCCATTGCGGACGGTCCGTCCATCGCCGTGCTCAAGACCATCCTCGCCAACCAGGACGTACTCGAACTGGTCGGAGCCCACTCGCACATCGGCTCCAACATCCACGATGCGGACGCCTTCATTCACGCGGCCAAGCGCATGATGCTGCTGCGCAAGACCCTGTGGGCCACCGACGCCTACATCCTGCCCGAAATCGACCTCGGCGGCGGCTACTCCGTGGCCTACACCGATGGCGAAGATTCAATGGACATTGACGTGGAACTCACTCGCTTGGCGGATGCGGTCAACAGCACCAACCGTGCGCTCGGCATGCCCGTCCCGGCCATCAGCTTCGAGCCCGGCCGCTACATCGTGGCGCCCGCCGGCGTAACCCTGTACCGCGTGGGCACCATCAAGCACGTGCACTTGTCCGATGCCAAAGACAGTGACGGCAACCCGATTGCCGAGCGCGTGTATGTGTCTGTGGATGGCGGCATGTCCGACAACATTCGCCCGGCACTCTACGGTGCCGACTACACCGCGCGTCTGGCGAATCGCACCGGTTCCGCTGAAACGATGCTTGCCCGTGTGTGCGGTATGCACTGCGAATCCGGCGACATCGTGGTTCACGAGGTGCAGTTGCCCGCCGATTTGAAGCGCGGTGACATTCTCGCCGTGCCGGTTACCGGCGCATACGGCCGCACCATGGCCAGCAACTACAACCAAGCGCTGATTCCGGCGGTGGTTGCTGTCAGCGAGTCCGGTGCGCACGTCATGCTCCGCCGCCAGACCGTAGACGACCTACTCAACCTCGACGTCAGCGAGTGATCCACGTGCAGAGGCGAGCGCCTGACAGTCTGTAATGTGCGGCCAAATCCGTCATAATACGAAAAGGACCGTCAGCTTTGATGAGTACTTTCGGTCTGCTGTCGGAAATAATCCGTAAAATAGCGGTGGGATATAGAAAACTTTTTGGAAGGACCCTGAATTGGCTCGCAACAACGAAACCCCGATTCGCGTAGGCCTGCTTGGTGCCGGCACCGTCGGCTCCCAGACCGCCCGCCTGATTGTCGAGCAGAAGGACGAACTGTCCGCTCGTATCGGCCGCCCGGTCGAACTGACCGGCGTCGCCTGCCTCGACCCGAAGGAAACTGAGAAGTTCCCGTGGATCGACCAGTCCATCGTCACCACCGATACTTTGAGCGTGGCCACCAACTCGGACATCGTCATCGAGCTCATCGGCGGCACCACCGTGGCCCGCAAGTTCGTGCTTGCCGCCATCGAATCCGGTGCTTCCGTGGTCACCGCCAACAAGGCGCTGCTGGCCAAGTACGGCCCGGAGATCTACTCCGCCGCCGAGGCCAAGGGCGTCGACATCTACTTCGAGGCCGCTGTGGGTGGCGCGATTCCGTTCCTGCGCCCGCTGCGCGAGTCCTTGGTCGGCGACAAGGTGACCAGCATGCTCGGCATCGTCAACGGCACCACCAACTACATCCTCGACGAGATGACCACCAAGGGTCTCCAGTTTGACGACGTGCTCAAGGACGCCCAGGCCAAGGGCTACGCCGAAGCCGACCCGACCGGCGACATCGAAGGCTACGATGCTGCCAACAAGGCTGCCATCATGGCCACCCTCGGCTTCCACACCTCCGTGACCATCAACGATGTGTCCGTTGAGGGCATCACCAAGATCACCGCCGACGACATCGCCGCCGCCACCGCCGAGCACAAGGTCATCAAGCTGCTCGCCGTGGTCGAGAACGGCGAGGCCGGCGTCTCCGCCCGCGTCTACCCGGCCCTGATCGACGAGAACCACCCGCTGGCCTCCGTGCACGGCTCCTTCAACGCCGTGTTCGTCAAGGCCGAGGCCGCCGACGACCTCATGTTCTACGGCCGTGGCGCCGGCGGCGCTCCGACCGCCTCCGCCGTCGTGGGCGACGTGGTGACCGAAGCCCGCCACATTGCTGCTGGCTGCACCGGCCCGTCCATCCCGCTGTACAAGAATCTGCCGAAGGCTCCGATTACCGCCTCCAAGGCTGCATTCGCCGTGCGCTTCCTGATCCACGACAAGCCGGGCGTGCTGGCCGCCATCGCCGCCGAGTTCGCCAAGAACGGTGTCTCCATCAACGGTGTGAACCAGGATCTGAAGCCCACCATGACCGACCCCGGCTACGACGGCGAGATTCAGCAGTTGCGCATCGTGACCCACCTGACCGACGAGGAAACCCTGCGCAACACCGTCAAGGCCGTGCAGGCGCTCGACTTCGTCACCGGCGACCCGTCCATCCTGCGCGTGCTGGACTGACAAGACCTAAGCT
>OLRR01002357.1_pt1 | contig 10304 bp, 9 predicted proteins | sample 1671941 | NCBI WGS metagenome assembly OLRR01 (sample SAMEA3136628, study PRJEB25190) | human gut metagenome
TTATCTGCGCTTTTGGCTTAGCATCTGCCGCACCTCGCTCGCCGTATCGGCACTTGGAATTATGCGGTATTGCCATAGAGATAAAATCATAAAAAATAAGAATGCAGAGATGTAGAGGGAAAATACATCGCTGCATTCTTTTGTTTTTTGGAGGAGACAAAAAGGCGCGTGATAAAGTGGAACTCGTAAGGGGCGATGCTTGCATCGTCCCTTAGGTGGGCCTTGTTGTATATCTCATTATGGCATATACAGCGAAGCCCCGGAACGGTCAAGACCGTTCCCTACAGCTTATTTTTATTGCGGTGCAAACATACAAATGATCTGTAGGGCGGAATGCCCTCATCCCGCCGCGGAGAAGCCTTGCTGATTGCTCAAACGCGAACTTGTCGGGGCACAGCCCCTCCATTTTGCTTGCGCAAAAACGTTCTGTCACTCAAACACCCCGCAGGGGTGTTTGTTGCTAGCGCAAACGCGAACTTGTCGGGGCGCGGCCCCTCCATCTTGCTATCGCAAGACCGTTCTGTCGCTTGCACACCCCACTGGGGTATGCATTGTTGAACTTCATTCAACAAACGCGAATTTGACACTTTGTATTTATCGAGAATACTCTTGAAACCATTTTGCAAAGCGTGATTTATTGAAAATAATGAATTTATATAGTTCTCCATTTTTCATATTAACTGTTGCAATTGGAAAGACTATCCACTTCCAAGAGATTTCTTTTATTTCCTGCATCGGCAAAACTAAATTTCTGTATTTTTTGTCAACTGTAAGCTTGTTTGTCTTGTAAGTAAGCGACTGACTATCGAGGTACAGACCTCCTCCAAGTATGCCATTGTGACACAAACTGCAAACAAAAGATTTCATAGAAACATCCCTCCATTAAATCCCGATTTGCCGGAACCGCTGCAATTTTCATGTTTGGCCCCATCAAATTCCGTTTTATCAAAATACAGGCCGGTTTATTTCAGAACCTTATTCCACTTGCCATCATCCTGATAGAAGAAATATACCAAGGATAACAGGTTCTGCTCATGGGGAAACTCCAAAGGAATGTTACTGTTTGCCCAGCTGCCAGAACGCAACGGCGCTGGCGGCGGCAACGTTGAGGGAATCGACCCCGTGGGACATGGGGATGCGCACCGTGTAATCGCAGGCGGCAATGGTGGTGTGGGCAAGGCCATCGCCCTCGGTGCCCAGCACGATGGCCAGCTTTGGCTCGGCGGCCAGGGCGGCATCGTCGATAGAAACCGAAAGGTCGGTCAGCGCCATGGCGGCGGTCTTGAAGCCGAGGTCGTGCAGCTGCTGCATGCCATGCTCCGGCCAGTCGGCGGCGGTGGAGCCGATCTGGGTCCAGGGCACCTGGAACACGGTGCCCATGCTGACCCGAACGGCTCGGCGGCACAAGGGATCGCAGCAGGAGGGAGTGACGAGCACCGCGTCCATGTTCAACGCGGCAGCACTGCGGAAGATGGCCCCGATATTGGTGGAATCCACAATGCCTTCCAGCACGGCCACCCGGCGGGCATTGCGACAAACTTCCTCCACCGTGGGCAGCAGGGGACGGTGCATCGCGCACAGCACGCCGCGGGTCAGCTCGAAGCCGGTTAGCTGGGCCAGCATGGCGCGGTCAGCGGTATACACCGGGGCGCTCCCGCAGCGGGCCAGAACCTCGCTGGCCGGGCCGGTGATCTGCTTGCGCTCCATTAAAAAGGAGATGGGCTGATACCCGGCGTCCAGTGCGCGGGCAATTACCTTGGGGCTTTCGGCAATAAAAATGCCTTTTTCCGGTTCCAGGCGGCTGCGCAGCTGAGCCTGGGTCAGCCGGGCGTAAACGTCCAGCTCCGGGGCGGCAAAATCAGTAATTTCAATCACGTTCGGCATACAAAAAGGCGCTCCTTTGCAAAGCTTTGCCTTTATTGTAGCACACCGCAGAAAATCTGGCAAAAAGCATTGACAGGACTAGATAGATGCCGTATCATCCAAATGGTTGATGGTACATCCAACTTGAAAAGGAGGCCAAACATGCAGGCAGAACAGAACAAGGACCCGACCGAGCGGCAGATGACCAAAATTGCGCGGGAAGCGGCCAAGTTTACCGTACAGATGATGAAAGCCGATGGCATTGGCACGGCAGAGTTTGATTTTATTCATCTGGTACGCCACAACCCCGGCATGACCCAGGCGGATGTGCGTGCGGCCCTGAAGATTGATAAGGGGGCGGCCGCCCGCCGTGCGGCCAGCCTGGAAGCCAAGGGCTACCTGGTGCGCAAACCGAACCCGGACGATGGCCGCAGCCAGCTGCTGTATGCCACGCCCAAGGCCGAGGAACTGAAAAACTCCAAAGCTGCGATTGAAACCATATTTTATGCCTGGCTGGTGGAGGAACTGCCGGAGGCTGAACGGGAAGCCTTTTGCAAAACGCTGGAAACCCTGTATTGGCGCAGCAAAAACCAGCGGCGGGCAGGGTTCCCGGATGTGACGGCGCGGGTGCAGCAGATGAATGGGGAGGAAATGCAGGATGAAGAACACGGAAAGCGCCCCGGTGCGCCAGCCGGACCGGGTGCTGAGCTACTTCGAAAACCAGAGGCCGGTGCTGGCGGTGGTAACGGTATCGGGCCTGATCTATAACCTGGGTCTGGTGGTCGGCCCCTGGTTTGAGGGCCAGCTGGCCCAATGCCTGCTGGGCATTTTGAACGGGAACGAAACCTTTGCCGCTATGGCGGCGCTGTGTGCGGGCTATTTGATCGCCATTGCGGTGGTGCAGGGGTCGCGGTTCATCAAGCGGCTGTATGTGCGCAAGTTTGCCAACAACATCAACCGCAGCATGAAACAGGTGCTGTACGCCAATCTGGTGCGGAAAGGCAAGGTTGAGCTGGAACAGGCCGGCACTGGCACCCTGATGACCAAGGCTATCTCCGATGTGGACGCCTGTGCCGAGGGCATGCGCAAGTTCACCACGGAAATTTTTGATACCGGCATTGCTCTGCTGGCCTATGCCGTGATGCTGCTGGGGTACGACTGGCGGCTGGCGCTGCTCTGCCTGGTGTTTGCGCCGATCTCCTATTATATTGCCGAGCAGATGAAAACCCTGGTGCAGCGCACCGGCGCTGCCAACAAGGAGAGCACAGGCCGCCTGAGCGCCGCCACACTGGACCGGGTGTCCGGCGCGCTGACCTACCGCGTGTATGGCTGTGAGCCGCAGCGCGATGCCGCGTATGAAGCCTGCCTGCAGGATTACGAGCGTACCGCCGTCAAAGCCGGGCTGCCGGTGGCTGCCATGCCGCCGCTGTACGGGGTCATCTCGATGACCGGCGTTCTGTTCATCTTTACCTTTGGTGCGCGCAATGTGGCGGGCACCGGCTGGGCCGCCTGGGATATTGCAGCGTTCACCACGTTCTTGTCCTGCTTTGGCAAATTGGCGGTCAAATCCTCCCACGCGGCAAAGCTGTTCAACGCGGTGCAGAAAGCCCAGGTATCCTGGGGACGCATCAAACCGCTGATGCGCCAGCCGAACCCCCTGCCGGAAGAGATCCCGGCCAAGCCGGAAACCCTGACCGTGAACAAGCTGGGCTTTGCCTACCGGGGCGGGGCACCGGTTTTGCAGGATATCACCTTTACCGCGCAGCCGGGCCGGATTTTTGGCATTACCGGCGCGGTGGCCTGCGGCAAATCCACACTGGGCAAAGCGTTTTTGTGTGAGCTGCCCTATACCGGTTCCATCCGCTATGGCAGCCAGGAGATGGCCGGCATGACGGACGCGGAGCGCTGCGGCGTGGTTGGCTACCTGGGGCATGACCCTGAGCTGCTGAGCGACAGCATCCGCAACAACATCCTGCTGGGCAGAGATGACGACGCCTGGAAATACCTGCGGGCCGTCTGCCTGGAGGATGAAGTAAAAGCCATGCCGAACGGCCTGGATACCCGCGTGGGCGATGGCGGCGTGCGCCTGTCCGGCGGGCAGCAGCAGCGTTTGGCGCTGGCCCGCACACTGGCCCACCCGCGCCCGCTGCTGGTGCTGGACGACCCGTTCTCGGCCCTGGACCGCAAAACAGAAGAACAGGTTTTTGACAACCTGCGTAAAATGACCGCGGGCAGCACCGTGCTGCTGATCAGCCACCGGCTGTACCTGTTCCCCCAGATGGACGGCGTGTTGTGGATACAGGACGGCAAAGCAGTCTGTGCGGCCCACAAGGAACTGATGGCGCAGAACCCGCAGTATGCCGCGCTGGTAAATGCCCAGGAAGGAGGCGAGCAGGATGAACCGGAAAAATGAGACCGTGCGCAGCGTTGTGCTGGGTACCGTGCGCCGCCAGCCGCTGCTTTGCACCGCGCTGGTGCTGGCCGTGGCCGGTGCGGTGGCGGCAAGCCTGCTGCCGCCGCTGGTACTGGGCCGCGTGGTGGACCGCCTGACGGCCCGGCAGGTGGTGCCCTTTGCGCTGGCGTTGGGGTACTTTGGGCTGCTGGCACTTTCCGGCGGGTTGGAATCTTTGCGGGAAAGTCTGCTGACGGTGTTTGGACAGAGAATGACCCACGCCCTGCGCAGCGCCATGTGCGCCAAGCTGGACAAGCTCCCGGCGGAAGCCTTTGTAAACCAGGAATCCGGCGCGGCGGTTTCCCGCTTTGTGGGTGATGTTGACACGGTGGAAGAGCTGTTCACCTCCGGCATCATCAGCATGTTTGCGGATGCCTGCCGCCTGTGCGGCATTCTGGCCGTGATTTTTGCAGAGAACCGCGGGCTGGCGTTGATCCTGCTGGTGGTTTTGCCGCTGCTGTATCTCTTTACCCGCGTGGTGCAAAAGCGGATGCTGAAAGCGCAGCTGCAAAACCGTGCCGCTGTGGCGCGGGCTTCCGCCCATGTGCCGGAAACGCTGCGCTGCATCCGCACCATCCACACCCTTCGGCGGGAAAATTACATGGAAAAAGCCTATGACGAAGCGCTGGACGACAGCTTTGCCGCGGTGGAGAAAACCAATTTTTACGATGCCTGCTATTCGCCTGTGATTTTGATTATGAACGCGGCGGTAGTGGCGCTGGTCATGCTGCTTTCCGCAGCGGGCAGCCCGGAAGTGAGGGCATTCTTTGGCATGTCGGTCGGCACGGCTGTGGCGGTTATTGCCTATATTTCCCAGGTGTTCACCCCGCTGGAAAGCATCGGCATGGAGATTGAGACGATTCAATCCGCTGTGGCTGGTGTGCGGCGCATCAACGGCTTTTTGGCGCAGGCAGAGCGCATTCCCACCGCTGAAACCGCCCCGCAGGCCGTGCCGGGTGCCCCCAGCGTGGAGCTGCAGAACGTGCATTTTGGTTATGAGAGCGATGAGGAAGTGCTGCACGGCCTGAGCTTTGCTGTGCAGAAAGGCGAGCAGGTCACCCTGACCGGCCGCACCGGCGCGGGAAAGAGCACCATCTTTAAGCTGCTGCTGGGTTTGTACCGCCCGCAGCAGGGCCAGGTGATGCTGAACGGTGTGGAAGCCGCCACACTGCCGGATACTGCCCGCCGCCCGCTGGTTGGCTATGTGGAGCAGAGCTTCCGCCGTGTGCCGGGCACCGTGCGGGACCAGATCACCCTGTTTGATGCCGCCATCACCCCGCAGCAGGCGGATGATGCCGCCCGCACCGTGGGCCTGCATGATGCCATTGCGGCGCTGCCCGAAGGGTACGATACCCCGTGTACGCCGGGCATCTTCTCGCAGGGGCAGTGGCAGCTGCTTTCCATCGCGCGCGCCATTGCAGCCGGGCCGCAAATCTTGCTGCTGGATGAAATTACCGCAAACCTGGACGCCGGAACAGAACAGACTGTTCTGGATGCTTTGCAGTGCGCCGGTCAGAACCGCACCGTGGTTTCCATCAGCCACCGGCTGTACAACCGCACCGGCGGGCGAAGCATTGAGATCTGACACTGACCACTTTAAGCACCGAAAAAGAGCAATTTTTGACCCTTTACAGCGGGCGGCGGCTGTACTAAAATAATCCCTGCTTTGGGGGTGTGGCTTGGAAATTGAGAATTCAGGTTCCCGGCACCTCCTGGGGAGGAAAGTACCATGGCAAAAGACTTAAGGCAAGCCGTTCCCGGTGCTGCTGCAGTTCACCATGCAAGGGCAGTGAGAAATCTGCTGGACAGCTCCGGTGTTCGATACATTTATCTTCCACCATATAGTCCTGATCTGAATCCTATTGAAAAGCTCTGGTCGAAGGTGAAGGCTTTCCTTCGTAAATTCAAGGCACGGACCCTGGATGCTCTTCCGAACGCGATACAATGTGCTTTTCAGACAGTTTCGCCTTCTGACTGCTCAGGCTGGTTCCATTCCTGCGGCTATTCGCCTTATTTTTGAAAATTGCGATAGAAGCAGTGCAGGCACAGGTTTGGACGCGCCTGTTCTGCTTTTGATTTTAGAAATCAATAGGAACCCGCGGAGAACACATACCCGCCGCAGCGGCGGCATTGGCTCAACACGGCACGGCAGGTTTCGTCCGCCTGACGCAGATACTCTTTTTTGCGGGCGGTTTCGGCGTGCTGCTGCTCCTGCATGGCCCGCCAGCGGGGGCAGGTTTTGTGGCAGCCTTCAAACGCACAGGTACAAGTGGAACGGCAGGGAAGCATGGGACATCATCCATCCTTTCAATCCAGAGCTTGCCCAAAATGGTTTGATCTGGTCGGCAAAGAAGCATTTGACGATAATTCCAGTATATCGGGGCCAAACGGGCGCTGCCACCATGGCGGCGTTATATTTGTGTAAATTTTGCGTGAGGTTGACGGCGGTGAAGCTGCGCACTGGGTGGGGTGTTTGTCGGGACGTTGGCGGCGCGGGGCAGCATCCATATCGACCATGCCATTCTGGGCAGCGGCGGCCTGGAGCAGAACAGCCCGCTACCAGCAGCACTTTGCCCGGCCCATCCTGCACGAACAGGATTTGCAGCATGAAGAACTGCTGGCCGGCTACCCGGAGCGCTGGGGCAACCTGGTGCGGGACATCTGCCTGAGCGAGTGAGGGCCGGAAAATAAAACGATAAACTATAAAAAGAGAAGAGCTTGGCGGCTGGTATGGGCCGAGAAGCTCTTCTTTATTATATCATGATTCATATACGTGCTGGCGCTGGAATTATTCCTGCACCGGTGCGGGGTCCACGTTCAGGATGTCATTAAAATAGTTGTTGGCAATCATAAAAACACCCATTGTGGTAATTACCACAAGCTGCTCTTCAGTAAAGGTTTGCTGCATCAGGCGCATCAGGTCCTCCGGCACATGCTTGGGGTCACGGGCAATGGCGCGGCCATATTCGATCAGCAGGCGCTCATCATCGGTAAAATCAAAGGTGGCAAAGTCAATATGGTTCTTTTCCAGCAGGCGGGAAAAATAGGCGCTGCATACCAGGCAGTCATTTTGCAGCGAAATGGCGTACTCATAAAAATCTGCGGCGCGCTTGCCGATCAGCCGCTGCAGCTCACGGTCCAGCTCATAGGAGCTTTCTTCCAGCGTATGGAACGCCGTTACATTATGCAGCAGGGTCAGCTTTTCGTTGGTCAGCTGGTAGCCCTGGGCCAGGTGGTTATCCACCGCGGCGCGGACCTCCTGCGGGGCTGTGGAAAGGTCAATCTTTGAAATATATGACATAACGGGTCTCCTGTTTATGCAAAATAAACCCATTACTTAACTTGATAAGTTGGTTGATAGTGCTGCCAGTATACCACCTGCCGGGCGGTACGTCAACGCCAAACGGGCAAAAACAGGATTGCAGAGAGAAAGAATTCATGCTACACTGGCAGAAAGTGAAACTGCGAAAGGGATGCAGAACAATGGAAAAGGAACAGGCATTGCAAGCCCTATTGGATCAAGTGGTCCGGCAGGGGGATTTTATCGGTGTCAGCGCGCTCTACCTACGGGATGGCAAACAGCTGGCTTATGCACAGGCGGGCATGGCGGACCGGGAACGGGGCATCCCCTTTGCGCGGGATACCATCTGCCGGGTGTTTTCGATGAGCAAGCCCATCACGGCCTTTGCGGTGATGAAGCTATGGGAGGACGGCAAACTGGACCTGGACGCCCCGGTGGCAGCCTATCTGCCGGAGTTCGGGGATGGCGAGCATACGAACCTGACAATCAGGCAGCTGCTCTGCATGACCTCCGGGTATGGCTACAATGATAACGATTCGGTACAGTCGGCGGGGTTGGGCAGGCTGTATGATGAAATTTCGGAATCCTTTACCAAAGGCGGGCAGCGTACCACGCGTCAGGTGATTGCCGAAATGGCGAAGCTGCCGCTGCTGTACCGCCCCGGCAAGGGCTGGCGGTATGGCGTCAGCGCGGATATCCTGGCCGCAGCGGTGGAAGCCGCCAGCGGGATGAACTACCGCGATTTTTTGAAGCAGAACCTGCTGGACCCGCTGGAGATGGTGGATACGGATTTTTATGTGCCGGAAGCCAAGCGTGGCCGGTTTGCCCAAGCGTATGATTTCAATTCCGGCGCAGCGGTGCCCGATGTGGTGAACCACCTTGGCATCCAGATGAACATGAAAAGCCTACCGGAGTTCCTTTCCGGAGGGGCAGGCATGGTTTCGACCATTGACGATTATGCCCACTTTGCCACCATGCTGATGAACGGCGGCGAATGGAACGGCTGCCGCCTGCTGAAACCGGAAACGGTGCAGGCGATGGCGGAGCCGCTGCTGAACGCAGAGCAACGCAAGATTTTTGTGGGGCAGGATACCATGCGCCTTGGTATGAGCTATGGCCATTTGATGAGTGTCTGCGTTGCCCCGGAGGAAAGCCCGGTGCCGCTGCACCTGGGGGAATACGGCTGGGATGGCAAGCTGGGAACCCTGTTCACCAACGACCCTGCAACCCGCAGCAGCCTGCTGATGATGCTGCAGCGCAACGGCCCCTGGGACAGATTGGTCAACCTGCGCGTTGGCGTAAAGAAAATTTTGTGGGAATGAGGGGGATGATGGCATGGAGCCATACCGCCCGAACTGTTATAAAATACCGGAACTGAACGGCCTGCGGGTGCTGCTGGTGTTTATTGTCAGCTGGTACCACTTTTGGCAGCAATCCTGGCTGACGCCGAGCATTGGCAGTTACTCTCTGGATTATCTGCTGCGCGCCGGGTATATGCCAGTGGACGGAACGATTTTGCTTTCTGGCTTTTTGCTGTTCCTGCCCTATGCCCGTGCCATGCTGCTGGGAGAGGCGGTACCGAACACAAAACAGTTTTACCAGCGCCGCATCATGCGCATTGTGCCCAGCTATTATTTTGTCACGCTGGCGCTGCTGTTTGCCGTGGCGCTGCCCTGGCACCTGTACCATAACAGCTCCGATATGGTGCGGGATGTTGTGATGCACCTGACCTTTACCCAGACGTTTAACCCGGCAACCTATATTGCAACCCCCATCGGGGTGGCTTCCTGGACCATTGCAATCGAGATGCAGGCGTATTTGATCTTCCCGCTGCTGGCGCGGTGGGCGATGAAAAATCCCCTTGGCACCCTGATGACAATGGCAGCGGGGACGTTTGCCTTCCGCGGGTGGTGCGTCTGGCGGCTGGATGAATACAATATGGTGGTCAACCAGCTGGCAAACTTTTTGGACATATACACGCTGGGCATGGGGGCGGCACTGCTGTATGTCTGGCTGGTGCAGCGCTACCCGGCAGCGGAAAAACGCAAAGCGATGGCATGGCAGGGGATCGCAACGCTGCTGTGCGTGCTTTCCACCTGGGGGATGCTGCGCATTTTCCGGGTGCAGGCAGGGGAGAGCGGCCAGGCGGTTTTGCAGGCCGGGCAGATGATGCGCCGCCCGCTGCTGGGGCTGGCCGTTGCGGGAATCCTGCTCACCCTGCCGTTTGCGGCGCGCCCGCTGCGCTTTTTGATGGGCAACCGGGTGATGGGCTGGCTGGCGGCGGTTTCGATGAACTACTATCTGCTGCACCAGAACCTGGCCGTTCACCTGAAACGGCTGGGCGTTCCACCGTCCGTCAGCGCGGAACCGAACCGGGCAGGGGAGCAGCCGTGGCAGCTGCAATATACCCTGCTGTGCTTTGGGCTGTCCCTGCTGGGGGCAGCGCTCATTACGCTGTTGATTGAAAAGCCGTGCGCGAAGGTGTTGAAAAAGATGTTTGCGCGTGGAAAAGCGGAAAACAAGGCGTAACGTGTTGTGGGAAAGCGCGGACATTGATGACCTGATAAGCAAAAAGGCACCGCCGGACTTTTCATCCGGTGGTGCCTTTTTGGCTATAAAGATAGAAAAGAAAACAAAGGCAATACCGCATAATTCTAAGTGCCGATACGGCGAGCGAGGTGCGGCAGC
>OLRR01002368.1_pt1 | contig 10264 bp, 10 predicted proteins | sample 1671941 | NCBI WGS metagenome assembly OLRR01 (sample SAMEA3136628, study PRJEB25190) | human gut metagenome
GGCGTAAACCTTACGCCGGACCACCGTTCCGCCGACCAGACTCTGCAGATCTTCCGCCATCCCGGTGACCATACCGTACAGGTTAGAAACCGTCAGTGTCGGACGGGCAGCACTGCCCTTGCCGTTCAGTTCAAATCCCGTCCCCTGAATGGGGTATACCTGATACTGCCGCCCCTGCCAGATAACCGGCTCACCTTTTTCGTTCTGCTCATTACAGAAAAAATAACGTTCACCACCGACCTCTGTCAGATCGATTTCCCAGAGCACCACCTGGGCTGACTGAGTGAGGCGTGTCGTCTCATGATGTGTTTCCTGTGGAATATCCTGCATCAGAGACTCCTATGCCACGACCTGTTCAAAATCTGCCGTTATGGTTACCCACAGCGCCCCCACGCTTGCCGACCATTTACGACAAACCACCCTGATCGGTTTCCAGTCATAAGGTGGCGTCCACTGAAATGCGCGGACGCCACCGTGCCGTTCCAGAAAGGCTTTTAAAGATGGGTGGTCACATTTACGAACACGTATCGTCACGCTGTAAGTCGACAACTGGTTATTCAGTCCCGCCGCACGACGCTGTTCATAACCATCGCCCAGCTTCACTGTCACCACTTTCGGCTCTGATACCACATTCATATCCGGGCGCACTTTCCAGTGAAACGTCTCCATTACCGATATGCTCCACTTAACCGACCACCATCACGGGCCTGCTGTTGCATAAAGTCCGCTGCCGCTTTTTTCCCAAGGTCATAAACCACCTTCAGGGCAGCCGGACCTATCTGCCCGTTCGTGCCATCGTTATTGATCTCGATGTTGTACTGCGGGGAAAACATCGCCATACCTGCCCCCCCAATATCCGCCACAACCCCCAGCTTACCGTCAGCACCACGACGCAATGGCAGAATGGCTTCAGGTCCCGCTTCCCCCATCACACCCGCGCCTTTTGCAAAAGCAAAAAACGTCGGACGGTTAACCACCGTGCCACTGTAACGACTCAAATCAGCAGACTGATAAATCCCCCCATTGGCATTCAGGGAAAGGCTGCTGAGATCAAATCCCAGTACACTGCCAATCCCTTTTATCGATTTCATCATGGTTGCCTGCGCCAGGATTTTCGCCATATCTGACAGCACAGAAGAGGTGAAGGATTTGAAATTGAGTTTGCCGGTAGTGACAAAAGTTGCCAGGCCATTTCCCATGTTGCTGAAGGCTGATGAGAACACCTGTTCTGCTGTTCCTGCCGTATTGTCTGCATCCACGGTAAAATCCTGAAATGCACGCAGGACTCCGTTTTTCCAGTTACCCTGCACAACTTCAAGCTGTTGCCAGTAACGGCGATTCTCATTCAGTTGTCGGTTCAGGCTCTCCGTCAGCGCCTGCTCGGCCTTTCTGTAGTCATCCGTGTTATATGTCCCTTTCTGCTCACTATCCCGCCTCAACTGCTCCAGCTGTTGCTGGTATTTCTGGCGAAGACTCAGTTGTACCTGATATCGCTGTCGCTGCTGATCACCCATACCCACCGTGGCGATATCCAGGTCATGTTGCTGACGCTGAGCGCGCTCTTCTTCAGCCAGTTGACTGGTCAGCTGAATTGTTTTTTTCTTCAGATCGTTGAGTGCCGTTTGTTTCTGAAGCTCCTGCTGTTTTACATCCAGCAGCGTCAGTGCCTGAATCAGTTCATCTTTACGGGCCAGCACACTCTTTTCATCTGCCGTCAGTTTTTTCCCGTCCAGGTCGCTGATGCGCTGCTGCAGAGCCAGAAGCTGTTTATGCGCTTCTGTCATCCTTTCCGTGGCAATGCCTGCTGACTGTCTGGCAGCAGCAATCTGCCCTTCCACCTGTGCCTGTTGCTGGCTGTACTGCAGCAATAACCGGGTGGCCTCATCATTACGGGTTTCGCGTGTTTTTTTCTTACCGGATGCCAGGGCTTTCTCGTAACGTTCATTTTCACGTTGTATCGCCGCATCCCTGACAGCCTGATCGGCGTACTGCATGGCATTAATACGCGCAATTTCACGCTGATGTCGTGCTGCTTCCGTTTCATTCATCCGGTTCAGTGCAGCATTTTCAGCATTACGGCGTTTCTGTTGCTCCTGATAATTCCGCTCTGCCTGCTCTTTTGCATCCTGCAAATCCTTCTGGCGTTTTTTCTCCTGAAGATCGTTAAGACGCTGCTGATCGTATTCAACCTGAGAAGATGATGCCGTCCAGGGGAGTCTTTTCGCCCGCGACACTTTCTCCTGTAAAGCGGCAATCTGTTCATCCAGCGAGTCTTCACGACCAATATTCATGGCCGCATCCCAGAAACGACTCCACAAATCAGACAGATACTTCAGCGTACTGCCAAGCGCATTGAGGTTATTATCAATATCCGCAGTACGCCGACCGGTTTCCTCTGCCAGTGCAGACATGGCTATCCGTGCAGCATCACTGGACCGCCCCTGCTCCCCAAGGACGCGTATCTGCTCAAGCTGAGTGGCAGTAAGAAAATGCAGCTCATTGTCCAGAGCCTTCGCGGCATTTACAGGATCATCCTTCAGCCGCTTAAACTGATTTATGGTATCGCTGATCGACTGGCCAACCGATCGCTCCATCTGTGCGGCAACTCTCGCCACCATACCGATATCGTTTCCACGAAATGCACCACTCCCCACCACCTGAGCCAGCGCACCGGCTGCAGCATGTTGCGTGATACCATTCCCGGAAATAGCACGACTGAGCGTCCACAGCTGCCCGGCAGTGACTCCGGCATAATGCCCCGTCAGCGACAGCTGGCGGTTAAATTCTTCCCCCTCCTTCTGACCGTCATACCAGGCTTTACCCAGACCATAGACGGCCGCGGCAATACCGCCAATAACCCCGCCAAGCATCATGCCTTTCGGTGACATCAGTGTGTCTATCCATCCGGCACGGTTAGCCAGCGTTATCCCGGATCCCCTCAGCGCCCCTAAATTGCCGCGGGCCAGTTCACCTATCAGAACGCCTATCTCCTGGCGGGCCGCTGCACTTTTCAGACCCAGCGAATGCGTGGCTTTTCCTGCCCGCTCCATTTTGCGGATATACACTTCTGCAGCACTGCTTACCCCCAGCTGGGCTGCCTTAGCACGAAGCAACTCAGAAGATGAAAGATTCAGGCGGGTTGCCTGCTCTTTAAGCTGACGGATAAACGCCACTTTCTGTCGGGTAGCCTCTGCCTCAGCCTGCGTAAGAACACGGGTTTTCGCAGTAACCTCAGAAATCAGCGCCAGATAATCCTGCTGACCAATCCCGCCACTGTTTCTGGCCTGTCGGATCTGCTGCTGAATACGCTGTAACTCCTGCAACCCCGCACTGGCCTGTTTCACACTGTCAATCTGACGATAAAACGCGGCAGCCGCTTTATCCTGAGCCTCCGCCAGAGCCATGGCCTGCGCCTGTTCCTCGCGCATTTTCTGGCTCAGCGCCTCCATGCGCTGGCGGGTTTTCTCCACCTCGCGGGCCATGCGTTCATGAGCCTGTGCGTTCTTCTCCACCGTCTGCGCATGGACGGATGCGGCTGTTGCAGCCGAAGAAGCCGCCTGCGTTGTCTGCCGGGCGGCCTGAGTCTGACGCTCCATAAAACGCTGCATACGGGCAGAAGACCGTTCTGCATCGCTGGCTGCACCATTCAGAAGGTTTTTGATACGGGGAATTTCATTTTTAAATTCTGCCGCATCAATCCCCAAATCAATGACCAGGTTGGCTATCTGGTCCATAACGCACACCTCCGGAAATACCTTCCCCAAGATGCATCAGTTCTTCGTCCGTTCGCTCCGGTATCCCGTTCTCTTCCGGTAAAAGGCTGAAATCAGCCACCGCAGCATCACTGCTGCCGGACACCATTCTCACGATCAATGCCTTCAGCGAGGCAAACTGCGCATCCATCCACACATCACTGAAGCTCTGCATCCGGAAATAATCGCCCCACTCACCAAGCTCAGTGGCCGACATTTCCGACAGCATCCGCCGCCAGTCTGCCCGCCTGAACTCCCGGGCAAGCCGCATGACAAACTGCATTTCCCGCGTCAGGACTTTTCCGGCGTCAGCGCCTCATGCTCATCATCCACGGCATTATCAATGGCCCCCATACCGCTCAGCGACAGAACCATCTCCGCCCCCGCTCCCAGGGCATCATACGACCATGTTGTAATAACGGATGCGCAAAGCGTCTCTACATCCTTAGACTGATCCGCATTCCACAGTGAGCGGGAAACCAGCCAGGCATTGATATCCATCCCCATCCGCAGAAAAGCAATCTGTCGTTCAGCCTCCGGCAGTTCTCCCTCCCCGGCATCAAACTTTGCCGTTCGCTGCTGAACAAACGTCAGATATTCAATTCTCTGCAGCCCGGACAGCTCACTGAGCACCACGGACTGTTTTTCATAATTAAACGTGTCCTGTTTCAGAAACATCATGTTCTCCACCTGCAAAAAAGCCCCGAATAACCGGGGCAAATGATGAGTATCGTCCTGTTAACCTGCTGCGCTGACAGTCACCGCAGTCACAGCCACAAAATTCCCGTCAGCGGTCATGCCCACAATGCTGACACTGCCCTGCTTCACGCCTTTCACCGTGGCCACAAGCCCGTTCAGGGTCACCGTGGCAGTCTGTGGATCTGTCGAATGCACACTGATCGCTTTGTCACTGGCTCCGTCAGGTTTTACTGTAAAGGTCAGCGTGGTGGTTGCTCCCACTTTTACACTGGCAGACGCCGGTGATACTGTCAGCCCGGTAACGCTCACGGTTTCAGTGCCTTCCTCTGCCAGATACGGACGCCCCACACCGCTGATTTTCACTGTGCGGGTCATCACGTCTTTTGAGGCAATGGTTTTACCCAGTGAACTCAGCCAGCCACGGAAAACATCAACAGTACCGTTGGGATATTTGATACGAAACGCGCAGACTTCACCGGAGTCGAACAACTGAACCAGTTTTTTCTGCCCGCTGTCACCCGGACGCCAGGCCAGCGTCGCCGAAGTATCACCAACGGATTTCTGCCCCTGGGTTGTCGTTTTCCAGTCTGCATCTTCATCATCGAGATAAGTGTCATCTTCTGCATCAGCGGTCATTTCGCCAGGCTGCAGATCCTTCACCATCGCAAGACGCAGCCAGTCAGTGTCCGATAAAGGGTTCGCAAACGCATCGCCGTTGCCGGTATACATCCAGAACGTCGTCCCCGCACCTTTCGTCTTTGCCAGTGGATTTGGTGTGGTCATTACCACCTCCTTAATTCGTGTACGTGATCTGGTACGTGATTTCCGCCATCGCCCAGGTGGCCATCTCATTATCACGTTGATAGTTAAAACCGAGTGGGATCAGGGTGTCGATGAGTCCGGAAAGTGCCGGTATATCATTCAGGGCAGGGAAAATGGTGCTCTCCATCCACATATCCAGCTCTGAATCCGGTGCCTGTGCCCGGATGAAGACGGCAATATGCAGAACAGCCTGCCAGTCATCTTCATCCGTCATTTTTCCGGTGTACTGAGCATCACTCAGCCACACCGCCACGGCAGGCAGTTCCTGCGCATCAATAAATGCCGGAAGCCCGTCAAAAAACGTGGCGCTGTCTCCACACTGTTCCCGAAGGCGTGCCAGTACGGCCTGGCGGATTTGTGTATGTCGGTTCATCGGGTCAGCCATAACCTCAGTTGTTGTTTTAGTGCATACCCCAGCTGTTTCGGCATTTCCGCAGCAATGATGTGGTCGCGGGCATCTTCAAATGCCTGTGTCAGCGGTCCGGACAGCGGGATTTTCACCACATCAATGGGGTAACGATTTTTGCCATCAATACGCCGCATCACATGCCAGCGACCATTCGCCAGTTGCTGAATAAACGCATCCCGGAAAAGATATTTACCCACCTTCAGCACGCTGCCACGGTACTGCAGTTTTCCACCACGCCGGGCCAGTCTGACCCGGGCTGTCCCCAGCTTAATGGCGGGCAGATTGCCCCGGTTAACGCGGATCCTGGCCGTCATTTTTCCTGACGGACTGGCTTTAAACACCCGGACACGCTGACGTACCAGTTTCAGGGGGATCCCTTTCACCTGGTTATCTCCCGCAACGGTATTCCCGGCAACCTGCCGGGTGGCAACCGAGACCGCTTTCTGTGCCACACGGTTTATCGCCCATGCGCTGGCCTGTGGCACCATACGGGTATCAAGGCTGTTCAGATTGCGGATGGCATTCTCAAGCCCCTTCATCCCACACCTCTTTACTCAATAAAGATCATTGGCTTACCGTTAAAGCGTTCATGCCGTGTGACCGTCCATTGTTGTCCGTCATAAACAACGCGATCCCCGCGCCGTGGGCGGTATCCCGAAGAAAACACCACCAGAGAGACCGCAGGTCCGGACAGAGCATTCAGCTCTGCCAGTGTTTCTCCCGGGATCACAGTCATATCGACATCATTAATCGAGGCTGTCTTTCCCATCTTTCTGACCGTGATAGCATCCATACGCGCTGCCAGCCGGGAAAAGGGATCAGACATTGAGTTTTACCGGCACTTCTTCTGCACTGGTTCCGGCATCTGCCCAGACAACCCCGACCAGCGGATCAGAGCCGCTGTTAGTCAGCTGAACTTTTCCGGACTTCAGATAAACCTTCTTACCCGTTTTCATGTCATCCGTTTTCAGCTTAGGCAGCATAAACACACCTTCGGTCATACCGTCGCCTGTTTCACCTTGTGGAATATCGGTCAGCGCCACCGCAAAAACATCACCCACCTGCACCAGATCTCCGCTGCTGATGGCTGCACTGGCAACAATCGCCACCGTTTTTCCTTCTTCTACAAAATTCTTTGCCATAACTGTCTCCGCACAGCCCCGTTCAGGGGCTGATTTCAGGTACAAAAAAAGCCCTTACGGGCCATCAGAGTTGTTGTCTGCGACGTTTACGCCGTACATTTCACCAGGCCGCGGTGATCAACTGGCGCAACACCAGCGTCAATACGCACTTTCGTTGTCACGCCATCCACACTGAAGCCCTCCATCTGATCAATATATGGCGTATCCACACCGTTGAGATAAGCCACTTCAATCGTATCGGAGCCTTTGGACGCAGCCAGGTAGAAGGTGGTCTGGCTGTTATCATCAAGACGAGGCTCTGCAATAACGGTCGCAAAATCTTTCACCGGGTTAATAATACCGGCGTTAATGTCAGCCCCCTTGACACTTGAGGAGCGAATGACCTGGTTAGCAACAGACTCCATCGCCGTCGGTACCAGTACGAACGCAGGACGAATATTCAGATGACGCTCCCCCTCTTTCTGAACACGCATCAACTGGCGGGCTTTATCCAGCGATGCCACGTCCATTGCCGCGCTCTCCAGTACGTTTGCATGTTTCGCTTTATCGAACAGACTTACATTATCTGTGGAGATTTTCGGGTTAGACGTCAGAATGGCATAAACCAGATCGGCAATAGTGGATTTCGCCGCACGGCCCAGCTTCATCGGGACATCGGTCAGCATATTCAGATCATCATTGATAATGGCCTGACGGGTGATACTGAACAGCTCGCCATAGGTCGCCAGTGCAATAGTGGCCTGTTTATCTCCGGTGGTGACGTATTTATATTCCGCCCCTTCACGCACCTGACGCAGAGCACTGAAGCCCCCTATACCCACGCGATGGGCAATTTTAAAATCAGACAACTGACCTTTCCGCGTCCACTGTTCATAGGTTTCAGGGGCATCTTCCCAGCCCTGCAGAATGGCTTTGTTCGCAACATCCAGCAGAATATTACCGAAGTCAGACGTACTGTGTGTGAACGCCGCACCGACCATCTGCATCGGGTTATAACTGGAAACACCAATACCACGTTCAGTCAGTGACATACGGGCATATTCACGCAGGGTCATCCCGTTGTAGACATTATCACGTTCAGTTTTTTCAAACCCGGCGCGCGCCATCAGCGCCTGGCGGATCCCGTCCCCCACAAAATTACCGTTACCGGCATAAATATGAGCCGGGGTATTTTTATTGGATGGCGTGGACTCGCGCCCCATCTCGTTCAACAGCTTTTCGCGGGCCTGCTCCAGCGAACATTCAGGATCGGCAAGACACTGAGCCTGCAACGACTGATAACGCCCGCCAAACATGGCAAACAGATCATTAATACCGTTTACACGCGCTTTTTGCTCTGCCAGGACCTGCGCACGGATGCTGTTTTCATCCACCACGGGTGCTGCTGCCTGCACTGGCGTCCGGGAGGCTGCAGGTCCATCATCCTGTACGCGTGGAGCACTGTTGCGTGGCGGAGTAATCATATTTCGAATGGATTCCGGCATCTTTTTAAATTCCTCTGTACGTTTTGACTGAATACATGCCATTGCCTTAACGGCTGGCGTCACCTGATCAGCAAATCCCTGTGCCAGACATTCGGCACCGGACATCCAGGTCTCATCCGCCAGCATGGCAGCAATTTCATCGGTGGTTTTCCCGGTTTTCTGTGCATAAGCGGGTAACAGAACCGCCTCAACCTTATCGAGCAGGTCGGCATAGGTGCGCATGTCCTCCGCATCACCGCCCGTAAAGCCAAATGGTTTATGAATCATCATGAAGGTGTTTTCCGGCATAATGACCGGGTTTCCCACCATCGCAATGACCGACGCCATTGACGCCGCCACACCGTCGACATAAACGGTAATGGACGCACCATGTGTTTTCAGCGCATTAAAAATGGCGATGCCTTCAAAGACATCGCCACCCGGTGAATTGATATGGAGATTAATGTGGGTGATATCGCCCAGTGCATTCAGATCACTGATAAACTGCTTCGCTGTAACACCCCAGAAACCAATCTCGTCATAAATATAAATATCCGCGTCACTCTGGTGACCTGCCTGCATCCTGAACCAGGAATTATTCTTCGGACTGGTCGTCGGTGTGCTGCGGCTCCTGTCGTTTCGTTGCGGCACTGCTGCCTCCTTTATCACTGGCCGGATCGGTATCAAATACCAGATCCAGCTTGCGGTTTTCATCAATTTCGGCCTTGCGCCGACGTTTGACATCATCCGGATTACGACCACCTGCACGTACCCAGTCTGATTCTGTCGCCGCTCCACCACGAATCTGGATTTTCCAGGCCTCAGCCTCCTTAACAGGGTCAATCCACGGCATCACCGGTCCGGAATACACCGCGGTATACAGTGAAGAACGGTCAAGATCGCGGGGTAGCCTGATAACACCGGATGCCACAGCCTGTTTCAGCCAGGCACGGTACATCGGGCGGGTGACGGCACCAATAAACCAGTCCTGCAGGATCAGGTAGCCATCAGTGGATTCAACCAGCTCCTGACGCTGGGCGCTGTAAGTGCCGTTATAGTTGCGCGCTGTACTGGAAAAACTCAGACGACTGCCCGCCGCCACGGCACGCAACTGACCATTACGAAAAGTTTCAAGATTAGGATTGGGGCGATCCGACTTCACCATTCCGATTTCTTCGCCGGGTTTCAGATCGTCGTAAATAATGCCTGGCTGAATGGTAAGCTCGCGTTCCTTATCCTTGCTGCCATTACCATCCGGTTCATAGCTCTGCCCGTCGCCTTTGCGGATGTACATCCCCAGAGCAGCGGCGATCCTTGCTGCAGTCAGCTCATAATCTTCATAATCTTTCAGGGCACTGAGGCGGATCAGCACACCGGACAACAAAGACGTCCCGCGCATCTGGTGCAGACGGCGAACAAATTTAAGATGCAGCATTCGCTCTGCATCCACTTCTTTGGTTTCCATCTGCCGTCCGGATACGGGACGGCTTTTATACACCAGATATTTTTCGGGACGCCCCCAGTCATCAACAAACACGCCCTGATTCAGCCTGTTGCTCTCATCACTGGTCATGGGAATAAAGTCCGGCTCGAGCGCCTCCAGCCAGAAATGAACACCGGCAGAAGGCGTCAGGCTGTTTATGCGCCCGGAAACCATCTGGGCAAACACCTCACCATCGCGCAGCCAGGTACGCAGCATCAGACGTTCCAGCATCGGACGGGTAAACTGCCCGGTGACTTCCGGACTGACAGACCATTCACTCCATCGGGTGCGTATCTCCGCTGCCAGATCACGGGCAATGGCCCCATTGCGTAATACCGGATGTGGCTCGACAATAATCCCGTTTTTCCCCACCACCCGTTCTTCCAGCTTGTCAAATACACCAATGACCAGATCGTGGTTGTTATCAAGGTAACGGGCCTGCTCACGTAACGACACGGCCCCGTACTGGCTTAACTGGTCGGCAGTTCGGTTTT
>OLRR01002373.1_pt1 | contig 10242 bp, 9 predicted proteins | sample 1671941 | NCBI WGS metagenome assembly OLRR01 (sample SAMEA3136628, study PRJEB25190) | human gut metagenome
CCTTCGCTGGTCGCCACCCATGTTACTTGGATTTTTTCGTGACTTTTCTTGGATAAACACGCGGACACAGCATGAGTGTGTCACCAACCGAATCGCGCGGAAGGGTCAAGGGAGGAACTCCCTTGTGGAAAGGAAAACGTATGAAAAGGAAACTGCTGCTGATGCTGCTGTGCGCGGCGCTGGGATTGGGCGCTGCGCAGGCGGAGGTATACCGGGTGGAGAACGAAGCGGATGTGCCGGCGGATTGGGCGGAGAAGGATACGCTGCGCCTGACCTGCATTGACACGAACCGCTCAGACGCGATGGTGCTGCAATCCGGCGGGGAAGCCATGATGGTGGACAGCGGTGAAGGACGCTATCGCAGGCGCGTGTATGCGACGCTGGATGGATATGGCATCACGGAACTGAAGTATCTGCTTAACACACACTGCGACGATGACCACCTGCACGGCTTCATCTACCTTATGTACTCCGATTTGTATCAGGTGGATGCGTTCCTGTCGCCCAACGCCACGACGTATGTGGACGAAGAGGGCTACCATCAGCAGGCGGTCAAAGCGACGGGGACGAAGAACATCCCCTATGTGCAGATTGGCGACGGCGACGAATTGACGCTGGGCAACGCAAAGCTGACGATTTTCCGCTGCCCCCTGCCGACGGGGCAGAACAACCGCAGTGCCGCCTGCATGGTGCAGTTTGGGGATTCGCGGGCGTTCCTGACCGGCGACATTGACAACGAGACGATGCAGTGGTACGCCGCGACATATGGCGAAAAACTCCGCTGCGATATCCTCAAAGCGCCTCATCACGGGTTGGCGACGATTCCGGACAGCTTTGTGGAGCAGACACAGCCGCAGGTGCTGTTCGTCCCGAACCGCTCCGCCCTCAGCACAAAGGTGACGGCGGGCTGGGTGAAGAACCACATGCCGGGCGCGGCGCTCTACTTCTCCGGCGACGGCACGGTTACGATGCTGACCGACGGCACGGACTGGTATATTTGGCAAGAACCGAATTACGTCGACCCGCAATAAGGAGGGGCTGCTGATGAAACGCATGATGCGTCTGCTGTCGCTGGCGCTGTGCCTGATGCTGGTGCAGCAGACGGCGTTTGCCGCGATTCCGGAGGATTACGTTGTCCGCCACGGCGACCGCGAATCAAAAAAAATCGCGATTACGGTGGATGACGGCTGGAACATGGATGCTGTGTATAAAATCCACGAATTGAGCATTGAACTTGATTTCCCGGTGACGTGGTTTATCGTCGGCAAGCTGTTCTGCGCGGAAGACCGTGAACTGTGGGAAGACGCGCTGGCACACGGCGATGAGTTCGGCAGCCATACATGGAAGCACGCGCAATTGCTGGAATACTCCGAGTCCAGCGCGGATGCGCAGGTGCGCCTGTCGCAGGAGCGCGTGGACGAGGTGCTGGGCTACCACTATCCGCTGCGGCTGCTGCGCCCGCCGTTCGGGCACTACATGAACTCCGAGAAGAATTTCCTGCCGATTTTCTATGCGCACGGCGTGGAGAAGGTTGTCCTGTGGGATGTGGCGCAGACCGAACCTTATCAGGCGTTCCGCGACACCCAGAACGGCTCGATTTTGCTCTATCACGCGCGAATGGCGGACTATGAGTGCCTGAAAACGCTGATTCCCATGCTGCGCGACGCGGGATTCGAATTCGTGACGGTTTCTGATTTGCTGGGGCTTGAACCGCTGGTGCTGGACAAGCCCGACGATGCGGAAGCAACCGATGCGCCCGAAGCGACAAAGCTCCCGGAAACGACGAAAGCGCCGGCAGTGACGAAAGCCCCGATGCCGACGAATCCGCCGAAGCCGACGGACGTGCCGAAGCCGACGGAAGCGCCGAAGCCAACGGACGTACCGAAGCCGACGGACGTGCCAGAAGCGACGGACGTGCCGGAAGCAACGGACGTGCCGGAAGCAACGGACGTGCCGGAAGCGACGGACATGCCGAAGCCGACGGACGTGCCGAAGCCGACGGAAGCGCCGAAGCCGACGGATGTGCCGGAAACGACGGACGTGCCGAAGCCGACGGAAGCGCCGAAGCCGACGGATGTGCCGGAAACGACGGACGTGCCGGAAGCGACGGACGTGCCGGAAGCAACGGACGTGCCGGAAGCAACGGACGTGCCGAAGCCGACGGATGTGCCGGAAGTAACGAATTCGCCGGAAGTAACGGAATAAGCAAACAGCTCCCTGATGGCAGCAAAAATCTGCTTCATTGGGGAGCTGAATTTTTGTCCAAAAAACGGAAATTTGTACATTTGCCGTATTATATAAAAACGGATCAGGGGGAATGTGCTTCCCTTGACCCGTATTCGGTTACTTATCCGCCGGACGGTGCGTTGCTTCCCAATGGTCATAGTCATCCAGGAAACTGTATTCCTTTTCGCCGATTTTCCAGCCCGGCATGGTGTCCAGACTGACGGCGTGAATCGCGCTGAAGACGTTCTTCTCTACATCGGGGTTCGTCTCCCGAAGCGTTTTCAGCAGCTGCTTGATTTCCGCGCGCTTCGAGTTGCCGATGCCATCGCCGCTTTTGTCGCGCTCTTCGGTCAGACGGCAGGCGCAGGCGATAAAGTGCAGGGCGTTGAAATCGCGCCAAGCACAGATGTCCTCCTCGTGGATGCAGTACATTGGGCGAATCAGCTCCATGCCGGGAAAATTGCGGCTGTGCAGTTTTGGCAGCATGGCTTGCAGCTGAGCGCCGTAGAACATCCCCATGACGGTCGTCTCCACAACATCGTTGAAGTGATGCCCAAGTGCGATTTTGTTGCAGCCCATTTCCTGCGCACGGTCGTAAAGGAAACCGCGGCGCATCCGGGCGCAGAGGTAGCAGGGATTTCGCTCGGCGATTTTCGTTGTCTCGAAAATGCTGCTGTCAAAAATGCGGATGGGGATTTCCATCAGGGCGGCATTGTCGATGATGCGCTGGCGGTTTTCGGCATTGTAGCCGGGATCCATGACGAGAAACTCCGTCTCGAAGGGAATGTCGGTGTGGCGCTGCAGCAGCTGCATCATTTTCGCCAGCAGCATGGAGTCCTTGCCGCCGGAGATGCACACAGCGATGTGGTCGCCGGGAGCAATCATCTTGTACTGCTTGATGCCGCGGACGAACGGCCGCCAGAGCGGTTTGCGGAAATCGGAGAGGATGCTGCGCTCGATGCGTGCAGCAGGGGATAGGGTACGCGGCATAGGGCGTACCTCCTTTGTCGAGTGAATTGGTGTGTTTACCGCGTCTATTGTAGCATACTTTCCTGCGTTTGTCATGGAGAAAATTCGCCGATACCGCATACTGTTTCCGGATCGTTCAGTCCTGTCCATCCTCATTTTTCTTCGGCGTGATGCGCGATAAGACTGGATTGCGATAATAACCATCGGGGTCAAGCTGCATGGTTTTCATAAGCGCCGCCGCATCCAGTTCCGCATTGTCCAGCCCATCGTACATTTCAACAGGCTGACCGCCGCAGTTTGACCAAAGATGGCTGTGATTGCTCAATTCACAGAGGCGGTTCGCGAATGTTTCAAACTGCGGCTTGGTAAACTGAATGCCGGCTTCTTCAAGCAACTCCACATAGTAAGAAAATTGATCACAGACAAACGACAGCAGAATTCCGCGCTGGATTTTTTCCATGATGCGCTGCAAGTATGGCTTGTTTGCTTCTTCGGAAACCGCTTTTTTGCGCCACGCCGCCTTATAATCGTCATAATCCCAGTGGTCATCTTTTGTCCAGAATACAACCTCTGATAACGCCTTGCCGCACAGAGGCGTGCCGTCGGGCGCAGTGGTTTTGGCGTCCGGAGCGACATGGAGGTTTGCCAGAAAGAAGCGGAGAGAACGCGCTTCCGGCGTTTCCCAGAAATAATTCGGGTCGGCATACGCATAGAACACATCGTGTGCGGGAACGACACAGGGCTTATCGTCCTGATAGCTCAGCAGCTTGTAATACTCATTCAAGCCCCAAATGTTCGGGTAAATCAGCATTCTATGAACCAGCTCGGCATCCTGAATGCTGATGGACGTCTCCTCTTCGTACAGGTCAGGCAGCAGCATGATGGCATAGGCATGCTTTTCAACGCGCACAATTTCCGCAAAGGAAAAGAAATCCTTGCGGAGAATCTTTTTCTTGGCAGTCAATTCCGGCTCAACATGCTGAAAAAGCTCCCATGCGTGCCAGAGTGTCATCGTCCCATAAAGATTGGCACAGGCATCAAAGAAACGGTGGAGGAGGTCAAGACGCGCTTGCCCTTCTGCGGTGCTGTTGTCAAGTCGATGATGGGTGTCGATGGCAAGCCGTGTGTATAGGCGCGAGAGTTCTGTTTTGCTGACGGGTTTGGGCATTTTGACGCTCATGCGGATTCCTCCCTTCAAGCGGAAAAACAACTGCTTTCATCGGCGATTATAACACGAAATCACGATGGGGGCAAAGGGAATTTTCTTTTTTGCAAAAGCGGTGGAAAATGCGGATTTTCCCTTGACGGACAGGGCAAATTTTGCTACAATAGACCTTTGGCTGAGGGGCATTTTCCTCTCGGCTTCATAGGGGACTGATACTATTTCTGGATTCACCTGCGCCATTTGCTTGCGCCTTTTCATCCGGAAATAGTATGAATACGGAAAGGAAAGCAACATGTCAGAAAAACAGGAACAGCAGAACACGGAACGCAGCCGGATGCTGGGCACGATGGAGATGCGCAAGCTCGTGCCGACGGTGTCCGTGCCGATTATGGTGTCGATGCTGGTGCAGGCACTGTATAATATCGTCGATGGGATTTTCGTCGGGCAGTATTCGCCTGATGCGCTGACGGCCGTCAACCTCGCTATGCCGATGCAGATGCTGATGATTGCCGTTTCGACCGGCATGGGTACGGGCATCAACAGCTTGATTTCACGCAGGCTTGGCGAAAAGCGCCCGCATGATGCGCGCGACGCCGCCCGCCACGGCATCCTGATTGAGGTCGTCGGCTGGCTGCTGTTCGTTATCGTGGGGCTGTTCTTCGCCCGCGCGTATATCGGCATGACGAACCCGAAGGCGGAAGTGCTGGAAATGGGCACACTGTACCTGCGCATCGTCTGCACGCTCAGTTTGGGACAGTTCATGTCCATTTGCTTTGAACGCATGATGCAGGCGACGGGCAACACAACGCTGTCGATGATTACCCAGCTGTCCGGCGCAGTGACGAACATCATCCTTGACCCGATTCTGATTTTCAGCTGCCAAATGGGTATCGCCGGCGCGGCGGTTGCGACGGTTATTGGTCAGGTTGTGAGCTGCACCGCCGGTTTCGTCCTGAATCAGTGGAAAAACCGGGAACTGCGCCTGACGCATGAGGGCTTCCGTTTCGACTGGAAGACGGTGCAGAATATCCTCGTCGTTGGCATTCCGTCCACCATCATGCAGGCGATTTCCTCCGTCTGCACAACGCTGATGAACATGATTCTGGCAGGCTTTGGCGATATTTATGTGAACGTTCTGGGCGTATATTTCAAGCTCCAGTCGTTTGTCTTTATGCCGGTGTTCGGGCTGTGCAACGGCATGGTGCCGATTGTGGGCTACAACTTCGGCGCGCAGAAGAAAAAGCGCGTCTACGAGTGCGTCCGCGTGTGTCTGGTGTATGCGCTGGTGATTATGGCGGTTGGCACGCTGCTGTTCCTTGCTGTGCCGAACCTGCTGATGATGCCGTTCGACTCCTCGGCGGACAAGGCGCTGACGGCGGAAGGCTGCGTCGCCCTGCGGATTATCTGCTCGCACTTCCTGATTGCGGCGGCGGGCATTACGCTCAGCACGGTCTTCCAGGCGGTCGGCCGCGGCACATACAGCCTGATTATGAGCCTGTGCCGCCAGCTGATTGTGCTGCTGCCCGCGGCGTGGGCGCTGTCCCTCATCGGCCCGAACGCCATCTGGTGGGCGTTCCCGATTGCGGAAATCGTCTCGCTGACGATTTGCCTGCTGCTTTACCGCAAGTGCGACCGCGAACTGATTGCGCCGCTGCCGGAAGAATAACGGTATTTATACTATTTCCAGATTCAACTATGCCATCTGCTTGCGAATTTTCATCTGGAAATAGTATTAGGCAACACCGCCCGACGCGCCGCCGAGTTGCGCGGTGCTGCCATTATAGAAGAATCGCCCGATGCGCGGGAAATGCTCCGCACGCATCGGGCGATTTCTTTATCATGACTGCATTTTGCAAGGAACTATGATATCCCTTGTCAGATGTACAATTCAGACTGTCAAAGACGCCGCTTCGCGCAACAGTGAAGCGGCGTCAAGCATATGCAAGAGAGCAGTAAGGCATGGCATCAGGTGTTTTTTTTATGTTCGTTTTTCAGGGACTTGCGCAATCACTGTACAGATGCTATAATATTGTCACAGTGATTGAACAGACTGAAAACGGGAAAGAAGTTCCGTATCCTTTTGTGACAGATGGAACGCTGACAGCAACGAATGTCGTTCTGTCAAGAACCACAAAATGAATAGTAAGGATATGTTAAAACAAGGGAGGCAAGACCTATGAAACCGTATTGCATGATCAGCAATGCAAAGACCTTCGCTTTCTCCGCAGAAAATCCCACAGGAGCCAGAGCGGGCGGTTCCAAAGGAGGAGACTGCACCAAGCTCAGTCCGACCGTGGCGATTCGCGCAGGGGAGACGGTGACGCTGGTGGACACCGACGGTCCCGGAATGATCCAGAGCATTTGGTTTACCGGCTACGTTGGACACAGCTTCGTGATTCGCATGTACTGGGACAACTGCGAATATCCTTCCGTGGAAGCGCCCATTTCCGCATTTTTCGGAACCGCATACGATGAGAATTTTGTGGACAGGGATGGAAAATACGCGGTGCTCAACTCCGCACAAATCTTGGTGGCTCCCGGACGGGGACTGAACTGCTACTGGGAGATGCCTTTCAAAAAGCACTGCCGGATCACCATGGAAAACCGCGGCGAAAAGGATCAGAGCCTGTATTATATCATCACCGGCTGTCACTGTGAGGTGCCTGACGAGATCGGATATTTCCACGCTTCTTACCGTCAGGAGCATCCCGTTCAGAAGGGGCGTTCCTACACCATTATTGATGGCATTCAGGGAAAAGGTCAGTTCGTGGGCGTGACCCTGGCCACCGGAATGAACGGAAACAACACCTGCTGGGTGGAAGGCGAAGCCAGAATGTACATAGACGATGATAAATATCCTTCCATTCACTATACAGGCACAGAGGATTATTTCTGCGGCTCCTACGGCTTTGGAAATGATGTGCAGATTAAATCCTATCAGACTTACAGCGGCCTCTACAGCGGAATGTACGCCATTTACGGTGATAACCGTGCATTTTACAACGGCCAGCAGAGATTTCTGCTATACCGCTTCCACGTCGCTGACCCGATCCACTTTGAAACCGGATTTCGCATGACGCTGGACAACATGGGATGGACTGGACCGCGGTACGACGACTATACTTCCTGCGCATACTGGTATCAGACGCTGCCGTCCGCGCCGCTGAAACCGCTGCCGTCGGACAAAGAGATGATCATGAAGTGACCGCCGCAGGCGAACGGGTGAAAAGCATTACAAAAAAAATTCAGGGTGTCAAGCAAAAGCGCTTGACACCCTGTTGCCTTTATCCTATTTCCAGATAAGCATGCGCCAAGGCGCATGCAGCTGGCGCGGTCTGTGATACCTAACTTTTCTGCAAGAACAGTTTGGGTGAAACCCTGCTCTTTTCGGCAGGACGCAATGAACTTCCCGATTTTCTCCTGATTCATGTGGAATCGTCTCCCTTCTGGCAGTCATTCTATCACGGAAAAGAGACTTTGCACACGAACCAGCGGTTGATATGCCCGAAATCGCGATTTCACGGAACTCTACCGCGGGTTGAACGGCTTTATTCCGCTTCCGCCGGCAGGAACGGGAGCGCCATCGCCTCCCTGCCCTCGGAGGAATCCATTGCCGCCAGTTCCTCTTCGCGCGCCATCACCAGCGCCCGAAGCGTCTTGTTGATGGACTCGGCATTGCTGTACTTCGGCGTTTTGCTGGCATCGTAGTTCATGTCAATCTGCATCAGGTGCAGCACATGCGCCGCCAAAGGCCCGGTGATGAACTTCGGCTGATAGTTGTTCACCTGCACGGTTTCGCCCGCCGCGCGGTCAATGCCGGTGGTCTGTACGGGATAGAGGGTGATTTGCTGCCCCTTGTAAGTGCCGTCATCATCAAACGTCAGCGCGGCGCGGAGCATCAGCGCGGGCGCGGCGTCCTGCACGGCGGGGGTGCGGTTCTTGTTCTCCTGATACGCCTTGCGGTTGCCGCCAAAGCAGAAATTACCCAGCGAGTAGAACGCGCTGCGGTTGTTGATGACATCCATGCCCATGACGACGTGCGCATGGTGACAGATGACCAAATCTGCCCCGGCGGAAATCGCCATTTTGGTGAAGATGGTCTGCGGCTTAGTGCGGTGGCGGCCGTACTCCTGTCCGCCGTGGAGGATGGCAATGACCGCGTCCGCCTGACCGGACTGCTTGATTTCCGTAATCTGCTGGCGGAGATACGCGCCGTTGCCATTGGGGTCTTGCGGGTTGTAGTCGTCCCAGAGCAGGCTCATCAGGCAGATGGTCACGCCGTCCTTGGTGTAGAAGTAGAACTTTTCCGTTTTGGGGTCGCGGTTCTTGTTGTATGTGCCAAACCAGCCGAGACCTTCTGCTTCGACGGCGGCAATTGTATCGCGGAAGCCCTGTGCGCCGTAGTCAAACGCATGGTTGTTTGCCAGCGACGCGACTTCCACGCTCGCGGCGGAAAGCACCTTGGCGTACGCTGCCGGCCCGCGGAACCAGTAGCCATCGTCGCCTTTGCCCTTGTCACGCGGGTAAAGGGCGTTGTTGTCGGTCAGCACGCCCTCCAAATTGACGACGGTCAGGTCATCCTCGGCAAAGAAATCCGCGAAGTTTTTGAGGAAGTACCCCGCGCCTTCGCGCTCATAGACGGCAAAGAAGCTGTCCTCGGCGGTGCGCAGGTAATCCTCGCCGCCAAGGGTGATGTCGCCAGTGAAGGTGAGGGTGATGGTCTTGTCCGCCAGCGCGAAAGAGGGGAGAAGACAGAGAAGCAGCAGCAGGCAGGTTATCTTCCGCATGTTAATCCTCCATCACCGTCGGCAGGATAAGGGTGAAAGTGTAGGGATCATCCAGCGTGCCCGTGCCGCCGGAAATTTCGCTCGCGCTCAAGGACAGATAGCACGCGGGGCGCATTCCCTCGTCCAGCGTGATGACGTTGATGCGCCCCAATTCGCCCTTGGACTTGATGCACCGTGCGTGGCGGGCGTCGGAGGAGGACTGGGAGCGCGTCCAATAGGGGGAATGGCCGCCGCGCTGACTGCCGTACTTGAACAGCCCGTTCGCCAGCGCGTAGGGTGTGCCCCACGCCTTGCGGCTTTCATTGCTGGTGAAGCCGTACGCCTTGTTCTTCAAATCCGCGTCGCTGGCGAGGAAAAACAACCCGAACGTGTCATCCGGGGTCAGCATGGCACGCTCGTCGTCCGTGAAGCAGTTCTGGGCGAAATCACCGCAGAGGTAGCGGCTCATTTCGGTTTGGGTGAAGTCACCGTTGAAGCCGGGCTTCTTCTTGTTGGTGGGCTTGTTGGCGTACTCCTGATAATCGCTGTGGATGGGGCGCGCCTCCAGCACATATTCGCTCAGCAGATACGCTCTGCCGTCCTCAACGCTCAGCACGCGCCAGACAATCGGCTCGACGCCGCCGTCCGCATCCTGCGGGCACTGCCCCAGCGTGACATAGACATAGCCGGATTTGGCGTCGTAGCCGCGCAGGGCCACATCTGCCAGCGCACAGGAGAGCATCAGCAGCGCGGTAAGAAGCAGCGCAATGATTCGCTTCATTGTAATAACCTCCTTCAAGTTTACACTTCCTATCATACCATACCCACGCGCGAAAGTCCACGAAAAACAGCGGAATTTACATTTTGACTGCGGAGGCGGCGCTTCGCTTGCGAAAAACCCAAATTTTTTGCATTTTCCCTCTTGACAGCGACGCCAAAGGATGATATAATAATCCATGTCGCCGCGGTTCGACCGAAGAACCCCGCGCAGACACCACTTGGCTGTGGTGCAAAGGTCACTGAGCTGGCGAAAGGCTCTGTGCATCGGGAGCAGTACAGGACTTGGGAGCATAGCTCAGCTGGGAGAGCATCTGCCTTACAAGCAGAGGGTCACAG
>OLRR01002377.1_pt1 | contig 10226 bp, 7 predicted proteins | sample 1671941 | NCBI WGS metagenome assembly OLRR01 (sample SAMEA3136628, study PRJEB25190) | human gut metagenome
TCATCTCTTTCCGAGTTCCGTGGGTAGACGATAAAGGTGTTGTACAGGTAAACAAGGGTTATCGTGTACAGTTTAACAGCGCAATCGGACCATACAAGGGCGGTTTAAGATTCCATCCGTCAGTAAATCAGGGAATCCTTAAATTCTTAGGTTTCGAACAGATCTTCAAGAACTCTCTTACAGGTCTTCCGATCGGCGGTGGTAAAGGTGGTTCCAACTTCGATCCTAAAGGAAAATCCGACAGAGAGGTAATGGCATTCTGCCAGAGCTTTATGACAGAACTTTCCAAATATATTGGTGCTGATATGGACGTTCCTGCAGGTGATATCGGTGTAGGCGGACGTGAAATCGGTTATCTGTATGGCCAGTACAAGAGAAACCGCGGTCTGTATGAGGGAGTTCTCACAGGTAAGGGACTTTCCTATGGCGGATCTTTAATCCGTACACAGGCTACTGGTTATGGTCTTGTATATATGCTCGATGAAATGGTTAAAGCTAAAAACGATACAATCTCCGGCAAAACTCTCATCGTAACAGGTTCCGGTAATGTTGCTATCTACGCTGTAGAAAAAGCTACTGAACTTGGCGGCAAGGTTGTTGCCATGTGTGACTCTAACGGATATATCTATGATCCGGAAGGAATCAAACTTGACATCGTTAAAGATATCAAAGAAGTAAAACGTGGACGTATCAAAGAATATGCTGACCGCGTTGAAGGTGCTTCTTACACAGAAGGAAAAGGCATCTGGAACATCAAATGTGATATCTATCTTCCATGTGCAACTCAGAATGAACTTGATCTTGATGCTGTTAAGACTCTTATCGCAAACGGATGCAAATATGTTGCAGAAGGTGCTAACATGCCTACTACCCGTGAAGCAACCGATTACCTTATGGCAAACGGTGTAACATTTATGCCTGGTAAGGCAGCTAATGCCGGTGGTGTTGCTACTTCCGCACTTGAAATGTGCCAGAACTCTGCAAGACTTTCCTGGACAGCAGAAGAAGTTGATACAAAACTTCACCAGATCATGGTTGACATCTTTAACAAAGTTGATGACGCTTCCAAACGTTACGGTATGGAAGGCAACTATGTTGCAGGTGCTAATATCGCAGGATTTGAGAAGGTCGTAGATGCTATGATCGCTCAGGGTATTGTTTAATTATTAATATTAATCCAAAGTATTATCTGAGTTGATATCAGTTATACTACCCCATAAAAAATATAATGTAACACCGGTCAGAATTTGTTTTTATTGATTCTGGCCGGTGTTACATTTTTTATTTTCCGGATTTATATTTTTCTGAATTGCTATATATTCATGAATAACATCACTATTTATCGAATGATTACATCAGTTCATAAATTTCTTCAGTTCATCCATAAATGTACTGACATCCTTAAATTCCCGGTAAACAGAAGCAAATCTTACATAAGCTACCGCATCCAGCTCTTTCAGATGTTCCATTACTATCTCTCCAATCTTATTACTGGAGATTTCTTTCTCTTCCGTATTAAAAATCTCGCCTTCAATAGCATCCATCATCTCTTCTACTTTATCTATGGATATCGGTCTTTTATAGCAGGCTCTCAGAATTCCTGACTGAATCTTGGAACGGTCATACTGTTCTCTGTTCTGGTCTTTCTTGATCACAGTAAGTGGAATACTTTCCACTTTCTCATATGTAGTAAATCTTCTGCCACAGACATCGCACAGACGACGTCGCCGAATAGAATTAGTATCTTCTACAGGTCTTGAATCCACAACTCTTGTATTATCCTGATTGCAAAATGGACATTTCATAAAAAGTCCCCCTTAAGTCATAACATTAATCTTTCATTGTTTCTGTTTTCAATAATATACTATAGATTCATTATACTGTATTTCACTTTCCGGTGTCAATAAAAGGACTTGCATAAATGTTCAAAAAAATACATAAATTTAATAAAACAATCAGATTATAGGATATTTCTCATGCGCATCTGCGAATTAAAACAAAAAGAAGTTATCAACACCTGTACATGCCGCAGTCTCGGTTGTCCTGTTGATATAGAATTCAACTGTAAAACCGGTCTTTTTACATCACTAATCGTTCCGGCTCCCGGAAGATTATGTTGCTTTTTTGGAGGAAATAACGAATATATCATCCCCTGGGACTGCATCCGCCAAATCGGAGATGATATTATCCTTGTAGAGATTGACGAAGAAAAATGTTTTCATAAAAGCTGATATTTTGTCAAGGGCTGATATTTTTTATATTTTCTCTTCCATGGTATAAACATTCTTCCATCTGAGAATCATTTTTATTATAACATTCCCGGAAAATAATCCTTTTAAAGTCAGAGTTTCCGGGATTTCTGTAGAACATGAATAAATCTGTTTTACATTCAAAGATAATAAGGAGGATTCAATAAGATGGCACTGAACAAAGTAGAAATCTGTGGAGTCAATACATCGAAACTTCCTGTTCTCAATTCAGAAGAAAAAGAGGAACTGTTCAGACGGATCAGAAAAGGCGACGGGCAGGCACGGGAATTATACATCAAAGGAAACCTCAGGTTAGTTCTCAGTGTGATACGCAGATTTCAGAACAGCAATGAAAATGCAGATGACCTCTTCCAGATCGGATGTATCGGACTGATCAAGGCAATCGATAATTTCGATACTACCCTGCAGGTAAAATTTTCCACCTATGCAGTTCCGATGATCATCGGTGAGATTCGCCGCTATCTCCGGGACAATAACAGCATCCGCGTCAGCCGTTCCCTCCGTGATATTGCATACAAAGCAATCTATACCAGGGAAAATTATATGAAACAGCATCTCAAAGAACCAACCATTACTGAAATCGCCCAGGAATTAGGAATTGAAAAAGAAATGATCGTCTACGCCATGGATGCTATTCAGAATCCAGTAAGCCTTTTCGAACCTGTCTATACAGAAGGCGGAGATACTCTGTATGTCATGGACCAGATCAGTGATAAGAAAAATAAAGAGGACAACTGGATTGAAAATCTTGCTCTGAGAGAAGCTGTGCACAAACTCACTCCCAGAGAAAAACATATTATTGAACTGCGCTTTTATGAAGGAAGGACCCAGATGGAAGTAGCACAGGAAATCGGCATTTCCCAGGCACAGGTCAGCAGGCTGGAAAAAAATGCCCTGAAATATATGCGTAATTATCTTCGTCCTTAGAGCGTATCTGAAAAAGCAGTCCGGTACTTCTGTATTCCCAGACTGCTTCTACATAACATGGATATTCCTTATCTGTTTACAGGATATTCTCTGTCCTGTTATAATTTCAGAATTTCCCTCCAGTTATCCCCGGTAAAAATCCTTTTTACCTGTATTTTCTTTGACATAACAGGGAAGAATTCTTTTCTTTCAGTAAATACTGCCACATAATTAAATTGTGACTTGCCAGTCAGTCTTCCAAATTCCCTGCTATAAAAATCTTCCAGCATTTCCGGCACATCCTGCGATTCAGATTTCATAAACCTGTCATGACACACATATTCTTCATCTGTTGCCGGATAAGAAGGTTTCCAGTACAATACTCTGATCTTCTTCGAAAGCTCTTCTAATTTTTGTGCAGTTTTTTCATTTTCTGCTCCGGTGCCGATCAGGGTAATATCAAATCGTTCCATATCCACTGACTTCAGAAATTCATCAAAATTATCTGCCTGATCATCCTTTTCAAAGCTTCCGGCATAAACAAGAATCTTTATTTTTGAAGTTTTATTAAGAAATACAGGATTCTCCGGTTTTGCCCCCTCAAAAACTGCCGCTGCAATCCTCTCACAGGCATGTCCGTCATCCCACAAACAATTTTGGCTTTTTATCTGCCTGTATCGTTCCTGATATGGTTCAACTGCACTGGAAATATTCTGCAAAAATCCTCCCAGGGTTTCTTTATCTGCCGCCACTGGTCCCGGAAGATTTTCCTCTTCAAAATACAACCCTCTGTTATGCTCAAAATCATCTTTATCCGGATGATAAAACAGAACAGGTCTGTCTGTATTGAGAAAATCATAAAAAATACTTGAATAATCGGAAATCAGTACATCCGTAATTGCAAGTAATTCATTTGTATCCATAGTTGCAGGTACGAATATATTATACTCAGAATCTGTTTCCACCTGATATTCTTTCATGTGGTAATATACAATCTGATGCAATTTTATGATCAGTTGATACTTCGCACTGTCTATATTCTCTCTTACCGTTCGGATCAGCTCATATATTGTTTCCATTTCTGTCTCGGGAGTACTGTATTTTTCTCCCCGCCAGGTAGGCGCATAAAGAATGATTTTTTTATCATTCTCCAGATTAATCCCACATTTATGCAGTTTTTCCAAAATCTCTTCTCTGTTATTCCGGAAGAATACATCATTTCGTGGAAATCCCTCTTCCAGCACAACACCTTCATAAATATTTTTCAGTTTATAGGAGTTTTCATATGCTGTTCTTGTCATATAAGATCCTGATGATACAATATAATCTGCATTCAAAAGGTTTTCAGCCGTATTTCCCTGTGCCACACCTGCACCCTGGATATCAAATCCCATATATTTAAAAGGTGTTCCATGCCAGGTATTAAGATACACCTGCTCTTTCCTTTTTGCAAAATAACTTGGGAAGCTCACATTATTGATCAGATATTTTGCAGTAGAAATCGCTTTACAATACTCTTTTGATTTATACTTCACAAACTTCACATTCGGATATTTCTTATACTTCTCAATTTCTTCCCCATTATCCAAATAATCATCAATGATCCAGATATGTTTATAATCCCTGTACTTTTCTTTTGACATCAGATATTTAAAGATGGCATAAGGATTACAGATCATACCCCTCCCGCCGAATGCCTCATAAAGGATTGTTTTTTCCTCTACCGGATATTCCTTTACATATTCTGCGCATGTGGTACGCATCTGATATTTATATCTGCACTGGAGAATTGCTTTTTTATTCTGCTCGTAAAATTCGCCCCTTCTCATAAGCTCTTCAAAAAGATGATTCCATTCGGAAACTGCTTTTTCAATAGCAAAATCCTCTGATTTCCAGATTGCATTCCTGGACATTTTTCTTCGCAGTTCATCATCATGGGCAAGCTTCAGCATTGCCTGAGCAAATTTATCCACATCAAATGCCTCAGGTAAAAATCCTGTTTTTCCATCATCAATGATCAGATCCATTGCTCCTGTATGGAAAGCAATCACCGGAAGTCCGAATTCAAATGCTTCCATAATTACCATAGGCCAGCCTTCCCATCTTGAAGGAAGCAGAAAAACGGAGGAATTCAGATAATACTTTTCCGGTTCATTCGTATATCCTACAAAATTAACCCTGTCTTCAATATGACGCCTTTTGGCATCTGCGACAATTTCATTCCACAGGTCTCCTGAGCCAATAATATCCAGTTGCCATTCATCATCTTCCCTGCAGAATTTTTCAAATGCCTCCATCATAAGGTCAAGTCCTTTGGCATATACAAACCGTGTTGCCATAAGAAATCTTTTCGCTTCCGGATCGCACTTTTTCTCACTCACGAAACTTCTCGGATTGATTTTTACTTCTGTAACAATTCCAAGTATTTTTTTATAATCTCTTTTATCATAATCGCTTAATACAATATATCTGTCAAGCTTTGGAAGATATTCCTGAAGCAATGCCTCCTGTTTCCAGAATACCACATTGGGCACTTTCAGATATCCGTCAAAACAGTTATGCTGCCAGCCTATGGTTTTTGCCTTCAGTCTGGGGGCCAGCATTCCCAGTCTCAGGCTCAGGGATGCTGTGGTAATAATAATATCATAATCCTGTTCATTCAGATATTCTACCCATTTATCCTGTGTTTTTTTCGGAAAAATGGCATCCGCCAGAACAGAATTTAACTTTTCGCGATTAAAAATTCCCCATTTATTATTTAGTTTTCGTACCAGATATCTCCAGCAAAAAGCAGGTGTATGATGACGGTTCACAAAGAAATCGTTATCAATAAAATCCACCTTGATATCTTCGCTCATATGATACATATTGCGGTCTTCTTTAAACCGGTCTTCATATACCATAATTGTCACATCATGTTCTTTTACCAGTTCATTTGCCAGAAGAGTGACTACTCGTTTTGTGCCGCCAAGATCAAATATCTTTGTACACCAGATACATATTTTCATATACTCTTTCCTCTGTTATTTATTTCCAGTTTCTTTTGCCTGCATTTTATGAAACTGCTATATCAGCTTTCAGATACAGGCAGGAATATATTTATTTTTACAGTTTCAGATAATCCAACACTCTCTGACAATAATTTTCACATACATTATGAGTCTGAACTCTCACCTTTGCCCGTTCTTCAATATACGAGTCTTTTCCATTCTTTACATCCAGCAAAAACTGTTCAAACTCATCCATATTGTAAATATGACTGCCCGGCATATATTCTAACGGATTTTCAAATACCCAGCCTCTGGACTCTGTATATTCCTTATAATCATCCAGTGTAAATCCCAGTGGTCTGTCCAGAAGCAGATAATCAATTGCCACAGAGGAATAATCGGAAACTAGTGCGTCTGCATAATGAATAAACTCATACAACTGCACATCTTCCCTTTCAAGATCCCGGTTTTCCAGATAGATAATATTCGTCAGTATATTATCCCCGAAATCATAAGGAATCTGAAGGTAATGCTTCTTAATTACGATCAGAATATTATTTTTCCGGCAAAAAGTATTTAACTCCAGCAATTTCTGTTTATCATCTATAATCGGAATATTAAATTCATTATTCAGTGTTTCCTCGTTCAGACGTTCACTTGAAGCATGACGATACGTCGGCATCCACAGAATCAATTTTTTACTGTCTGTTTCTTCCAGAAGTTTTTTACTGTATTCTGCTGCTCTGCTACTTCCCTTCAGCATCAGATCGTATCGCGGATATCCCAGTGGAAGAAGTTTTTTGGAAGTACATCCAAAAAATTCCATTTTTGTTTTTATAAAAATATCTCCCGGAATCAGACAATAATCAAAAAACACTTTTCTGTTCTTTTTATTTGCCTTATATCCACATCCATGCCAAAGGTCAACAAAAAGCTGGTTCTTTCGCGACATCCCAATCCAGTTAAATGCCTGAGTATAGAAAATATATTTTGAAGTCAGGGCATACCTGTATGCCTCAGCTCGCCGGATGGAAGAGTTTTTCTTAAAATTTCTGACAAATTTTACATTTTCTGTTTCATATTTTTTATATTTTCCAGGCTCATGAACCAGCCAGACGATTTCATACTTTTTATTATATCCCTGTTTTACCAGATAATCAAAAAGTGCGCGTCCGTTATCTGTAAAATCATCGTTTGTTTCAAACAGAATCCTGTTTTCCACCATCTTTGGAGGGAATTTTTTTATATAACGGATTTTCTTTTTATCGTACAGCACATAAGTCACCGTAGACCATAATTCCCACATCATGGCTTTTGTTCCCTTTTCCCGCTGCACCTTTTTAATATTTCCCAAAATCTTTTTTGCTTTTCCTGTCAGTCTGCTCATACTCTTCTTCCCTAAAATTCTTTCAGTTTTTCACGGAGCATGGTTGATGAGGTATCCTTCGTATACGGAAGGTATATCAATCTGGCTCCCAGTTCTTCCATCTGCTTTCCTGTTTTCTCCCAGCGTTCATTTCCCTTCCAGTCATCTCCGATGTAAATCTCATCAAATCGAATTTTATTCCAGATTTTTCCTTTATCCAGAGTATCAGTTACAATGACCTGATCCACATACCTGATGGCACGTACGATCTCCGCTCTTTCCTCCAACGGAACAATTGGTTTCTTGTGTTTATAAGATTCCACAAGTGCATCTGCATTCACACCTACGATCAGATAATCACAATGCATCTTTGCATTTCTGATCAGATTTAAATGTCCAATATGAAACATATCAAATGTCCCCTGTGTATATCCGATTACTTTTCCCATAATATTCTCCCTGTTTTTTCATCCGACAGACAACTGCCTGTTTTTTTACAGTCATACAACAGTTACAATTGTAAATAATCTGCCAGTCTTTTACAATAATTTTCTGTTTTATTATGCATTTTCTTCAGACTCTGCGCTCTCTCCTGCATGTAATTATCTGTTCCATCTGTCAAGTATTCCATAAATCTTCTGATATCACAGGCATTATAAATCTTCTCTCCCGGCATATACTCCAGTGGATTTTCAAATACAAATCCTCTTTTTTCCTTGTACATATCATAATCTGCAAGCACATATCCTAAAGGTCTGTCCAGAAGAAGGTAATCTACTGCTACTGATGAATAATCTGAGAGCAATCCGTCACTGATTCCAATCAATTCATACAGTTTTACCTGTTTTTCATCCAGCAGAGTTTCCGTAACATAACGTATATTGGTAAATTCCTGCTCATTCTGTTCCCATCCGGTCTGAAGCGGATGCTTCTTTATGATAAGAAGAATTTCATACTCTCTGAGATAATTATCGATTTCATGCAATTCCCTTATATTTTGTATTGCCGGGAGCTGACAGGGAAATTCTATCTCACTTTCCGCACAGCCTCCCAGATTGCTCTTTCTGAAAGTCGGCATCCACAAAACAGCCTTTTTTCCGTTCCATCCGAACAGTTTTTCCAGGATTTCCGTTTTGCTCATTGACGGATGTAACATCCAGTCATATCTTGGATATCCCATCATCAACAATCTTTCAGGTTCACAGTTCCATAGTCTGGATTTTGTTTTCACAAATACCGGTCCCGGAACAAGTGCATAATCAAAATCAGGTTTTATATTCTGTTTTTTCTTTCCCTGTTCTGCATCTTTGTAGCCGCATCCATGCCACAGATTCACAACCTTCTGTCCCTTGCACCGGTATCTGTTTAATCCTGCACTGTTATGGGAATAAAAGAAAAAATCAGCTGTAGCACCATAATAAAATGCCATGGGACTGCTCCATCCATATTTATTTTCCGCAGTCACGAATTTTACATTTCTCATCTTCCTGTTTCTGAATTTCTTTTTCTCTGAAACCATCCAGATGATCTCATAATCCCTATTATAGCCGGAATTTATCAGATATTCATAAAAGGCTTCCGGATTATCTGTACAATCCATCATCTCCCGATTCTTAAATACAAGACGATTCTTCTTCACCCGTCCAAAACGCATAGTCAGCTTTCCAATGACCTGATTCTCCGTTTTTGTCATAAAACGACTGATATAATGCAGGATCATCCCGGCAAATCCCAGTTCATCTGTATATTTTTTTACCGCATCCTTTGTCATATATCCTCCTGCACTTTTTGTAAATTGTTACAGCTTATTGGTACACTAATCCGTTTACATCCGACATTCCCATAATTATAATTCAAATGTAGATTTTTTCGGCAGAATATATTCAAAAGATTCTCTCATATTTCTTTTTCGTGCCTCAAAATCACTGATATTTTCTGTATCATTTATGCACAGTATCTTACATTTCTGATTTCTGAGCGTATCATGTATCTGCTCATCATGAATACTGATCGTAAGAAATTTTCCGATTTTTGGCGACTGAGGTTCATATTTTCCCTCCATATACTGCCAGTATTTCATAACATACTGATTTACATCTCCTGCAGAACGAAATCTGGTCCGACACACTCTGTCCAGTACTTCTTCCTCTTCACTCCATACTTTCTCAAAAGTACTTTTCAGAAAAGGACTGGAAATATGAGAGTATTTAAAACTTGAAAATTCCCTGTACGGAAGCATCAGCATGTTTCTGAATACCATCGTCCCATATACAGGATGAAACCATTTCCTCCAGTTTCTGCGAATAACTTCTTTCTTTGAATAATGCATATTTACAAGTGCTGCATCATTCATAAGAATCGATGCAAAAGGATTATTGATATCGTCCTGTACCAGCGCAGTTTCAATACAATAATCCCTTGGAAGACCTTTTCTGAAAAAATCTTCCGGTTCCATCTTATTTATAATAAAAGTATCATCATTAAAATACACAAACTGTTCGGATAAACCTTTGATACGATGCATATTCAGTTCAATGGGATGGCTACTGAATGTAGGCAGATATTGTTCAGGAATATAATCCTCATGTTTCACAACTGTAAGTTTCGGATGATTCCTGTTAAGCCACAAAGGGATATGTCCCCATGTCACAAAATATATATGATTCACCCATGGAGCAAATTTTTCAACACCTC
>OLRR01002380.1_pt1 | contig 10216 bp, 7 predicted proteins | sample 1671941 | NCBI WGS metagenome assembly OLRR01 (sample SAMEA3136628, study PRJEB25190) | human gut metagenome
TGTTGACAATTGTGCTGTACGGAACGGAAATGCCTGCCATGAATACATCGAGTGTATCATCACCGCCGGAAAGGAGAAGATTGAGCTGCTGGGCAACGTTGCCGATCTCCATCGTAATAAACTCAACGTTGCAGCCGATCTTTTCGCGTGTAATCTCGCTGAGCTTTTCCGCAACCGCATCTGCATCCGGCGGCGTCGTGCCACAGACAACCATCAGGGAAATGGTTGGAACTTCGCCGTCTGTAGAGGCTGTATCCTCAGTAGAGGCGCTGTTTTCAGATGTCGCGCTGCTTCCAGATTGACTGTCTGCAGAACTGCTCCCGCTGTTCCCACAGCCGGATACTGCAGTTGCAAGGACGAACAGCGCCAGTAGAACTGCCAAAATCTTTTTCGTTGACATTTTGTACCTCCGTTAAATTTTGTTTTTCCCCGCTCGCGCAATACTTGCGCAAACGTTTGCTTTATGCTGCAATATTATCACGTTGTTTATAGTTTGTTAACAAATTTTGCACCAAAGTTTTCATCGTGTTTTTGTATATATTGTGATTTTGCACCATAGCAGCACATTCGACTTTAGAATTTCAAAGATTTTTTAGCAGAAGCAACATTTTATTGTGTATGCAAACGGTTTCACAAATGCATTATTTATAATCATCAAAGCAGATATATGACTTTCCCTCGTTTTTCCGATAACGGTAAAGCCTCTTTTCAGTCCGCAAATTCTCGGATCTGTGAGCAAGGCCGGTTATATCTCTTCTTACATGACTGGGAAATCCGTTTCGTCTCTTAGCGGACACAAAAAAAGACATCGATCTTCAGGTCGATGTCTAAAATCATACGATTTTTTGTTTTACGTATATGGCGTATTTAATGCCTATACTTTTACAAAATTCGGGCCGGAGGTCTTACGGCGAATAAGAGAAACCGGAAGAATAGAACGCTCCGGGACAATTTGACCGTTTATGCGTTGGATCAGTATCTGCACCGCAAGCGCACCCATTTGGCGTATAGGCTGCGCAATCGTGCTGATCTCACAATAAGTAGAAATATCAACACCGTCAAACCCAATGACCGGGATGCGGCCAAAAGTGTCGGCTTCGTCCGCATCATTCAATGTGTTCATGATGCGTGCAGCAAGAACGTCGCTGGTCGCGAAAATACCGTCTGTTTCAGGAAATTGCTTTAAGGCTTTGTAAACATCCTCACCAAGGTTTTTTCCAAACAGGTCCTCTGCATCGATATAATACTCCGAACAAGGTGAACCGTTCCTTGCACAAGCATCTTGAAACCCCTTGTATCGCAGAGATGCCGGAAGCTGATTCGATATGATCCTGTTGCCGAATAGAAGCGGTGACTTACAGCCGCTTGCGAGCAGCAGCTCTTGTGCCGCAAGTACACCGCCCTTATAATTATCGCAGAAAACAGAGGGTACGTCTTCGATCATGCGTTCAATGGTAACGATCGGTACATCCGTCTGCATATACAGAGATTCATCCGTAATACGGCTGCAAACCAAAACGCCTGCAACATTGTTCGCACACAGCATTGTAAAAAGCTCGCGCTCTCGATTTGGGTTTCCGCCGGATGTGCAGAAAAAAAGCTTATACCCGGATTTATAGCAGGCTTCCTCAATAGCAGCTGTCAGGATACCAAAAAAAGCGTGATCAATATAGGGTACGATCAAACCGATCAAGTGGCTGGACTTATTGCCAAGTGAACGAGCCATCTCATTCGGAAAATAATTGAGTTCTTTCATTGCCGCAAAAACCTTATCTCTTGTTTCCCGGCTGATCGCTCCCCGGCCATTCATAACCCGAGAGACCGTTGTAATGGATACACCGACCTTCTCTGCCACATCCTTGAGTGTTGCCATATCAAAACCTCCAGCTACTCCATGCCGTGCCTATTAGAATTTGACCGACTAATGCAATATGTAATATATAATAATACTATATTATCATATACCCGGAGTCATGTCAACTTTCCCTCATACGCTTTCACAAGGGCTGCAGCTCATTCCATACCTACACGGCACAAAATTGCGATTAACGGCGCAGCTGCATCCCGATTTTTATCGGTATTCAAGCAAAAAAGTATCATTCACGAAACAAATATTGAGCAAAATCACGCAGGCACATGCGCCAGACATTCCACTCGTGTTCACCGGGATACATTTTTTCTACATGTACCGAGTTTTCTGCAGGCGCAAGCCCCTTTTCTTCAAACAAAGCACGATCCGCTTCAAATCGCTCGAGCGCAACAAGATCTTCGTCTCCGCAAGCACGGAAAAACACTCTAAAGGACTGTGTGAATTTTTCACGGTCATCTAACAATTGAATATAAGAATTTTCTGCATTTGTTTTATTAAATGGACCGACAAATCCGCTAAATACGCCGGCATACCCGAACATATCCGGATGCTTCATGGTCACGATGCTGGTCTGCATGGATCCCATCGACAGACCCGCCATGGCACGGCTCCATTTATCCGTTTGCACACGGTAATGCGATTCGATGAACGGGATACAGTCCTCCAAAAGAAGTCGCTCAATCCTCGTCTGATCCAATACACGTACGCCGTTTTCATTCTTCTGCACCATACCGTTATTCATAACCACGATGCACGGCTCCGCTTTTCCGGCAGCAATCAGGTTATCCATAATAAAGTTCACGCGCCCCTGATGTACCCAGCACTGTTCATTTTCACCGTGACCATGCTGCAGATACAGCACCGGATATTCGCCGGAAATCTCTTTCATATAACCGGCTGGCGTATAAACGAGGCAGCTCTTCATCGTTCCGGTCGCTGCCGAATAATAATATTCCTGCACGACCGAACCATGCGGAACATCTTTGCACAGGTAAAAGTCTTCATCCGGCTGCGGAATATCCGCATAGTTTATGGGTCTTGAAGCGCCAAACCCGATAGGCGCCATAGGATTGAGCACCTCCGCGCCGTCTACACGGAATACGACCGGGCAGAATCCGCCGCAGCCGCCATCTGCAACCGTGCTCCAAACGCCGTCATCGCCTTTTTCCAATGTATAGATCTTACGGTGTACTTCTGCCGTAACGCTTTGTGCCCCCGGCGCCATAAAGTTCAGGCGCATTTTTCCGCCCTTTAACATCATAATGCCCGGCGGAATCAATCTGTCACTTTCCGGACTCAGTGATGTTCCTGCTTTATTACCGAGCGGAAGCTGCGGATCAAAGCTGACCGAGGTATCTGTGATGGCACAATTCAATGCAGCTGACGGATAAAAGCTTTCCTTTTCAAACATAAAATGTAGACCTCCCTCATTATTCCCACATGCTTTTTAATTTGTGAACTTCAAAATCTATCCCAATACCCGGATCCAACAAGACCGGAAGTATCGAAATATTGGTCGGGTCCGGTACCGTCGCCAACGTTAGGTTAAACTTTCCGTCATCCGCGTAAAGTTCAACGGAGCAGCGATCCGTCACAACGCGCAGTTCGAACGTATCGTCTTTCAACGCAAGCTTATATGCTCCCACCGGCAGCAAAAGGCGCTCGATCTTCGGATCATATACAATCAGCACGCCGCGCACGGAAAACGCAATCAGCTTATCCGGCTTTATACTGAATTTGAATGTCATATCCATCGCTTCACCGAGGTATTCTCGCGGGATACGTTCAAATTCCTCCAATCCGCGTCCGACAAACGAATAGCTGCATTCTCTCAAGTCTTTCACCTCCGCAGCCGGCTTTACCGTGATCCTCGGTCCCTGCTCTGTTGAAACAAGCCGCAGTTCATTCGGTATACTCAAACAACTTGAAAACGGTCCCTGAGAAACGACTGTCCGGATCCACGAAATCTGAATCACGCGTCCGTTCGGCAAGTTCGCGAAGGTCTGCGCCGCATATCCGCCCGTTGAACGCGCCTCCAGACTATATGCTGAATCAATCCGATGCGTGGGACCTTCAATCACGTCCGTTTCGGGAACAAAATGACGCCCCTCGAAATGACCGATTATATAGTTATCCGTAGAGCCCCAAAGCACCCATTTTCTCTGCGTCATATCGTTGTCGATCGGTAAATTGAACAGATCCGGGCATTCTGCGCTCCCCCGTATCCTGATTGTTTCTCCCTGTTCCCAATGCAGCAGATTATCCGAATAGAGGAACATATAGCGATCATTGTCCAAAAAGATCACCATGACCCAGTTTTGGTTCTGATCGTCCCACACAACCTTCGGATCGCGGTTCATATATGCGATATGCTGCACGATCGGGTTCTGCGCGTATTTTTCAAAGTGCATCCCGCCATCTGTGCTGACTGCCGCGGCGATTTCAAAGTATTTTCCCCTGCTCCAGCGCGATTTACTGCCCGCAGGTGTATAGAACAGAAAAACCGGCGGTATCCCGTCTTTTCCCAGCCCGGAGGTATTTTGCAAATCTACCGCACCGCAGCCGGAATACATACGCCCTGTTTCATCCGGAAGCAGCGCATACGGCAGCTCTTGCCAGTGCATAAGATCCGAACTTACCATGTGCATCCAATGCGTATTGCCAACACCAAGACCGTACGGATTCAGCTGTGCAAAACAATGATACTTACCGTTCAAATAAAACAGACCGTTCGGGTCATTCATAAATCCATGCATCGGCGTAATATGCGCAAGGGGACGCATCGGTTCCCTGTAAAGCGTATCCGCATCTTTCAGCGTATCCGAAACCTCTAAAAGCTCGATAAGTGATTCGTCTCCGCCTTCAAGGCGCAATTCCAATGTTTCGCCCGCATACCGTTCCAAATACAGACAGGACCAGCAACGCGGTGAAGCATCCAAGCACACTTCATATTCTTCCACAAGGCTCCCGTTTTGATAAATGCTCAAATACTGTATAGACTCTGCCGGTATCGTCCAGCCTTTCACATTCCCGACCGGGATCAACAGATATTTTTTGTCTGCCGTTATTGTTTTTTGCCGCATAGCCGCCCCTTTCATATCAACCATATTTGTACTGATTGCACGATTTGCGCAATTAGTACGCAAACGCTTTCCTTGCTTGTAATCTTAACAATATCATACCATTTTGTCAATATTTAATCTCAACTTTGGAATCCCTGTCAAATTATCCCGGAAAGGATTATGCAGTTTTAATACGAAGCTGTTTATAAACTATAAAAAGGAAAGGCTCCCTACCGCAAAATATCATTAAATCATGCAGTATTGTTCCGCCTAAGAATTTTGCTATTATCCTATCTTTTCAGCAAGACAAAGCTCCCCTCTGCAGAATTAAAATGGCAGCGAATTGTGCGCGGCGTAAACGCGACCCTGCATCTTCACGGGAATGTGGGTGTGGAACAGCACGTCTAAGTTGGCGTTCATCAGCGGAATGGGCAGCCAGCCGAGCACCGCGCCCACGCACCACACGCAGAGCGCATCGGTGCTGAGCAAAACGAGTACGCCGACGGTGCTAAGCGCCGAGCCGCTTTGCTCATACGCCCAAATGACGAGCGCAAAGCTTGTCATAGAGCTGCCGAGCACGGAAAACGTCTGCGTGGACCACAGGCGCAGAAACGGGCCTAATACCGTGCGCGCGGGTTTATCCCAAAGCTTCGGGGAAAATTTGAATGCAGAAAACTTTTTTTGGAATTTTTAAAATGAAATTGCATGAGACTTTGCTCCTTCTTAACAAAAATAAAAAATTCGTGTTAAAGATGCAAAGTCTGCGGGCGGCTAAGCGCTCCATGCGGACCCGCCCGGGGTCAGACTTCGCATGGAGCTTTTACACTGCAAAGCTGCATATTTTTTCCTTCTTTCTCAAAAATTGCCGTATAATAAGGTCAATTTTAAAATAGCATGAATTACCGGGTTTATCAAGTTGCAAAGTGTATTCGTATCACGGACAAATTGCGTATATGCTGTGAACAATTTAAGCATTTAAAGCGTAAGCAGCGCAATAAACTTTACAATTTTTTAGATAATACTTGATAAAATGCCCTTTTCATGTTATTCTGTATACAGGAAGAGGTGCGGAAATATGTCCGCGAGATAAAAACACTTTTTACTTGAACCGTCCGTTTTATAAGGAGGAGACCTTTTATGATGCTCAATGAAACCTATACAAAAAATATACAGCCGAGGGACCCGGAAAGAATTCGTTCCGATATCGAGACCCCCTGCGCAACGGTTTATAACCAGGGCGTAACACCGGTTTTGTATGATAACGCTGTGCAGGCTTCCTCCAGACCCGGCCGCGCCGTGGAATATCTGCCGGAAAACACCATTGCGCTTTCCGTTTCCGAGTGCGTGATGATGTTCCTCATCCAGCTCGTTCCGGTTTTGGGACTTATCATGGCTGCCGTTTGGAGTTTCTCCCCGAATTCCGGCATCAATAAGCGCACCATTTCCCGTGCTTTGCTCATCGTGCAGTGCATCGTGCTTGCCGTTGTGTGCGTCTTCTGGTGCATCAACTACGGCTTTCATGGGTAATATTTGACAAGTCAACACGCCGCCGACAGTGGATTTTGCCGATCCTCTGCCGACGGCTTTTATTTTGCTTGATTTTGCGGGGACGTTTGTTATAATTGTGGAAAAGGAGGCGTTTTTATGCGCGTGTTTCGTGTGCTTTGGCCACTCATCTCATTGCCGATGATGCTCTCGTTCTGTTACATCTATAATGCCACGCGCTCGTTCGGCAGCACGATGTGGCGCTCAGCCGCAAAGTGCGGCGCAACGTTCGTAGCGGTCATCACGGCGGTGCTCGGCATCGTGTTGTTTAATCACCCGGCGAACGCGTGGCTGCTCGCTTTGGCGCTTTTATTCTGCTGTATCGCGGATTTTGTCATCGAGCGCGATTTTCGCTTCGGCGTGATCTCGTTCGGACTCGCGCACCTTGTGCTTATCGGGTATATTGCACAGCTCGGCGGGTTTCGGTGGGGCACGGTCGTTGCGGCTTTGATCATTTACGGCATCATTGCGCTGATTTTCCGGCAATATCTGCATTCGCTTGGCTCTATGTTGCTCCCGATGGTGCTGTATCCGCTCGTGCTTTCGTTCATGACAGCTATGGCGGGCACGTTGCCGTTTGCTGTCTCGACGCAGTGGATACTGTTCGCGTTGGGTGCAGCGGCGTTCTGCATTTCAGACTTGTTCGTTGCGCGGGATTTCATCTGCGGCATTACGGGCACACAGAAAAACGGTGCGCTGATCCTATATTACCTCGCCGTGTACGCGATGGCGTCGATACAGCTTTATTTGTAAAACTCTTTTGGGGGAATTTAAATGGAACCAATTTTGAAAAGTATACTGGAAAATAAAACGGAAAACTACCTGCTGCCGTTTTTCTGGCAGCACGACGGGCACGACGCGGAGATTCCCACACGCGTGCAGAAGATCTATGAGAGCGGCTGCCGCGCATTTTGTGTGGAATCGCGCCCGTATGAACACTTCTGCGAGGACGCGTGGTGGAAGACGATGGACATTATTTTGGCGGAAGCCGAAAAGCGCGGCATGCGCGTGTGGATTCTCGACGATAAGCATTTCCCGACGGGCTACGCAAACGGTATTTTAGAGCACGAAGACCTGAACCTGCGTCGAAAATTTCTGCGGGAATCGCATGTGGACGTGATGGGACCCATGGCGGAAGCGTCCGTCTTGATGCCAATGCACACGCCGGAGGAAAAGCTCGTTTCTGCCGTGCTGTTCCGCCGCACGGGCAAAGATGAAGAGCTGACCGGCGAACCGATTGAGCTTGACGTGCAGCCGGAAGATAAATTCGTATATTTCAGTGTGCCCGAAGGGCTTTACCGCGTATTTTTCGTGTTTGAGACATTCAGCGGCGAAGAAAACAAAAAGTACTATATCGACATGCTCTCAAAAGAGTCGGTGCACAAGCTCATTGAAGCCGTGTACGAGCCGCATTACGACCACTATGCAAAGTATTTCGGTAACACGCTCGCGGGATTTTTCTCCGATGAGCCGGGCTTTGACGCGCCGCATTTCGGCATGACGGGGTACGACACCGGCATTTATAATCGTTCGGTTGGCCAGCCCGGCGTGATGCTGCCGTGGCGCGACGCGGCCGCCGTGCACATGGCAAAAGACGGCATCGACGAGCCGACGCTCTATCTGCCGATTTTGTGGTATGCGCATGACGAGCTGACCGCGAAAATTCGCCTTGCGTACATGGACGCCGTGACGTTGCTTTGGAAAGAGAATTTCTCCTATCCGCTCGGCGATTGGTGCCGTGCGCACGGTGTGCAATACATTGGGCATTTGATTGAAGACATGAACGCGCACGCGCGTCTTGGGTGCAGTGCGGGACATTACTTCCGCGGGCTCGACAGGCAGGACATGAGTGGCATAGACATTGTGCTGCACCAGGTAATGCCCGGCATGGCCGACTACAAAACGGCGGCGCTCGTCTCGGGCGGCATGGTGGACGGCGAATTCTTCCACTACGTTTTGGGGCAACTTGCGGCTTCGCACGCGCGGCAAAATCCGAACATGAACGGCCGCGCCATGTGCGAGGTGTTCGGCGCATACGGTTGGGCAGAAGGCACGAACGTCATGAAATGGTTGATGGACTTCCTGCTTGTGCGCGGCGTAAACCACTTTGTGCCGCACGCATTTGACGATGTCTTCCCCGACCGCGACTGTCCGCCGCACTTTGGCGCAGACGGCAACGACCCGCAGTTTGCGGGCTTCACGCAGCTGATGCACTACGTGAACCGCGCGGCGCACTATCTGTACGGCACAGAGATGGAAGCCTCCGGCGCAATTTTATACCACGCGGAAGCCGAGTGGATGGACAAATCAAGCGCCATGCTGACGCAAAAGCCTGCAAAAGCGTGCTATGACGCGCAGATTTCCTACGACATCGTGCCGCTCGATTATCTGGAAACGGCGGAAAAGAACAACGGACGCTTTGGACGCGGGTACAAATACCTCGTCGTGCCGGCGTGCAGAAAGCTGCCGGAGCGCTTTGCAAAAATCTGTGAAGCGCTCAAAAACGCAGGCGTGCCGGTATTCTTTGTCGATTACGCGCCGGACTGCGTGAATATCAGTGAAAACGAGATCGTGCCGCTTCAAAAGCTTGCAGCGCACATCAAAGAAAGCGGCCTCGCGCACGAATATAACGCAAAGGAGCATCTGCTGCGCATTGCAAAGTTCACGCGCGGCGAAGCGACAAGCTTCTTTGTCTTCAACGAAGCGCCGAACGCGGTACAGGAGACGCTTTCGCTGCCCGTCAGCGGCAAATACATCGCGGCGGATCTGTTAAACGGTGTCTATACGCGTGGCGAGACTGCAGACGGCACAGTCGAGCTCGCACTTGAAGCGGAGCAATCGGTGATCCTCATTTTCGGCAGCGCTACGGAAGATGAATGGGCAGGCTTTCCGGAGAAATCCGAGGGTCTGCATATGGTGGAGATTGAGACGCTGTGGGACATTGACCTGCGCGAGACGGGCAAGGAGACGGAATTCAAGCCGTTCCGTAAAAGCTCGAAGCTTTTTAACATCACAGGCAAAAACGGTGAAACGGAGTTCTCCGGCGAAATGCGATATAAGACAAAGCTCAACATAAACGATACGGCACACGTAGAGCTTGAATTTGAAAACGTCGGCGTAACGGCACAGCTGTTCGTAAACGGCAAGGACATGGGGCAGCGCATCTGCCGCCCGTACCGCTGGGATATTACGGAAGCCGTAAAAGCGGGCGAAAACGACGTAGAAGTGTTCGTCTGCAACACGCTTGCACAGCGTATGCAGGATTTCTTTTCGACGTATATGACACTGCCCGCGAGCGGCATCACGGGAAAAGTGCGGCTTTTTGTGCAATAAGTTGAATTTAAACACCCCCGCATTCTCGTTAACACACGAGAGTGCGGGGGCCATTTTTTACAGGCAGTCGTGCACGGACACACGCCAGTATTCCACTTCAAAGGTCGGCGCAAAGCCGAAAGAGCGGTATAAATTTAAGGCGGACGGGTTTTCGGAATCGACGTCGAGCTCGATGCTTTTGCCCGCGTTTTTGGCTTCGGTCAGCGCCGCGCGCATAAGGAGTTTGCCGTAGCCTCTGCCGCGCTCACTGGCTTTTACCGCCACGCCGCAGAGGGACAACGTTTCGTCCGTTTTTTCCCCCGCGAGGTCAAACACGCCGATGGGCTCACCGTTTACATACAGCACATACGCCGTGCGATTTTCGGCGAGGAGCATCTCTTTTGCGGCTTCAAAATTTTTATATTTG
>OLRR01002386.1_pt1 | contig 10196 bp, 6 predicted proteins | sample 1671941 | NCBI WGS metagenome assembly OLRR01 (sample SAMEA3136628, study PRJEB25190) | human gut metagenome
GCACTGAACCATGCTCTGGAGCAGCACGCAGCAAAAGCCCCCACCTGTACGGAAATCGGCTGGGATGCCTACGAAACCTGCTCCCGCTGCGACTATACCACCTATGCGGAGCTGCCCATCTTGGGACACGACTATCAGGCTGTTACCGTAGAGCCTACCTGTGAAGCAGACGGCTATACTGTTTTTACCTGCTCCCGCTGCAACGACAGCTACACCGCAGACCCGACCGATAAGCTGGGGCACCAGTTCGGTGCATGGTCCCCGAACGGAACCGGCTCTCAAAGCGCCAGTTGTCTGCGAGATGGCTGCGCGCACACTGGCAGCACGGATTGCCGGAAGTTTACTTTCCGCACTGCGGAAGGCGAAACGCTGACCTTCTGCCCCGTGTGCGGGCAGGCAGAAAACGCCGCGCAGCTGGAAAAGATCGAAGCCGCAACGGCGTGGGCTAACAGCGGCAGCCTTTCTGCGGAGGATGTGACCGCACGGACGAACGGGGAATACCTGAGTGTGGCCTTTGAAACCGCAGGCAGCCTGACGCAGCCCACCGGTCGGGTAAGGCTCGCGCTGCCCGCCGGATTGCTGGAAGGCAAAACGCTTGTGCGCATTGCCCCGGACGGCACACAGACGGAGATGCCTTTTGAAACAGAGCGCGGAACGATCATCCTTACGCTGGATTTTGCAAACAGCGCGCTGCCCGTAATGCTCTTCCGGCTGGTACCCCAGCCCACCGCCCTCTGAATGCTTTTACAGCGCGCAAACGATAAACCATAAAATGCCCGTCCACCGTGGTTTTCCACAGGTGGGCGGGCATTCTTTTGTGCCTTTTGGCATAAAAATACCCCCGGAGGATGCAGCGTTTTTTACGCTGTCTACTCTGGGGGCAGGATAGCAAGCGCTGCGCGGCAGCTCCCGGAAGCGGACACTGTCTTGCTGAAAAAGCACTTCCTAGCGCTGCTCCTCCGGCGGGCAGCAGCTCTCCCGGGGGATGAGCTTGTGCGGCACGATGATCTTTGTGGCCAGAAGGTTCGGGTTCTCGATGTGGTTGATGGTCTGGCTGGCAGTTTCCATGCCCAGCTGGTAGGGGTTCACGTCCACGGTGGTCAGCTGTGGGCTGCCCTGCCCTTTGTTGCGGAGTGCCCCTTGGCAAACCGGACGGGATTGCGCTATAATAGAGCCGTAACAGTTCCACAAAGGTGTGGTAAGGGAGGTGCGGTCATGATCCGGGTGGCGATCGTAGAGGACGACGCGGAGGTACAGGGGGTATTGCAGGAGTATGTCCGGCGGTATACCCGGCAGTACGGGACAGAGTTTGAAGTGACGGTCTTTGCGGACGGCGTGGATATTCTGGAGGATTACCGCGCGGTCTACGACATTATTTTTCTGGATGTGGAGATGAAGCATCTGGACGGCATGACCACGGCAGAGCGCATCCGGCAGATGGATGCAGACGTCATCCTGATCTTCATCACCAATATGGCGCAGTACGCCATCCGGGGCTACTCGGTGGGAGCGCTGGACTATGTGCTGAAGCCGGTGCCCTACTTTGCCTTTTCGCAGCAGCTGCTCAAGGCGGTTGCCCGGCTGGAAAAGCGGACAAAGCACTACCTGACCGTGCCGGTGGAGGGCGGGCTGCGCCGGCTGGACACCGCAAGCATCTATTACTTGGAAAGCGAGGGGCACCGGGTGCACTTTTACACCGATGAGGGCGATTTTTCCGCCCCCGGCGCCCTCAAGACCTTTGAGGAAAAGCTGGCAGACTGCCCCTTTGCCCGGTGCAACAGCGGCTACCTTGTCAATCTGGCACAGGTGCGGGAGCTGCGGCAGAGCACCGTACAGGTGGGCCCCTGCGAGCTGCAGGTCAGCCGCCCCAAGCGTAAGGCTTTTCTTGCCGCACTGACCGACTACATCGGAGGTGAAGGCTCATGACCGCGCTGCCGGATATCCCCCGGCTGTACACCGCCCTTGCCGAGTGTCTGGCGGTGCTGCTGTTCACCCCGGCGCTTGCGCCCCGCTTTTCCAGAGCGGTCACCGGGGGCATCACCCTGCTGTGGGCGGCGGGGCTGTCGGCCTTTCTGGAGCTGACGGGCAATGTGCCCGGCGGGCTCTGGATTCCCTGCATGGTAACGGCCATCGGGCTTTCCTACTTATATCTATGGGGTGTATGGAGCATCACCCTGCTGGAAGCCGGGTATCACTGCGCCCGGGCGTTTATTCTGGCAGAGCTTGCCGCCAGCGTGGAGTGGCAGCTGCACTGCGCCCTCTGGCCCGCCCGCGGCCCATGGGAGCCGCTGTCTTTGCTGCTGCTGGCGCTGGTGTATGGGACGCTGTTCGGCATCATGTGCTATCTGCAGCACCGCCGTCCCCAGCCCGCCGGGCACTTACAGATCGGCGGCAGCGCCGCCCTGACGGCGGTCATGCTGGCGCTGACCGCCTTTGCGGTGAGCAATCTGGGCTTTCTGCCCGGCAGCGAGATCAACATGAGCATTTTTTCCATCCGCACCCTGGTGGATTTTTCCGGCGTGCTGATCTTATCTGTGCAGCACGAGCAGCTGCAGGAGAACGCTTTGCACAGCGAGCTTGCCGCCATGGACGAGGTACTGCACCGCCAGTACGAGCAGTACAAGCGCAGCAAGGAGGGCATCAACCTCATCAATCGGCGGTATCATGAGCTGAAAGTCCAGCTTGCCCGCATCCGGGAGGAGCAGGACCAGACCAAGCAGAACGCCGCCATTGCCGCCATGGAGCAGAACATCCGCCAGTACGAGGCCGAGAACAAGACCGGCAACCCGGTGCTGGATACCCTGCTCACCGCCAAGACCATGGAATGCCAGCAGGAGAATATCACCATCACCAGCGTAGCGGACGGCAGGATGCTGGGCTTTCTCACCATCCGGGAGCTGTGCACCATCGTGGGCGTGGCGCTGGACAACGCCATTGCCGCCGTCCGCGCCGAACCGGACCCCGAAAAACGGCTCATCAAGGTGGCGGTGTACAGTCAGGGCGGCTTTGCCATGCTGCGGTTCGAGCACTATACAGAGACTGCCCCGGCGCTGGATGCGGACGGTTTGCCGCAGGGGACCGACCTGAAAAGCGTCCGCACCACCGTCGGGCAGCACGGCGGCAGCATGACGATGCACTGGGAAAACAACTGGTGCACCCTGCGGATCTTATTTCCGCTGCCCCAAAAGCAATAATATTTTTACGGCAGGTATCCCCTGCCGTTTTTTTTTGTTGTCTGGCAGGGTGCACAAAGAAGTGCAGGCTTTGTTTGTGCACAAGCACAATAAAAATTGAAAATTTATTGTAACTTTTGCAAACTGTGTGTCCAAAACGACAGATTGTGCAAAAGATGATAACGATGCGCCAATATCCGTTATAATGGGTCACAGTTGGGTACGGCCCAAAAAATATAAAAGAATATGGAGGAGACAACACAATGAAGCGCGATCCGAACAACAAAAAGCCCACAAAGTTGCTGACAGCTGTTACAGCACTCTTACTGGCAGTTGGAATAGTGGCAGATGTAGCAATGTTTGGTGTGTTTCCCAGTTCTCTGGACAAGGCATTCCCTGGCCAGAATGGAGACCCGGAATTGCAAAAAACATCTTATGCAAATGGTTTGTCAGTGGCTCAGAAAGTCGAGGAGGAAGGCGCAGTCCTTCTGAAAAATGACGGCGCTCTGCCGTTGGCAGGAACAAACCGAAAAATCAATCTTCTGGGCTATGCTTCCGCAAATCCGGTTTATGGCGGTACGGGTTCCGGTGGCAGCAGCTACACTGCAAACCGGACAGATTTTGTAAAAGCCTTTACGGATGCAGGTTTTGAAGTGAATCAAAATCTGGTCAATCTCTACAGACCCAAAAACAACGAAGGCGGAAATACATTCTCTGTTGATTTTTCCATCCCGGAACTGCCTGCAACCGAGGAATTGGCTAAGGACATGGGTGTGGAGTACCAGTATACTGGAGACTGCTCATTTGAAGCAATGAAGGATTTTTCGGATACTGCTGTGGTCGTGTTCTCCCGCAAGGGCGGTGAAGGCAATGACTTGCCCACTTCGATGGCTGAAAATACCTCGTATGCACCGGATCAGAGCAAGCATTATCTGGAACTGAACAGCGCGGAACAGTCTTTGCTGGAACAGGCAGAAGCGACATTTGATAATGTTATCGTTCTGATCAATTCAGGCAATGCGATGGAACTGGGCTTCCTGAATGATGAAGGCGTTGATGCAGCCCTCTGGATCGGTGATCCCGGTGATGTGGGCACGATTGGAATTGTCAACATTCTGACGGGCGCAGTCAACCCCTCTGGCCGTCTGCCGGATATCTACCCTTATGCGGTAGAAACGACCCCTTCGTACTACAACTTTGATACCTTTGAGTATACTAACTCTAAGGACTGCTTCAAAAACTTCGAAAGTCATCCTGCCTACCTTGTAGAGTATCAGGAAGGTATTTATGTGGGATATCGTTATTACGAAACCCGTGAAAGCTACGATTACACTACCCGTGAAGGAGAAAATCTGACGGGACTTTCCTACAATGATGTAGTGCAGTTCCCCTTTGGCTATGGCTTGAGCTACACAAGCTTTGACTGGGAACTGGAAAACACGATTCCGACTACCGTTACCGCACAGGATACGCTGGAGTGGAATGTCAAAGTTACCAATACTGGCAATGTGGCTGGCAAAGATGTTGTGGAGCTGTATTACAGTGCGCCCTATTACAGTGCAGCTGAAGGCGGCAGCGGCTTGCAGAAGGCTGGCGAAGTACTGGGCGGCTTTGCAAAGACGAAGGAATTGCAGCCGGGTGAAACGGAAACGGTTACGATTTCTATGCCGGTAGAGCAGATGGCTTCTTATGATGCACAGAAGTACTACACTTCTACCGGTTCCTACGTGCTGGAAGCTGGCGAGTATCAGATTTCTCTGCGTACGGATTCTCATACGGTGAAAGATAATCTGACCATGACCTGCAAGGTTGCTGAGAATGAAGTGTTCCAGGACAGTGCGTTTGGCAGTGGTGTGGAAAACTGCAAGTATGTCGGCAAGCGCTCTTCGGACGAAGTGGTAGCAACAAATCAGTTTGATGATGCAGCTGGTGATGTGGCTTACCTCAACCGTGACACTTGGCAGATCGTTCCCGGTACCAGCAAGGAAGCAACTGCTGAACAGCTGGAAGCCTTCAACAATGCGCTGGTAGTGGATGATAGCTATGTGGATGCAGATGACACTGCGCCGACCTTTGGTGCAAAGAATGGCCTTACTCTGAAAGACATGGAAGGCCTTGCCTATGATGATGCACAGTGGGATAAGCTGCTGGATCAGCTGACCCTTGATGATATGTACAAACTGCTGGGCGCAGATGGCTGGGGAAGTGCAGCAGTTGATAATATCGGTAAGGGACAGACTTATGAAATGGACGGACCTGCCGCTCTGAGTTATGTGTTCGATGCCTTTATGGGTACCTGCACATATAAGACGGTTACTTATCCGGCAGAAGTTCTGCTGGCGGCTACTTGGAATGTAGACCTGGCTTCTGAATTTGGCGATGCAATCTCGCAGGAAGGAAAGGCGTGGAATATTTCCGGCTGGTATGCACCTGGTGCTAATACCCACCGCAATGCATTTGCTGGCCGTAACTTTGAGTACTATTCTGAGGATGGCTTCCTTTCTGGTTCCATGTCCGCTGCTACGGTTGGTGCAGCAGAGAAAAATGGTATGTACTGCTACATTAAGCATTTTGCACTGAATGAGCGTGAAACCTGGCGTCATTATGGCCTGTGCACCTGGGCCGATGAGCAGGCAATGCGTGAAATTTACTTCGTGCCGTTTGAAAAGGCTGTGAAGGAAGGCGGCAGCACGGCTGTGATGTCTTCCTACAATAATATTGGTACTACTTGGGCCGGTGCAAGTACTGCACTGCTGACCAATGTTCTGCGTAATGAATGGGGCTTTATTGGCACTGTGATTACGGATAACAACGAGGAGCATGGCTTTATGGATATTGAAAAAGCTGTCTTGGCAGGTGGTACCAATCTGCTGTTTGGCTGGGGCACTAAGACCTTCGATAACCTGAGCCAGACTGCTACCGGTCAGCTGAAGATGCGCGAAGCTGCACATCAGTATCTGTATACGCTGGCAAATAGCTACGGTGTAGATGTAGATGCGCCTGTGCCTATGTGGCGCACGCCTGCACTGGTAGGCAGTGTGATTGTCTATGTGTTGGTTCTGGCAGGTGTTGTGGTGGTTCTTTGCCGCCGCAAGTATAATAAAACGCTGGCTAATACCAATGCAGGTGCGGATGTGAGTAAGGCATAAGCACTGACCCGTAATCAAAACTGTCTTTCTTCTAATCCCGGAACACGGCTGCACGGCAGTTACGGCTCGCAGCCGTGTTCCCTTTTGGAAACAGAATCACGCTTCTTCTCCTTATGCGTGGTCCTGTTTCCAAAGGCAATACCGTTTCTACTGAAAGGAGATTTCCCCGTGAAACATCAGGATATTATTGCAAAACTGAGCCTGGAACAGAAATGCGCCCTGCTGAGCGGCGGCACGGTGTTCACCACCCGGGCGCTGCCGGGCAAGGGCATCCCGGCCATTACCCTGTCGGACGGCCCCAACGGCGTGCGCAAGCAGGCGGGCGCAGCTGACCATCTGGGCCTGAACCCCAGTGTGCCCGCCACCTGCTTCCCCACCTCGGCCACCGTGGCCAACAGCTGGGACCCGGAGCTTGGCGAGGCTGTGGGCGCAGCCATGGGCGAAGAAGCAGCGGCACAGGGCGTGTCGGTGCTGCTGGGCCCCGGCCTGAACATCAAGCGCAGCCCGCTGTGCGGCCGCAACTTCGAGTATTTCTCGGAGGATCCCTACCTTGCCGGTAAGATGGCGGCGGCCTACGTCCGCGGCATCCAGAAAAACGGCATTGCCGCCTGCCCCAAGCACTTTGCCGTGAACAGTCAGGAGCTGCGCCGCATGGCCTCGGATTCCATCGTGGACGAGCGCACCCTGCGGGAAATTTACCTGACCGGCTTCGAGATGGTGGTCAAGGAGGCGCAGCCCAAGACCATCATGTCCGCCTATAACCTTGTCAACGGCACCTACGCCAACGAGAACGCCCACCTGCTCATGGAGATCCTGCGCAGGGACTGGGGCTTTGACGGCGCAGTGGTCACCGACTGGGGCGGCAGCAACGACCACGCCCTCGGCGTAAAGAACGGCTCTACGCTGGAAATGCCCGCCCCCGGCGGGGACGCCATCCGGGAGCTGATGAAGGCGGTGCAGACCGGCAAGATCACCGAGGCAGACGTGGACGCCCGGCTGGAGGAGCTGCTGGAGCTGGTGTTCACCACCAAGGCGGCGGTGGACGCCGCACCCGGCAAGTTCGATGCCGACGCCCACCACGCGCTGGCACGCCGGGCTGCTGCCCAGAGCATCGTGCTGCTGAAGAACGAAAACAGCCTGCTGCCCCTTGCAAAGGGGGAAAAGGTGGCGGTCATCGGCGACTTTGCCCAGACGCCCCGCTATCAGGGTGCAGGTTCCAGCGCCGTCAACTCCATCAAGGTGGATTCCTTTCTGGACTGCCTTGCCGAGAGCGGCCTGAACAGCGTCGGTTACGCCAAGGGCTTTGACCGGCAGGGCAAGCCCGATGAAGCACTGAAAGCCGAGGCGGTGCTGCTGGCAAAGAACGCCGATGTGGTGCTGCTGTGCATGGGTCTGGACGAGATCAAGGAGAGCGAGGGCATCGACCGCGCCGACATGAAGCTGGCAGAGAACCAGCTGGAACTGCTGGCCGCTGTGGCGGCGGCAAACCCCAACGTGGTGGTGCTGCTGAGCGCAGGCTCCTCGCTGGAAAGCGATTGGGTCAAGGACTGCAAGGCGCTGGTCTACGGCTGTCTGGGCGGTCAGGCCGGTGCGGGCGCATTGGTCGAGGTGCTCACCGGCGCGCAGAACCCCTGCGGTAAGCTAGCGGAGACTTGGGCGCGCAGCTACGCCGACACCCCCGCAAAAGCGCATTTCGGCGGCGACGGCCCCACTGTGGAGTACCGCGAGGGTCTGTATGTGGGCTACCGCTACTACGACACCGCCGGTGTGCCCACCGCCTTCCCCTTCGGCTACGGCCTGAGCTACACCAGCTTTGCGTACAGTGACCTGAAAGCAGACGAAACCGGCGTGACCCTGACTGTCACCAACACCGGCAGCTGTGCAGGTGCCGAGGTGGTGCAGCTGTATGTGGCAAAGCCGGATGCAAAAGTTTTCCGCCCCGTCAAGGAGCTGAAGGGCTTTGCCAAGGTGCAGCTGGAAGCCGGAGAGAGCAAGACCGTCACCATCCCGCTGGACGACAAGGCGTTCCGCTACTGGAACGACAAGACCGACCGCTGGGAGGTGGAGGGCGGCAGCTATCAGCTGCTGGTGGGCGCTTCCAGCGCCGATATCCGCTTGACTGCCGCTGTCACGGTGGCGGGCACCGGCGCACCCGACCCCTACGCGGGCAAAAATCTGGAGCATTACCGCACCGCACAGGTGCAGAACGTGCCGGACGCGGAGTTTGAGGCGCTGCTGGGCCGTCCCATCCCGGAGAACAAGGTGCACATCGATCGCAACATGACGCTGGGCGAGATGGGGCACGGACGCAGCCCCATCGGCTGGCTGGCGGCTGCCGTGCTGGGCACCCTGCTGCGCCGCAGCATCAAAAAGGGCAAGCCCGACCTGAACATCCTGTTCCAGTACAATATGCCTCTGCGTGCGCTGGCCAAAATGACCAACGGCGCTATCAGCATGGGCATGGTGGACGGCATCGTGATGGAGCTGCAGGGCTTCTGGATCATCGGCCTTGTACGGGTGATTTTTGAGGCCGTGAAGAACCTCGTGCTGAACAGCCGCATGGAAGAGCGCTTGAAAAACAGCTGAAAGGAAGCAGGCTATGAATTTCTGGAATAACTTTGCGGCAAAGCACCCCGCCGCTGCCAAGTGGGTGCGCGAGGGCGGCCTGTTCGTCATCGTGTCCAACCTCATCACGGTGTTCAAGTACCTGCTGCTGCAGTTCCTGCCCAAGGCCTTTGCAAGCCTGCCGGTGGTGGATTTCGGCTGGCCGGGCATCGACATTACCCTGTTCGGCGAGACCTTCAAGTGGAACATCCTCGGCTACGATGCCGCCCACGGCGGTCTGCCCTACTTCTGCGCCTACATGATCGCCATGGTCATCGGCGAGTGCATCAACTTCCCCATCCAGCGCAATTTTGTGTTCCGCAGCAAGGGCAATCTGGCAAAACAGATCGGCTGGTATGTGCTGGCCTTCTGCGTCATTACCTGCATCGTCAACTCCATCAACTGCATCTGGGTGGCGGTGGCCGGGCTGCTGGTACCGGACTTCATCTACAACATCGGCACCACCGTGCTCAACGGCGGCATCTCCATGGTCATCTTCTTCTTTGTGAATAAGATCATCTTCCCGGAGGGCGAAAAAGCCGCCAAATAATAAGACATTCTCCTTCATTTTCTTCTTTTCATCATAAACCAGAAGGGCTGCTCCGTTCTCCGGAGCAGCCCTTTTGGTTTGAAGGAGAGAACCCCCTCGGCCATCTTATTTTTGTTTTTCTGCACAAAATGTTCTGCGGGCAGGGTTTTCCTCTTGACAAGCGGGCAAATGTTTCGTACTATATTTAGTAGTATGGAATCAAAGACGCTGTACGCAGGTTTCAGTGTGACCCTGTACCCGTTTCAGGCAAAGCGTGCCTGTTTGATATAAAATGGAACCGTAAAGAGAAAAGCCGTATGCTTTTGCCCGTGCCGCCGGTTTTGGGTGGTGCGTATGGTTTTGGTGTCACTTTTTGCATTGAAAGCTCTTTCTATATCATTGCCCGTGTCCTGCTGCGCAGCGTCTCCTGCTTTTAATTTTGCATTGAATTGAAACAAAGGAGAGTGAACGCAATGACCGCGATCGGAGTGATCGTGGCCTTGATCGTTGCTGTTGTCGGCGTGGCTGCGGGCTATTTTATTGGTTACAACAACCGTAAAAAGACTGCCGAAGCCCAGATCGGCAGCGCCGAGGCCGAGGCTACCCGGCTGGTGAACGAGGCGATCAAGACCGCTGACCAGAAGCGCAAGGAAGCGGTTCTGGAAGCAAAGGACGAGGCTTTCCGTCTGAAAGCCGAGGTCGATGCCCAGAAGGCAGAGGCCGACAAGGAGATCAAGCAGC
>OLRR01002387.1_pt1 | contig 10192 bp, 8 predicted proteins | sample 1671941 | NCBI WGS metagenome assembly OLRR01 (sample SAMEA3136628, study PRJEB25190) | human gut metagenome
TATGTTGACAAACACAAAAAGGAGTGATAAACTCTAAACAAATTTAGCAAGATAAAGTATTAAATCGTTAAAGAAGTGAAAACAGTTTAAACTGTTTCGACAATTTAATAAGTTGTAAACCGTTGAAGCGGAGATAACGGCAATGATGCCCTTACAGAGAGCCTGTGGTGCTGAGAATCAGGCGTGAAACAAGTTGTCAAATGGACCGCTGAGGGCGCAGTCAAATGGATTTATCATTCATCCAGATATCCAGAGTATTCTGCGACGTGAGGGCATACGTCATTTGTCCGGGATATGTTGGTATCCTGCCAAGCGCACGAGCTTTATCGTGAATTCAAGGTGGCACCGCGGATAGTTAAGATTATTCGTCCTTGACAGAACTAAAATTCTGTCAGGGGCGTTTTTTAGTGAACAAAGAGGTACAATGGAGTTTGCAAGTCTGCATGCTCGCATGCAAGCTTGCGAACGAACATTGGACTGCACAACATAAAGCGAGAATTGTAGCAGCGCAAGCTGCGGAGAAGCCTTGAAAAGGCGAATTCGAGCTGTATGTTGTACGTTTTGTTCACGGTTGAACATTGGACATTTATTCACTACCACACAAAATTTGGAGGTAAGCATATGAAAATTTCACCTACACTGACCGAAGTTAAAGAAATAGCAAAAACCGGGAAGTATGACATTCTCCCTGTAAGCTGTGAGATATTATCAGATTTTATCACACCTATAGAGGCTATGAGGATTCTGCAGAATGTTTCAACACATTGTTATCTGCTTGAATCAGCACAGGCCAATGAAGCCTGGGGAAGATATACATTTTTAGGATATGATCCAAAGCTTGAGATTAACTGCATAGATGGTCACATGAAGCTTGGAAAGCTTTCGGTGGAGACGGAAAATCCTTCAGAGTACATCAGACAGATTCTTTCAGAGTACAAGAGTCCGAAATTTGATTATCTGCCTTCGTTTACAGGTGGCCTTGTAGGTTATTTTTCGTATGATTATCTGGGCTACAAGGAGAAAAGCATCAGAGGAAAAGCAAGGGACACAGAGGATTTCAAGGATGTTGATCTGATGCTTTTTGATAAGGTAATAGCATTTGACAATCTGTGCCAAAAGATAATACTAATCGCAAATATGTCACTTGATGCTCCGGAAACAGGCTACAACAAAGCGATTGTTGAGCTAAAGCAGCTTAGGGAGCTTCTGATGCACGGAGAGAAAAAACAGAATATGGGTGGCAAGCTGCTGGGTGAGGTCACACCGCTTTTTGAAAAGGAGCAGTATTGTGAGATGGTCGAGAAGGCAAAGCACCATATCAAAGAGGGGGATATTTTCCAGATAGTTTTATCAAACAGATTGAGCGCACCGTTTGAGGGAAGCCTTTTTGATACCTACCGCGTGCTTCGAACGATAAATCCTTCGCCGTACATGTTTTATTTTTCGGGAACCAATGTGGAGGTTGCGGGAGCATCTCCGGAGACACTTGTGAAGCTTGAAAATGGAGTGCTTCACACATTCCCGCTGGCAGGCACGAGGCCGAGAGGTGCCACAGCAGAGGAGGACAAAAAGCTTGAGGAAGGGCTGCTTAAGGACGAAAAAGAGCTCGCAGAGCACAACATGCTCGTGGACCTTGGAAGAAATGACCTCGGAAAGGTAAGCAAATTCGGAACTGTACAGGTAGAAAAGCTTCATTCCATAGAGAGATATTCACATGTAATGCATATAGGCTCGACAGTGCGTGGAGAGATAAGAGAAGAGTATGACGCACTCGATGCAATTGAGGCCGTGCTCCCGGCAGGAACACTTTCAGGAGCGCCAAAAATCAGAGCGTGCCAGCTCATCGGAGAGCTTGAGGACAACAAGCGAGGCATTTACGGTGGCGCGATTGGATATATAGATTTTACAGGAAATATGGACACATGTATTGCAATCCGTATTGCCTACAAGAAAAACGGCAAGGTTTTCGTGAGAAGCGGAGCGGGAATCGTTGCGGATTCAGATCCTGAGAAGGAATTTCAGGAGTGCATAAACAAGGCAAAGGCTTCTCTTAAGGCACTGGAAGTCTCACAGGAGGTGGAAGAATGATTTTACTGATTGATAACTACGACAGCTTTTCTTACAATCTGTATCAGCTGATCGGCGAGATTGAGCCTGATATCAGAGTAATCAGAAATGATGAGATGACAGTTGAAGAGATTAGGGCTTTAAAGCCTGACCGCATCATATTATCACCGGGACCGGGAAGGCCTGAGGATGCGGGCGTGATAATAGCTGTGGCAAAGGAGCTTGGAAAGGAAATCCCAATCCTTGGCGTGTGCCTTGGACATCAGGCGATATGCGCAGCATACGGTGCGACAGTTACATATGCAAAGGAGCTCATGCACGGAAAGCAATCGGATGTATCGTTTGACACAGAAACCCTTTTATTCAAGGGTTGCCCGAAAAAAGCAAAGGTAGCACGTTACCATTCACTTGCTGCAGATGCGGACACGATGCCTGATTGCCTAAAGATTACAGCCACTACAGATGATGGTGAGATCATGGCTGTTGAGCACAAGGAATATCCGATATACGGAGTGCAGTTTCACCCGGAGTCAATCATGACACCGGACGGAAAGCAGATGCTTAGTAATTTTATCAAAGCTTAATTGAAAATTGCAGCGTTTAATGAATTTATATATTAGTTGTTGAATTGAAAACAAATAGCAGAACAAAATCATAAACAAAATTATAAACGAAATATTACCGGAATACAGGAGGACATAATCATGATCAAAGAAGCCATAGTAAAAATCGTAAACAAAGAAGACCTCACATATGATGAGGCATATGCAGTGATGAATGAGATCATGGGCGGTGAGACAACATCAACCCAGAATGCAGCTTTTCTTGCAGCTCTTTCAACAAAGAGCGCAAAGGCTGAGACAACAGACGAAATCGCAGGCTGTGCAGCAGCCATGAGAGAGCATGCGGTACAGGTGAAAACAGGTATGGATGTGTTTGAAATCGTAGGAACAGGCGGAGACAATGCACAGAGCTTCAACATTTCAACAACCTCTGCCCTTGTTGCGGCAGCAGGCGGCATGAAGGTGGCAAAGCACGGAAACAGGGCAGCCTCTTCATTATGCGGCACAGCAGACTGTCTTGAGGCGCTCGGCGTCAACATAGACCAGAGCCCTGAGAAATGTGTGGAGCTTTTAAATAAAGTCGGCATGTGCTTCTTCTTTGCACAGAAATATCACACATCAATGAAATATGTCGGACCTATCAGAAAAGAGCTTGGTTTTAGAACCGTATTCAATATTTTAGGACCGCTCACAAATCCGGGTTCACCGGCCATGCAACTTCTGGGAGTGTATGATGAGTATCTTGTAGAGCCGCTTGCACAGGTGCTTGTAAGCCTCGGAGTAAAGCGTGGAATGGTAGTATATGGCATGGATAAGCTCGATGAGATTTCCATGAGCGCACCGACCAAGATATGCGAGATAAAGGACGGATGGTTCAGAACCACAGTAATCTCACCGGAGGATTTCGGCTTTGAGCGCTGTACAAAGGAGGATTTAAAAGGCGGTACACCCGAGGAAAATGCAAAAATCGTACGTGATATCTTAGGCGGACAGAAGGGTCATAAGAGAAATGCAGTACTCATGAACGCAGGCGCATCACTTTATATAGGAGGAAAGGCTGACAACATGAAAGAGGGTATCGAGCTTGCAGCAGAAATCATTGATTCAGGAAAAGCACTTGAAACACTCGATAAGCTCATTGAGGTAAGCAACAGCTAAGCACACAAAACAGGAAAGGAAAAGCGATGAATATTTTAGACCAGCTTGCAGAATATTCAAGGCTTCGCGTGGCAGAGGACAAGAAAAAAATAAGCCTTGAGGAAATGAAAAATATCGCGATTCAGACGAAAAACGAAAAGCTTTGTGATTTTGCATTTGAAAAAGCACTCAAAAAGGATGGCTTGAGCTTCATATGCGAGTGCAAGAAGGCTTCGCCGTCAAATGGGCTTATAGAGCCGGATTTCAGATATCTTGAAATTGCAAGGGAATACGAGGCGGCAGGTGCGGATTGCATCTCGGTACTGACAGAGCCAAAGTGGTTTTTAGGCTCGGATGAGTATCTTAAGGAGATTGCAAAAACGGTTTCGATTCCGTGCATCCGAAAAGATTTTACGGTTGATGAATATCAGATATATCAGGCAAAGACACTCGGTGCCGCTGCGGTGCTTTTAATCTGCTCCATACTGTCAGAGGAACAGCTTGGTGAATACATAAAAATCTGTGACAGCCTCGGCATAAGCGCCCTTGTGGAGATACACGATGAAAAAGAGGCAGGGATGGCGGTAAGAGCCGGTGCCAGAATAATAGGTGTCAACAACCGCAATCTGAAGGATTTTATAGTTGATACAGCTAACAGCAGAAAGCTTCGTGACCTGATTCCCGATGACATCATATTTGTATCGGAAAGCGGTGTAAAGAGCACAGATGATATCAGGGCAATACGTGAAATCGGAGCTGACGCAGTGCTTATCGGAGAGACACTGATGAGAGCGGACGACAAAAAGGCTAAGCTTGATGAATTGCGATTAAGCTAATAGAGATATATAGGTATCTTCATGGTTTTAAGAATATCTGTAACTATTCAGTACAGAAAACAAAATATTTACAAATATACATCAGAAGGGAAAACATCATGACAAATCCAAACGGAAGATTTGGTATTCACGGAGGACAGTACATTCCTGAAACCCTCATGAATGCCGTTAAAGAATTAGAAGAAGCATACAATTATTACAAAAACGATCATGAATTTAACAGAGAGCTCACAGAGCTTCTCAACGATTATGCAGGAAGACCATCGAGACTGTACTACGCAGAAAAGATGACAAAGGATCTCGGTGGAGCAAAAATATACCTTAAAAGAGAGGATTTAAACCATACAGGAGCCCACAAGATCAACAACGTATTAGGTCAGGCACTTCTTGCAAAGAAAATGGGCAAAACCCGCCTGATAGCTGAGACCGGAGCCGGTCAGCACGGCGTGGCAACAGCAACGGCCGCAGCCCTTATGGGTATGGAATGTGTCGTATTCATGGGAGAGGAGGACACAAAGCGTCAGGCGCTCAATGTATACCGCATGCGTCTGCTCGGAGCAGAGGTTATCCCTGTTACATCAGGCACAGCCACATTAAAGGATGCCGTATCGGAGGCAATGAGAGAGTGGACCAAGAGAATTTCGGACACACATTACTGCCTGGGCTCGGTTATGGGACCACATCCGTTCCCTACCATCGTAAGAGATTTCCAGGCGGTCATCTCAAAGGAAATCAAGGAGCAGATGCTTGAAAAGGAGCACAGACTGCCTGATGCGGTTATCGCATGTGTGGGCGGCGGCTCAAATGCCATCGGAAGCTTTTACAACTTCATAGAGGATGAGGGTGTAGAGCTCATCGGCTGCGAGGCAGCAGGAAGAGGAATAGATACATTTGAGACTGCAGCCACAGTAAATACAGGGCGTCTTGGTATTTTCCACGGCATGAAGTCATATTTCTGTCAGGACAAATACGGACAGATTGCTCCAGTTTATTCAATTTCTGCAGGACTTGATTATCCGGGAGTCGGACCGGAGCATGCATATCTGCACGATATAGGCAGAGCAAAATATGTACCAGTAACAGATGATGAAGCGGTAAATGCTTTTGAATACCTCGCAAAGACAGAGGGAATCATCCCTGCAATCGAGTCCTCACATGCAGTGGCATATGCCATGAAGCTGGCGCCTACAATGGACAAGGACAAGATAATCGTTGTTACTGTTTCAGGCAGAGGCGACAAGGACTGCGCGGCAATAGCAAGATACAGAGGGGAGAATATTTATGAGTAAGATAAGAAGTGCGTTTGAAAACGGCAAGGCGTTTATACCATTTATCACCTGTGGTGATCCAAATTTAGAGACAACCGCAAAAATCGTAAGAGAAGCTGTTGCAAACGGAGCAGACCTTATAGAGCTTGGAATTCCATTCTCTGATCCTACAGCAGAGGGACCTGTAATCCAGGGCGCCAACATAAAGGCACTTGCAGCCGGAGTTACAACAGACAAGGTTTTTGACCTTGTGAGAGATTTGAGAAAAGATGTCACAATCTCTATGGTTTTCATGACATATGCAAATGTGGTTTACTCTTACGGCGCAGAAAAGTTTATCAGTACATGTAATGAAATAGGAATTGACGGACTCATTCTGCCGGATATCCCATATGAGGAAAAGGAAGAGTTTTTACCACTCTGCGAGAAATATGATGTGGACCTTATTTCATTTATCGCACCTACATCAAAGGATCGCATTGCAATGATAGCAAAGGAGGCAACCGGCTTCATCTATGTGATTTCAAGCCTCGGAGTCACCGGTACAAGAAGCGAGATTAAGACAGATCTGGCTTCAATAGTCAAGGTAATCAGAGAAAACACAGATGTGCCATGTGCTATCGGTTTTGGCATTTCAACACCCAAGCAGGCAAAGAAGATGGCAGATATCTCGGATGGTGCCATTGTGGGCTCTGCCATCATCAAGATAATCGATGAGTATGGTGATGCTTCACCAAAGTATGTCGGTGAGTACGTTAAAGCAATGAAGGATGCGCTGTAGAGGCATTGTATTTTTATGTATGTAAAGGAGATTTTCTAAGGAAACTTAAAATAATATTATAAAATCAGAAAAATGACTTTTATACCCATATTTCAAAAATAAAATTTATGAAATATGGGTATAAAACTTGAAAAACGAATATATTAATTATATAATAAGTGCAAATAAGACAGTTCAGAGGGAGGAATATCAGGATGCTGTGTCAATTTTCTTTTAAAAATTTTAAATCATATAAAGAAACAACAACATTCGATTTTCAGGCAACATCTATTCCGGAGTTTTCAGAATCGTTGTTAAAAAGCGAGAAAGCAGATGCACTTCTTCCCGTAGGGGTTATATATGGTCCGAATGGTGGCGGGAAAACCAATCTGTTACTAGCTCTTTCATGTTTGATTTCTACAGTGGTTAAGCCGATATATGAATTGGAGAAGGCAAGAGAAAAGATTATTATTCAGCAGAAGATAAGTGCGGCACCATTCTATTTTAATGAAATATCTAGGAAAATGCCGACAGAATTTGAAGTGTATTTCCGACAGGGAAAAAATGAATACAGGTACAACTTATCAATATGCGGGGATGACATTGTTGAAGAATCTCTGTATTGGAAATCCATTGGTGGAAAGAGAACGGGTATGGTTTTTGATAGGGAAGGTGCTGAAATTACATTGGGTGCAAGCATCAATAAAGCGAGTATTAACCGCTCGGTAAACCCCAAGATGCCGTATTTATCTTTTCTGGCAATCAATTATGATATACCGGTAATTGTGGAAGTTCAGAAGTGGTTTGAATCATGCATTGTCAAAAACTATGCAAATCCGATTGCAGACAGACAAATAATGTTTTCTGATGATGAATCATATCGAAAGAGAATTGTTCGTGCACTAAATGATGTTGATATTGATGTATCAGGTTATCGGTATGATGAAGAAAATCATGAACTGTATACGCAGCGTATGATAGAGGGAAAGATTTATGAATTAAGTTTTAATGATGAGTCAGATGGAACAAAGAAAATGATTGCGGCATTACCTGTGATTTTGTTAGCACTGCAAGAAGGCCGGCTGGTGATTATTGATGAATTGGATGCAAAATTGCATCCTAAGCTGCTTCGTTATGTAATTTCATTGTTTAAGAATAAGAATGTAAACAAAAAGGGAGCGCAGTTACTTTTTACTTCCCATGATATGACAACAATGAAAAATACAGTTTTCAGACGGGATGAAATTTGGTTTGCGGCAGAAAATGAAAGGCACGAAAGTGAAATATATTCCCTATATGAAATCAGAAGAGAAAACAATGAACGTGTAAATAGTACTGCAGCCTATGATAAACAATATCTGGAAGGGCGTTATGGTGCAGATCCATATCTTACAAATATGCTGGCAGGAGGAGATTGGCAATGAGTTTAAAACCTCCGAAGAAAAGTGATTTAGGAAAGAGTTGGATGAAACCGCGGCGAGATAAGAATATATTGATATGTCCAGAGTACCATTTGATAGTAACAGAAGGAACTGAAACAGAACCACAGTATTTCGAAGCAATCAGGACAATCATAAACAGTCAGTATCGAGATAAAATTCAGCTTGACATTCATGGTGCAGGAGACAATACGCTTAGTCTTTTGGATAAGGCAATGAATCTGGTTATGAACAATCCGAATGGATATAAGCATGTCTGGATAGTCTATGATACTGATGATTTTCCGGCAAAACGCATCAATAAAACGAATGAATTATGCATTAATATGTCTACAGAGGAAACACAATATCATGCTATCTGGTCAAATCAGTGTATTGAACTTTGGTTTTTGCTTCATTTCAGTTTTGTTCAGTCAGATATTCATAGAAGTGATTACTGGCCAAAACTATCTGAATGGTTAAAGAATATTGGACAGGGAGAATATTCAAAGGGAAGGGCAGATATGTTCCAAATTCTGAGACCTTTCATGGATTTTGCAATAACAAATGCTGAACGCTTGGATGCAATGAATGAAGGAAAAACTCCTGCAAGTTCAGCTCCAGGCACAAAAGTACATGAATTGATTAAACACTTGAGACCATATTTAAAAATCGGATAGGATAGGAAGAAGGAACCAGTAAAATGATGCAGGAAAACGAAAGATTAGAAAAACAGCTTGATTTCATCAGAGAAATCGACAAGGAAAAGGAGATATTCCGCCAGACTTATTTAGCTGATGCAAGCCGCAAGGAAAATGATGCGGAGCATGCCTGGCATATGGCTATCATGACCATGCTCTTGAGTGAGTATGCCAATGAGAAGATAGACGTGCTAAAGACAGTAGGAATGCTTTTGATACACGACATAGTAGAGATTGACGCAGGAGACACATATGCCTATGATGAGGCAGGCAAGGCCACACAGCATGAGCGTGAGCAGAAGGCGGCGGAGCGCATATACGGACTCTTGCCAAAGGAACAGGGCGAGCCGCTTTTAAAGCTGTGGGAGGAATTTGAGGCGCAGCAGACACCTGAAGCCAGATTTGCCCGTACCATGGACAATATCCAGCCAATGCTCCTAAACGATGCATCGAACGGGCTTTCATGGCGTGAGCACAGTGTAAAGCTGTCGCAGATACTCGTCAGAAATAAGCGCACAGCACTTGGCTCAGAGAAAATCTGGGATTATGCGTTTAACAATATCCTGAAAAAGCATGTTGAGAGCGGAAATATCATAGATGATGAGGGCGTCTTCTCTGCGGAAGCCGGTGCGTGTGCAAAAGCCAGCGAGCGTAATGGACGGTAATAATGATTTACTGAAAAATCCTTTGAAAATCACGTATAATTCTATTGTAGACAGTCGTCTTGTATGATATACTTTACTGGATTAAATCGGTGAACTATAAATGAAATGTAATTATTCAAGGCTGCTTAAATAGTTACCTGACAAGTATATTGAGCTTCATCGAAATCCACAGAATAAAACACACGGAGGAATCAAAATGAATATTGTATGCTTAGACCTTGAGGGAGTATTGGTACCTGAAATCTGGATTGCATTTGCAAAGGAGACAGGCATTCCTGAGCTTGAGAAGACAACAAGAGATGAGCCTGATTATGATAAGCTCATGAACTATAGAATAAATATTTTAAAGGAGCACGGACTCGGATTAAAAGAAATCCAGGAGACAATCGCAAAGATAGATCCAATGCCTGGCGCAAAGGAGTTTTTGGATGAGCTTCGTTCAATTACACAGGTAATCATCATCAGTGATACATTTTCACAGTTTGCAGGCCCGCTCATGAAGAAGCTGGGCTGGCCAACAATCTTTTGTAACGAGCTTGAGGTTGCTGAAGATGGCGAGATTACAGGCTTTAGAATGAGATGTGAGCAGTCAAAGCTTACAACTGTAAAGGCACTGCAGTCTATCGGATACGATACCATCGCAAGCGGTGACAGCCACAACGATTTAGGCATGATACAGGCCAGCAAGGCAGGTTTCCTTTTCAGAAGCACAGATGCCATCAAGAAGGATTACCCTGAGCTTCCTGCATATGAGACATATGATGAGCTGCTTGCAGC
>OLRR01002389.1_pt1 | contig 10178 bp, 9 predicted proteins | sample 1671941 | NCBI WGS metagenome assembly OLRR01 (sample SAMEA3136628, study PRJEB25190) | human gut metagenome
GCATTTTGGCAACGCAGATGCCGTGCCGCAGCCGCCGGAGCGGTGCTTGAGCCGTAAGGCGGGAATTGTGCGGTGTTGCCTCTATTATTTTGTTGGTTGGAATTTGAAATACAGGTGCCGCGGGACGATGCCAAGCATCGTCCCCTACAAATTATTTGCAACGTTCATTGTAACCAGCAAAGTTTCTCCACGGCGGGATGAGAGCATCCTGCCCTACATGATTTTATTTTTTAATCTTAATCTATATTATTAAAGTTTCTTCAGTTCCTTCTTTTCAAAGAAGGAACACAAAGCCCTCGTAAAATTATTTACCGGAATCGCCGTAGTTTTTCAGCACGCGGGCGCTGGGATCGTTGACGGCGCAGTTGGGCCATGCCTTGTTGGGCATCCAGTAATCCACGATCATCTCTGCCTGGCCGGGGTAATACTTTTCAAAAATTTCACGGTAGAGCAGGCTTTCCTTGGTAAAGGGGCGGCAGTAGGCATACTTGCCGCTCTTTTCGGCAAACTCACGGTCGGTGTAATAGCTCTCGGCATATTCCTTGATGTCATCCACCATGGAATGTCCCACGGCGTCCGAGAATGCTGCCTTTTCACGCCAAAGGATGCTTTCCGGCAGCCAGTCGCCCTCAAAGGCTTTGCGCAGCAGGTACTTGCCCTTGTTGTAAATGTTCATCTTGCGGGCCGGGTCAATGGACATGACATATTTGACAAAATCCAGATCACCGAACGGCACGCGGGCTTCCAGGCTGTTGACGCTGATGGAACGGTCTGCGCGCAGCACATCGTACATGAACAGCTCACGGATGCGCTTCTGGCTTTCTGCCTGGAACTCGTGGGCGGAGGGGGCGAAGTCAGTGTACTTGTAACCGAACAGCTCATCCGAAATTTCGCCGGTCAGCAGCACACGGATATCGGTGTGCTCATGGATGTACTTGCACACCAGATACATGCCAACCGAAGCACGGATGGTGGTGATATCCCAGGTGCCCAGCATGGCGATAACTTCTTCCAGCGCATTCAGCACAATTTCCTTGTTGATGATGACCTCGGTGTGGTCGGCGTGCAGGTAATCCGCCACCTGCTTGGCGTACTTCAGGTCAATGGCGTCCTCGCTCATGCCAATGGCAAAGGTGCGGATGGGCTTGCCCAGCTTTTTGGCGGCAATGGCACACACCAGGCTGGAATCCAGGCCGCCGGAAAGCAGGAAGCCCACCGGAGTGTCGGCGTCCAACCGCTTATCCACACCGGCCACCAGCTTTTCGCGGATCTTGGTCAGGGTGGTGTCCATATCATCGGTGTTGTAAGCGGGGGTATCGGCAATATCGCAGTAGCGCACAAACTTGCCGTTGCAGTAATAGCTGCCGATGGGGAACGGATAGATCTTTTTGCACAGGCCGATCAGGTTCTTGGCCTCGGAAGCAAAGGCGATGTGGCCGGATTCGCTATAACCATAGAACAGCGGGCGGATACCGATGGGGTCACGCGCAGCGATCAGCCATTTTTTGCGGCTGTCGTACAAAATCATGGCGAACTCGGCATCCAGATGATTGAACATATCCAGGCCGTACTTGTAATACAGCGGCAGGATGATCTCGCAGTCAGAATCCGACTCAAAGGTGTAGCCATCAGCTTCCAGCTCTTTTTTGACCGGGCGGAAGCCATACAGTTCGCCGTTGCAGACAACACAGTCGTTGCCGCGGAAGAAGGGCTGCATGCCTTCCGGGGTCAGACCCATAATGGCCAAACGGCCAAAGCCCAGCAGGCCAAACTCAGTTTCTGCCACACGCTGGTCATCCGGCCCACGGGAAGCAGTACGCATCAATAATTCGGTAAATTTTTCTTTGGACAGATCATGTCCGGCATACCCTAATACACAGCACATTTGGTAACACTCCTTTTTCCATTTACACCAGTATTTCTTTCCTGCGAAATGGTAACAAAAAAAGACAGCCCACTTCGTCCTTGTATTAGGACGAATCGCTGTCTTGATCCGCGGTGCCACCTAAATTACCGTAGCCCGAATAATGGCATACGGTCACTTTTTCCGTACACGTTCACCTTTGAAACGCTGCCGTTTTAACGCGCGGCGGTGCGGCGCCCTTACTTGCGGGGAATGCCCGCTTTGGGTTTGCAGCTAACGGGTGTTCTTTCGCATCCCTTCCCTGTCCGGGCTTCCAGCTCATGGCCCGGCTCTCTGTGCAGCTATTGGGTGGTACTTTTCCCGATCAATGCTTTTAACAGCTAAAGAATAGCACCATCCACAAAGGTTGTCAAGAACTTTTTTCACTGTTTTGCTCCCTGCCGCGCAGCAAAGCAGCAGCCCCGCCGGGGGTGCGTTCCGGCGGGGCTGCTGTTTATTTATGGGCAACACCGCACAATTCCCGCCTAGCGGCTTAAGCACCGCTTCGGCGGCTGCGGCACGGCATCTGCGTTGCCAAAATGCTCGATAAGACATCCAGTATTATCTGCGCTTTTGGCTTTGCATCTGCCGCACCTCGCTCGCCGTATCGGCACTTAGAATTATGCGGTATTGCCTATGGTTTAATGCTGCACGGCAGCGGGCTGATTTTCGGTTTCATTCCGGGGCTGAACTTGGTTTTCATTTAACGGCTGCACGGGTTCTGCCTGCTTCGCCCGCGGGTTTCCTTCGGCATCAATGCCGCGGCGCTCCAGGCACCAGGCGGTAAACTGGCGCAGCAGGCCATAGCATGTGGCAAAAGTAGGCACGCCGACGACCATGCCCACAACCCCCAGCAAGTCGCCGCCGATCACGATGGCCACCAGCACCCACAGGGCCGATACGCCGATGGACTTGCCCAAAATTTTGGGGCCGATGATATTGCCGTCCACCTGCTGGATGGCAATAATCAGAATCAGGAACTTGAGAGCATCAAACGGGTTGACGAACACCAGAATCAGCAAGCAGGGGATTGCGCCGATGAAGGGGCCGAACACCGGGATGATGTTGGTAATGCCAACCACGACCGCGATCAGCGGGGCAAACTCGATGCCAAAAATGGTGCAGCAGCCAAAAGTCAGCACGCCAATGATGGCAGAATCAATGATCTTGCCGCCAAAAAAGCCTTCAAAATTGTTGTTGGCAAAGCTGCAGGTTTCCAGCACGGTATCTGCAATATACGGCGGGAAAAACGCGTGCACCATGGTGCGCAGCTGGCGCAGCAGCTTGTCTTTTTCGGCCAGCATGTACACGCTGGAAGCCAGTGCAGTAAAAATATCCACCACGTTGGATGCCACACCGGAAACATACGCCATGATCTGCGGTGCCGAGGATTTGAGCACTTCAGTCAGGCTGTTCATCATGCTTTCGTAATTATCCAGCATTTCGGTTGCCCGGCTCAAATCAAGGCCATAACGGTTTTGCAGCATATCCAGCAGGTTCTGCACATTGGATATGTACAGCGGCAGGTTGGTGAACAACATGGTAATGCTGGAAACGACCTGCGGCACCACCATGGAAACCAACAGCGTAATAATCAGCGCCGCAACAATATAGGCAATCAGGATCGAAAGCCAGCGCAGCTTGGGGTTCTCTTTCATCACATACCGCTGCACCGGGCGCACAATACAGTCCAGCACATAGGCAATTACAATGCCGCTGGCAAAGGGGGCCACAACATCCAAGAACTTGGCAATGCCGCCGGCAAACACATTCAGGTGCCCCAGCATCAGGTACAGCGCAATGCTGATGGCAATGATCGCCAGCCAGTCAAAAACCGTTTCCGGTTTTTTGTGCATCCAAATATGGTCGTTCTGCTCATTCATACACATTCTCCTGACATAAGGGGCTCTGCCAGCCTGCAAAAACTGTTCTGCCCCTACTTGACCGCCACCGGCGGCACAAACTCTTACAGTTTAATTGTAACATCTAACGGCGGCTTTTCAAGGGGCAAAATCTTAACATTATGCAAACAGTGTGGTGAAATATGTTGCACTGGTTCCGCGCTATGTTTCCCCGCCCGGTTTTGTTTTTTCCCCATCCGGTTCCCTGGGCAGGGCCGCTTTGGCAAGGTTGGCCGCCACCCCCAGTACCGGCACCCCGATGACCATGCCCGGAATGCCGAACAGTCCGCCGCCCACCACAATAGCCGCCAGCACCCACAGGCCGGAAATGCCCGTGGCGCTGCCCAGAATGCGCGGCGCAATAAAGTTTCCGTCCACCTGCTGCACCACCAGAACAATGACCAAAAATTCCAGCGCATGCACCGGCTGGCCGCTGAACAGCAGCAGCGCTGCCCCCGGCACCGCCCCCAGATAAGGCCCCAGCATGGGCACAATGTTGGTAACGGCCACCACCACGCTGATCAGCGGCGCATACGGGATGCCGAACAAAAGCATTAACACAAACGTTTCGCCGCCAACCAATACAGCATCCACCAGCTGTCCGCCAATGTAGCCGCTGAACGTTTTGTTGGCCATGGCAAACACGCCCAGCACGTTACCCGCGGTGCGCGGCGGCAGCGCAGTGCGCAGGGCCAGGCGGGCAGTGTGCAGCAGTTCCGCCTTGCCGCACAGCAGGTACACCGAGGCCGCCAACGCCAGAAAACCATTCAGCACCTGCCCCGCCGCCCCCATGGCCGCCTGGGCCAACTGCGGGGCCAGGCCAGAAAGGAAGTTTTCCACGCTGCTGCCGGAATTCAGCAGCAGTTCACTCAGGCTGGTGGTATCCACCCCATAGTTTGCCTGCACCAGCTCCAGCAACGCCTGCGCGTTTTCCAGGTAGCCGGGCAGAGCCGCGGCAAAGCTGCCCACGCTTTGCACCAGCTGCGGTACAACCAGCCCCACCAGTGCCGCAACTGTGCCCAAAAGTGCCAGATATGCCAGCAGGATACCCGGCCCGCGCCGCCCTCCGAACAGGTGGATGGCAAACCAGCGGGCGGGGATATCCAGCACATAGGCCAGCGCCAAACCGCCCGCAAAGGGCGTTGCCAGCCCCAGCAGCACCCGCAACGCAGCCGCGATGGCGGGCAGATACCACACCGCAGCCAGCAGCGCGGCAGCCACCGCAAACAGCAGCAGCCAATCCTGCATCGTTTCGGGCTTTCGGTTGTACCAGCGCTTCATGGGCTTCTCCTTATTACCGTGTCAGCGGGCCATCCCAGCAGTTGATAGAGCCAAGGTCATACACCTGCCGCCCCGCCTGGGCCAGCAGCTCCGCCGCTATGGCGCTGCGCTGCCCGCTGCGGCAGCAGACAATGACCGGGTGGCCGTTGGACGGCAGGTTCGGCAGCTCCTCTTCCAGCCGGTCCAACGGAACATTGCGCGCACTGGGGATATGCCCCGCGGCATACTCCGCCGGGGTGCGCACATCCCACAAAATGGCCCGCTGCTGCATCAGCTGCCGGGCCTGCGCCGGGGTAATGCGGTTTTGGTTTCTCATACAGTTTGCCCCCTTTGTTCAAATTCAAAGCAAATTGTATGCGCCGGGCAAAAAGTTTATGATATAATAAAAACCTGTTTATGATGTTTATATTCTAAACATCCCGCAATTTTTAGCTGAAAGTGGTGTCCGGCATGAAAGTTCTCATCAGCACCTGCCTGCTTGGCGTTGCGTGCAAATATTCCGGCGGCGATAACGCCCGCCCGGCCCTGGTAGCGGCTTTGCAGGCTGCTGGGCATGAGCTGGTGCCCGTCTGCCCCGAAGTGTACGGCGGCTTACCCACACCGCGCACGCCTGCGGAGCGCATTGGTTCCCGCGTGGTGACAGCTGCCGGGGCCGACGTGACCGCCCAGTACCGCAAAGGTGCCGAAATTGCCCTGCAGCTGGCAAGGTTGACGGGCTGCCGGGTAGCCGTGCTGAAAGCCAACAGCCCCAGCTGCGGCCACGGCACGATTTATGACGGCACTTTCAGCGGCAAAAAAATTTCCGGCAGCGGTGTAGCCGCCGAGCTGCTGGAACAAAACGGAATTGCCGTTTATACGGACGAGGACTGTGCCGCGGCACTGCCCTTCTAACGATCACGAATCACGATGATACGAGGTGAATGAAGATATGGCAACAAATACACCATTCGGCCAGCGCCTTGGCCTTGTGCTGGAAGGCGGTGCCATGCGCGGCATTTACACCGCCGGTGTGCTGGATGTTTTCCTGGAAGCCGGTATCATGCCGGACGTTGTGGTGGGGGTTTCGGCCGGTGCGCTGCACGGGTGCAGCTATGTAGCCGGGCAAAAAGGGCGCAGCATCCGCTATTACCGCAAATACCGCAGTGATAAGCATTTTATGGGCCTGTATTCCCTGCTGACCACCGGCGATGTGGTGGGCACCAAGTTCTGCTATGAGGATATCCCCTTGCGGTTGGATCCCTTTAACGAAGCTGCTTTTGAAAAAGCCCCCGTTGATTTTTATGTCACCGTAACCAATGTGCGCACCGGCAAGCCGGAGTATATCCTGTGCGACGAGCTGAAAGTTGGCAGCAAGATGGATGTGATTCGCGCGGGAGCGTCCATGCCGCTGTGCTCCAAAATGGTGGAGTGGAACGGCAATCTCTATCTGGATGGCGGCGTGAGTGACAGCATCCCCTATGCCAAAATGAAAGATTTCGGCTGCCGCAAAAGCATTGTAGTGCTGACCCAGCCCGCCGGATACCTGAAACAGCCCGCCGCCATGGCCCCGTTTGAAGCTATGTACCGCAAGTATCCCGCCTTTGTGGAGGCCATGCGCGGCCGCGACCAGATGTACAACACCGAAGTGTGCGCTGTAGAACAGGCCGCCAAACAGGGCGATGTTTTTTTGATTCGCCCCAGCAAGTTACTGCATGTTGGCCGTATGGAACACGACATCGAAGTTCTGAATGCACAATATGAGCTTGGCCGCCAGGATGCCCGAAACCAGATGGATGCGATGAGGGAATGGATGGAGAGGTAGGAGTTAGGAAGTAGGAGTTAAGAGTTTTTTGGGCCGCAGATGCCAAAAAGTTCTGTCTGAATATTAAAACAAAAATGTAGGGAACGGTCTTGACCGTTCCGAAACCCTGAAATTATTACCCATAATGGGATACGATTTCAAGGCAACGGAACGGTCAAGACCGTTCCCTACAATTATTTTATAGGCTTGCGGCGGGCACTTCAAACCGCCGTTTAACTCCTAACTCCTACTTCCTAACTCCTAATTGAGCTTAGGGCAACACCGCATAATTCTAAGTGCCGATACGGCGAGCGAGGTGCGGCAGATGCTAAGCCAAAAGCGCAGATAATACTGGATGTCTTATCGAGCATTTTGGCAACGCAGATGCCGTACCACAGCCGCCGGAGCGGTGCTTAAGCCGTCAGGCGGGAATTGTGCGGTGCTGCCTTAGCTTTCCTTAATCGCTGCCACGGTTGCGGCGAGGTTTTGCATTTCGGAGGGGACGATGATCTTGGTGGCCTGGCCGTCAGCCACTTTTTCCATAGCTTCCATGCTGCGCAGGGCAAGCATGTTCTGGCTGGGGGCGGCTTCGTTGATCAGGCGGATAGAGTCCGCTTTGGCTTTCTGCACCATCAGCAGGGCCTGGGCTTCGCCTTCAGCTTCCCGGATGCGCTGCTGCTTTACGGCTTCGGCGCGCAGGATGGCGCTTTCCTTTTCGCCTTCGGCGCGGGTGATGGCTGCCTGCTTTTCACCTTCCGCCAGCAGGATGGAAGCGCGCTTTTCACGGTCGGCCTTCATCTGCTTTTCCATGGCCTGGCGGATCTCTGCCGGGGGCTCAATATTTTTCAGCTCCACGCGGTTTACCTTAATGCCCCAGCGGTCGGTCGCTTCGTCCAGGCTGGCGGTGATCTTGGTGTTGATCAGATCGCGGCTGGTCAGCGTTTCGTCCAGGGACATAGAACCGATGATGTCGCGCAGCGTGGTAGCAGAAAGGTTCTCGATGGCCTGGATGGGGCGGTTGACACCGTAAGCAAACAGCTTGGCATCAAACACCTGGAAGAACACAACGGTATCGATCATCATGGTAACGTTGTCGCGGGTGATAACGGGCTGCGGGGGGAAGTCTGCGGCTTCTTCTTTCAGGCTGACTTTGCGGGACACACGCTCCACAAAGGGAGTGCGCAGGTGCAGGCCGGCACCCCAGGTATCCTTATAAACGCCAAGCCACTCGGTAACATAGGCGTTGGACTGGGGCACAATGACAATGCAGCGGGCGATGCCGATCAGCACAAGGACCAGCAGGATAGCAATAACCAGTAACATTAGGGGCCTCCTCAAACAATATGGGGCACTTTGGCAGGCTGCCTTAGTGCAGTTGTTCTGCGGGCTGTGCCGCAGCCGGTACGGGAACAGCGGATACGATCAGTACCGCGCCGTCCACGTTTTTTACTTCGCAGCGTGCATCTTTTGGCAGCGGAGTGCCGTCCACCGTGCGGGCCTGCCAATCCAGCCCATCCACACGCACGCGGCCGATATCCCCCTGCGGGATTTCCCGCAGAACAATGCCGCGGCTGCCGATGGTAAGCGGCGAACCGTTGGTAATGGGCGGCTGGCGCATGGTGCGGCGCTTTGCCAGCAGCGGCAGCATAACGGCCAGCGTTACGGCGGACACCACGGCAAACACGGCGCACTGAACGCCCAGCGATGCGGTAAAGATACTGGCCACCATGGCTGCCGCTGCACCAACGGCAAACCAGATGGAAACCAGCGCCGTGGTAGCAGCTTCCGCAATGGCAAACACCACAATGGCTGCTGCCCAAAACAGAAATGTCATCTTGACACCTCCTGATAGGTTAGGCAATACCGCATAATTCTAAGTGCCGATACGGCGAGCGAGGTGCGGCAGATGCTAAGCCAAAAGCGCAGATAATACTGGATGTCTTATCGAGCATTTTGGCAACGCAGATGCCGTGCCGCAGCTGCCGGAGCGGTGCTTAAGCCGCAAGGCGGGAATTGTGCGGTGTTGCCTTAATTTTTTTACTGCGGGATCCCGCACGCCCACAGGTAGTAGCCGCGCAGGTTATCACCAAACTTTTCCCACAGTTCGGGGTGTTCATCCCGGTAAGTATATACGTTAAAGCTGGCGCGGCCCTGGCGGCCCTCCGCCATGCCATAGTCCACAAAGTGCTTCAGGTAAGCGTTGGCATCATTGCCAAACGCGGCGCGCAGATCAGCGTTCTGGCTGCGGTAATAGCTGTAGTCGTACACATTGGAATAATCATGGCCGCCGTACCAGCTGGTACCGGCAGTGCTGCCGGAAGAACTGCCGCCCTTGCCGCCGTTGGCGGTGGGCAGGCCGTTGATCAGGCTATTGGAAATGTAACCGGTGGTATCGCCCCAGGTCACGCAGGACCAGCCGTTGGCATAGCTGTGTACCGTAACGGTAAAGCCCGCGGGAACGGCGGTCAGCACCTCATAGCTGGTGGCGGGGCCGCTGCGCAGGTTGGCGTCGCTGTTCAGGGTGCAGGTCACATCCGCACCCTCATAGCGGCCGCTGGTGGAGTTGCTGGCCGTGGAGGTACCGCCGTTGGCGGCAGGCAGGCCGTTGAGCAGCTTGGTTGCAATGTAGCCGGAAACATCCCCCCAGGTCACACTGGCCCAGCCATCCTGGTAGCTGTCCACACTGACGGTAAAGCCTGCGGGCACAACGCCCAGCACACCAAAGTCCGTACCGGGGCCGCGGCGGATGTTCGCATCGCTTTTAACGGTGCAGTTGACGGCGCTGCCGCGCCAGGACGGTGCCTGCGTGGTGGCGGCGCTGCCGCTGAGATACTTGGTTGCCACCCAGCCCGCATTTTTGCCGCTGGTCACATAAGCCCAGCCATTGCCGTCATCGGGGGTAACAACATTCACGGTTGCGCCGTTATTCAATACCGTCACCACATTATAATTGATGCCGGGGCCCTGGCGCATATTCAGGCCGCTTTGGGCGGTTACTTTGGCGCTGCCTTCTGCCATCGCCACGGTTGCACCAAAACATGCCGCAACCAGCAGAGCTGCCAAAAACGTTACACGCTTTTTCATATCCATATCTCCTTGTTGCAAGGTGATCTGCGGACCAAAAGAGAAGGTACTCTTTTGCAGTTTTATTATACCATATGCCTGCATCAAACACAAGAAACGCTTTATCTTTGAGATTTTTTTGTTAAACATGTAAAAATCTGGCATCTGCACCCTCTCTGCCCGGTTTGGGAATGGTTACGGCAATACCGCATAATTCTAAGTGCCGATACGGCGAGCGAGGTGCGGCAGA